>Ga0075120_10002241_pt1 | contig 14231 bp, 11 predicted proteins | sample AntAceMetag02UKL_FD_69792 | JGI IMG/M metagenome (GOLD analysis project Ga0075120, IMG submission 69792) | Saline lake microbial communities from Ace Lake, Antarctica - Antarctic Ace Lake Metagenome 02UKL | ecosystem: Environmental > Aquatic > Non-marine Saline and Alkaline > Saline | place... | reverse complement strand
TTCGCCAAACGACTTATTGATAATTTTTGCTTCGATCATGCCAGCAACAATTGGGTGAGTATGAGATTAGATACAATAATTAAAATACTGCTATACACTACTGCCTTGGTGCTTGCAGCACCAACTTCGAGTGCACCACCACGCGTTTCGTAGCCCTGGTAACCCGAAACAGATGTAATGATAAAAGCAAAAACCGAAGTTTTAATCAATGCATAGGTCAGGGTATAGGGTTCGAACCAGAACCGTAAACCTTCAATGTAATCGTTGGAAGTAACTATGCCCGCAAGGATACAGGCCAGCCAGCCACCTACAAGTGCAATCCCAATACTAAAAACAATTAGCACCGGGAAAATAATTACTGCGGCAAAAACTTTAGGCTGAATAAGAAAATTAGCAGGATTTACACCCATGATCTCGAGCGCGTCAATTTGTTCGGTAACACGCATAGTTCCAATTTCGGATGCGATCCGTGACCCAACCTTTCCGGCAAGGACCAAACTGATCATGGTTGGTGAAAATTCAAGGATGATACTTTGCCGGGTAGTAAAACCGACCATCGTTAATGGAATGAGCGGACTGTCGATGTTGTAGGCCGTTTGGATGGCAACCACAGCACCTACAAAAATGGAAATGATGAGGACAATGCCCAACGAATCGAGGCCCAAACTTTGGAATTCCACAAAAATCTGGCGAAAAAAATACCTCACCTTATCGGGCTTCACAAATACCTGCTTCATCAGGAGTAGGTATTTACCAAGATTATGGATCAGTTTGAACATAGATAATATTTTTGCTAAAGTATAAAGAGTTTAGCAATCGGGCAAACAATTAAATGCTAACGTCCAAAAGCCGCAAAAAAGTTTTTTCCACACTAATCTCAAAATTTCACTTGATATTTCGTAAGGTGGTTTCATTTGCAATAGTATCATATGATAGTATCAAAGGTAAAATAATTTGTTCTAAGAAGCTGTCTAAAATTCATCCATCAGTTTTATTATGTGTCTTTTTCGCCATCTCATCGTTATTTTTTCGCCACGTAGCTATGGCTATGCTTCTCAAAAATGCCTTGATCTGACAAAAAATACATCATAATAAATTCCAAAAACGAAATTTAGACAGCTTCTATCGAGATTGCATTTTTTTGGCTACAATAATAATAATTGACAAAAAGGCCCGTTAATTATAAATTAACTTTGTAGTGCAAAGTACTTTTAAATCATAAACTATGAAATCAAATTCAAACAGCAACGATGATATCAAGGCCATCAAATCCATGATGGAACGCTCATCCCGCTTCCTGTCGTTGAGTGGTTTGTCAGGTATTTCAGCAGGTATTATTGCCCTCATTGGAGCGGCAATCGCCCACCACCTACTTGAAAGTGTAAAAACCGACGATCCGGGATTATTATACTTTCTACGGCCCTTTCCTTTTGGAGAAATCATTATGCCATTGGTAATCCTGGCTTTCTCTGTGTTGGTACTTGCCCTGGCATCGGCTATATTCTTTAGCTGGAGAAAAGCCCGAAAGCAAAACTTGTCGCTTTGGGTACCTGCCACAAAAAGGCTACTTACCCATCTCTTTATCCCGCTTATCGCCGGAGGGTTTTTTGTTTTAATCCTCATCGATCAAAATGCAGAAATACTTGTGGCACCGGCAACTTTAATTTTTTATGGCCTGGCCTTAATAAATGCCGGTAAATTTACCTTTGGTGAAGTGCATTACCTGGGTGTTTCTGAAATAGTTTTAGGAATCGCAGCAGGTATTTTTGTCAACTACGGATTACTTTTCTGGGCCATCGGGTTTGGCGTGCTACATATAGTTTACGGATTTGTTATGTATTTTAGGTACGAGCGATGAAAGGGATAATTTCAAATTTACACAAGGTCTTCGAAAGCCGCATACGCTTGGGGATTATGTCGGTGCTGGTGGTGAACGACTGGGTGGATTTTAATACCCTGAAACAGTTTTTGGATACCACTGATGGAAATCTGGCCAGTCATCTGAAAGCTTTGGAAGCAAAGCAACTTGTTGAAATGAAAAAGCAATTCGTTGGCCGCAAACCAAAAACAAGCTACCAGGCTTCAGAGGCCGGTAGAAACTTGTTTGCACAGCATATTGAAGCTTTGGAAAGCCTTATTAATAAAAAGTAGTATGATTATTAAGCTGGTGTTGAAACAAAAATATCTATTGTTTTAGTAACTGAATAATGTCATTAGGCTTCGCCGTCATTAGCAATGCTGTCATTTAATTGTCATTGGCTACGCTGTCATTGACCCTTCGGGCGTCATTAGCTTCGCCGTTATTTATTGTTATTTGCTTTTAATAACCATCAATGACCATCAATGACAACCAATGACCATCAATGCCGAAAAACCAGAAATCTTTGATTTCATAGTTTTTCGCGCATCCTCGAAAAGTTACGAAAATTGAAAATTTTCTACTTTTCGGGATGACCATCAGTGACTTTTAGATGAAGAGCTATTTTAATTGTTATAAATCCATCAACGACGTTAAATAAATACACTATAATCATGAAAACATTCATGGAAGTTATAAAAAAACTATCAAGTTCAATTTCGTTAAAAGTAGGTGTTATAGGCTTTATGATTCTCATTCTACTTATTCCGGCCGCAATGATAAAGGAGCTTATCAGGGAGCGACAATACACACGCGATGAGGTGGTGAGGGAAATCAGCGACAAATGGGGCGAAAAGCAAACACTTACCGGACCTATTATGGTTATCCCCTATTTTGAGCATCAAGTGAATAATGAAGAAGTGATCAAAATTAACAGGAAACTTTATGTATTGCCTGAACTGCTGAATGTTGAAGGCGAGGTCAATCCTGAAGTCAGATATCGCGGAATTTACAAAGTCATTGTTTATAATTCTGATCTTAACCTTGATGGTAAGTTTTTGTTGCCCGATTTTGAAAAGTCTGGAATAAATTCGGAGAATATTGATTGGGAGAATATCACACTGGTGATGGGATTAACTGACATGCGTGGCATACAAAACGACATAAAAATAATTTGGGGGGGTGAGGCTGTTTCGGTTGATCCGGGCATTGAGAATAAAACAATAGCACATACAGGTTTCACTGCAAAGATTCCTGTCCCGGAAGATCATTCATCTATAAGTTTCAAATTGAAGCTTGATCTTAATGGCAGTCAGGGACTTTACTTTACTCCGGTTGGAAAAACCTCCAATGTTAAATTGAATTCCGACTGGCCTACGCCAAGTTTTAGCGGGGCATTTTTACCGGACTCCAGAAATGTATCTTCAGATGGTTTTGATGCCGAATGGACTGTACTGCACCTCAACCGAAACTATCCTCAGTATTGGATCGATAATGCCTACAAATTGACAGAGACAAGCCAGCAGGAGAATTGGGATCATTTCCCCGGAAAATCGGACCGTACTTTCGGTGTTAATCTCTTGTTTGCTGTTGATGAATACCAGATGTCGATGCGATCGGCTAAATACGCCATCATGTTTATTTCGCTCACTTTCCTTATCTTTTTGTTTGTGGAAATACTAAATAAAAAGCGCATTCATCCTGTACAATACCTGCTGGTGAGTTTCGGGCTGTTATTGTTTTACACTTTACTTTTGTCCCTATCTGAACATCTCGGTTTCGATCTGGCTTACGGCATTTCTAGCCTTGCCATCATTGGCCTTATTGGCATGTATTCATACAGCGTGCTCAATAGTATAAAGCTGGCCATGGTAACTTCGTCCGCTCTGGTAGTTCTTTACACTTTCCTGTTTGTGATCCTTCAGGTTGAAGATTATTCGCTATTGCTCGGAAGTATTGGCTTGTTTATTATTCTGGCGCTCGTAATGTTTTTGTCGAAACGGATAAACTGGTACGGGCAATTGGATGAAAGGAAATGATGATGAAAGGAAATGATTTGGTTGAAGTCAGGAAAAAACAATTTCGAAATATTCAAATTGGAAATTGCATGAATTCATTAGCTTTTTAACGTTTCCCATAAGATTGGAAGGTAGAAAATTGGAAAATTGAGTGGAGCGAAAACAGATTTCTCAGTCGCTGCACTCCATCGAAAAGACAGGGCGGTAATCTAGTTGGGGGGAGAGGAGCATGGGGCGCGAAGCGCCCCATGCTCCTCTCCCATTATCCTATGAAGCCCTGTCTTTTCGACCGCAGGGAGAAATCTATCCCATCATGTCATTCAACTATTTGATCCCCTTTTTCCGAACTTTGATATCGCAATACGATAGAATAAGACTTTACTTTTTCACCTTCACCCAAATATGTTTGATATGCGATTTTTCGACTTCTCTTGCATCCACATCGAAATATTTTTTCTGGGATTTAATCAGGGGTGTAAGTTTTGAAAAACCATAGTTCCGTGGATCGAAGTCCGGCTTCTTTTTATTAATCAATAAACCAACAGCCGCCAGGAATGCCCATCCATCATCATCAGCAATATCTTCGATAGATGTTTTAATCAATCGAATTAGTTTGTGGTCAACCGGGTCGAATTGAGGTTTAGTAGCTTTTGGGGGTGTACTTGCAGCTTTGGTGGTTTTTTTGGCAGGACTTGCAGTGGTGCTGGCAGGAGGGTCAAGAATTTCGATGTAAATAAATTTGTCGCAGGAAACGATGAAAGGGCGCGGGGTTTTCTTTTCGCCAATCCCAATTACCAGCATGCCCGATTCACGAAGCCGCGTAGCCAGCCGGGTGAAGTCACTATCGCTGGAAACCAGGCAAAACCCATCCACCTTTTCGCTGTGCAACACATCCATAGCATCGATGATCATGGCCGAGTCGGTTGCATTTTTGCCAGTTGTGTAGCCATATTGTTGTATAGGTTGAATGGCGTGTTCCAGCAATGCAGGCTTCCAGCCCGAAACGGTATTTTTTGTCCAGTCGCCATAAATCCGTTTGATGGTAGGAACACCAAACTTGGCAATTTCATCCAGCATCCCTTTAATATTCGAATAGGGAATATTATCGGCATCAATAAGTACAGCAAGTTTTAAATCGTTTTTGTGGGTCATGATCAGGTAAATTTATTGGTGTTGTGTTTAAGGTAAACGAATACAAAGGTGCATTAATTTTTTGAGTGTTTTTTGCGCGAGTTGCAAATCAAAACAAACTTAACTGCCCGTGGATATTTACACCTTCCAGTTTGAGTAACCTTCTTTTTACATCCAATCCTCCGGCATAGCCCACCAACTTTCCATCGCTGCCGATGATACGGTGACAAGGAACGATTATAGCAATGGCATTGGCTCCGTTTGCCGATGAAACGGCCCTGATGGCTTTATCGTTTTCAAGTTTCTTTGAAAGCCCCAGATAGGTTTCAGTTTGCCCATAAGGAATTTCCATCAGCGTTTCCCATACTTTTTGTTGAAAATCAGACCCAGGAAAAAGCAAGGGAATGTCAAATTCAGTACGATCCTGATTGAAATATTCGGTGAGTTGCTGTCGGGTGTTTTCTATCACATCAGAATTTCCCTCAGCATATTTTATGCCCAGCCCAGTCTGAATCCTTTTATCAACGGCATTGCGCATTTTACGGTAACGCCAATCGCAAAGGCACAATTTATCTTCGAATGAACCGATGATTAATTCGCCGTACGGGGTGTTATAATTGGAAGTAATTATCAATTTTTAGCGTTTTAATTTTCTGCCAGTCGGGTTTGCGTTGTGATTTTTCCGGCATTCTAAACAAACTTTTCAATCAACTCAACCAGCCGGGTTGAATAGCCCATCTCGTTATCGTACCAGGCCACCACCTTAACCAGTTTTTGTTTATCACCCAAAACGGCTGTAAGTTGGGCATCGAATACTGCCGAGTGGGTGTTGCCAATTACATCCATTCCAACTATGGGATCTTCGGTATATTCCAGGATTCCTTTTAACCGGCCTTCAGCAGCTTCTTTAAACTTCTGGTTAATTTCTTCGATGCTGGTGCATTGGTTCAGCGTGCAGGTAAGGTCGGTGAGTGATCCATCAGGAACGGGGACACGGATTCCGGCACCACCAAGATTATTTTTCAAATGAGGGAAAATGCGTGTAGCTGCCTTTGCTGCGCCTGTTGTTGTAGGAACAATAGAGTAAGCTGCTGCACGTCCGCGGCGCAAATCTTTATGTGGCGCATCAAGCAAATGCTGATCTTTGGTATAGGAATGTACTGTTGTGATAAATCCTTTTTGGATACCCCAGTTTTCATCTAAAATTTGAATTAATGGGGCGACATTATTGGTTGTGCACGATGAATTAGAAATAATCCTGTCATTGCGATTGATGATGTGATCGTTAACACCAAGCACAACATATTTCACATCTTCGCTTTCATCTTTGGCCGGGGCCGAAATAATTACTTTACGTGCACCGGCTTCCAGGTGTTGTTCGGCACCGGCTTTGGTAACAAACAAACCCGTCGATTCAATAACAACATCAATGTTAAGTTCCTTCCAGGGTAGCATTTTAGGATCGCTAATGGCAAAAGCTTTAACTTTATTATCATTGATAAAAAGATGTGTAGCATCATGTGTTACAGTTCCCGGAAACCTTCGATGTACCGAGTCATATTTCAGCAAATGGGCAAGTCTGTAAGTGTCCGTCAAATCATTAACTGCAACCAGTTCCATCCGTGGATTTTGCATTAGTTGTCTGCAGGTAATTCGTCCAATCCTGCCAAATCCATTAATTGCTACCCGAATTTTATCCATTGTATAGCTGATTTTTATATTTTTACGCCCTATTTGAACGGGACACCAAAAGTAGAAAATTGTTGAACGCCCAACTGTAGATCATCATACAAATTATAACATATTAATTAAATTAAATTTTAACATGGAACATGTAAATAAGTATATCGAAGAGAACAAGGACAGATTCCTTAAGGAGTTGTTCGAATTAATCCGGATCCCATCCATTAGTTCAATTTCTGACCACAAAGATGATATGGTAAAAGCTGCTGAAAAATGGAAAGAATTTATCGTTGCAGCAGGAGCTGATAAAGTAGAAGTGATGCCATCGGATGGCAACCCTGTGGTTTATGGCGAAAAGATGATAGACCCATCAAAGCCAACCGTAATGGTTTATGGCCACTACGATGTAATGCCCGTTGACCCGATTGAGTTGTGGGACAGCAAGCCTTTTGAGCCGGAAGTACGCGATGGAAAAATTTATGCCCGCGGTGCCGACGACGACAAAGGCCAGGCTTTTATGCACGCCAAAGCTTTTGAGTTGATGGTAAAGACTGACACCCTGCCCTGCAATGTTAAATTCATGATCGAAGGTGAAGAAGAAATTGGTTCGCCTAGTCTTGAAGCATTCTGCGAAAAGCACAAAGAAATGCTGAAAGCCGATATCATCCTGGTTTCTGATACAGGCATGATTGCCCAGGATATTCCATCCATCACTACCGGTCTGCGTGGGCTTGCTTACATGGAAGTTGAAGTTACCGGCCCCAGCCGCGACCTCCACTCCGGTTTGTTTGGTGGCGCGGTTGCCAACCCGATCAACATCCTTACAAAAATGATCGCCTCGCTTACCGACGATGACAACAAGGTGACCATCCCCGGATTTTACGATGATGTATTGATTGTTCCCGAAGATGAGCGTTTTGAAATGGGCAAAGCTCCCTTTGATAAAGAAGGGTATAAAAAAGCCCTTGATATAAAAAAGTTACATGGCGAAAAAGGTTATTCAACCATGGAACGCACAGGTATTCGTCCGTCTCTTGATGTAAATGGAATTTGGGGTGGATATACCGGCGAAGGTGCCAAAACGGTAATCGCGTCAAAAGCACATGCCAAAATTAGTATGCGTTTGGTTCCCGACCAGGACTACCATAAAATTTCCGAATTGTTCCAAAAGCATTTCGAAAGCATTGCACCAGACAGTGTAAAAGTAAAGGTTGAAGCCCTGCATGGTGGTTATGCTTATGTTTCGCCAACCGATATGATAGCTTACAAAGCAGCTGACAAAGCCTACACCGATACTTTTAATAAAAAGCCGGTACCGGTACGCAGTGGTGGAAGTATCCCGATTATTTCAACATTTGAAAAGGTGCTGGGAATTAAATCTATTTTAATGGGATTTGGTTTGGAGTCGGATGCTATTCATTCACCCAACGAGAATTATCCTTTGTTTAATTTCTACAAAGGCATCGAAACCATCCCTTACTTTTACAAGTATTACGATGAGTTGATGGCTGAGTAAGTATTGTGTTATAGCTGTCAGACAGTTGCCTTAATTATTTTATTGGCAATATTGTCTGACAGTTTCTTTTTAGGGAAAACTCTATTTTGAGCCCACTTCGGAAAGTGTTTTTTTTGCCATCAAAGCACAAAAGCACTAAATTCAGAACTCCTGACTCGATAGCTGTTTTTCAATGATTTAGTTTATATCCCTCGTAAACATCCATGTCGCATGATAAGGTAATAAGCCCGCCTTGCCGCGAGGCAGGGTTGTAAAATGTTGTTACATTGTCTCTGTACTAAGGTTGGGAAACGAGATCCATACGGACTAACTTCGTGTCGTAAGGTTTTTATGGAAGTTCTGTTATCAACAAAGAAATAAAAACCTTATTTCCTGTTTTTTAACCTTAGTAGCCTTGTATGCACCCCAAGATCACCGACCTTATTACCTTATTTCTCGAATCCATGATTTGGGCCTATTCAGGTTGAAGATTTATTGGTAATTTCTGCGCAGAAATATTGATTTCATGGCATTGATTTTACGATGGACCAGTAGTTCTAATATTTCACTAAAGCTAACTTCTTGATTCTCTTATTTGTGAGCTTTTGTGTTCCTGCCTGCCGGCAGGCAGGTTAGTGTTTTAGTGGATCAATTTTTTATTTTTCGGAGTAGGCTCATTTTTCAAAAATCAGTTTCGCTACAAAAATATTTTTCTGGTCACTTTTACGGATAGCAACTACTGTATAATCATCTTCTGATTCCTGCTTCAAAAACATTTCTATTTCCTGGCCAAATTTAGCCTCGTTTAAAAAATTTATCTGAAATTCTTTAATCATCCTATCTCCAAGAAAGTCCTTGCCAAACAGGTTCATTGCCCACTCCACGTACCTTGCATTGTTCACGTGGCCGTAATTGTCAATTTCGCTGATCACCACACGGTGCGAATGTTTCAGTTCCATCCCATCAGGAATTTTTATGCTATCGGCATTTTTCCCAACTGCCATCCTATCGTTTGTCAGGTGCAAAACATTTCGGAGAAAATCCGGTTTTTGGGGCCTGTGGGTATTTGCATCTACCACCAGCCATGTTGAAGATGCTGCCCCAAGTACTTCTCCATCCATTGATTTAATCTGGTAATCGCGCAAGGCAAAAAGCTTTTCCGGTGGGCGGGGCCAGGTTTCCAAAATAATTTCATCTCTCCACTTTGGATATTTTTCCATTTTTATCAGCCAGCGTAGCACAACCCAAATCCGCTTGTTTTTATCTAGTTCAGAATATCCAAAACCTAAATGCTCGGCATTGCGCCAGGCAGTTTCCTGCAGGAAATTGCAGATGGTGGTCAGGGAGGCATTGCCTTTAAAATCGGCTTCATGCCAGTTGATGAAATATTTGTCGCTCCAGGTGGGGTTTTTGTCACGCATATTTGTGTAGTGTAAAAATGTGTTTACAAATTTAGCTATTGAAATCTCTGTAACAACTTTTTCCCTAATTTTACCCGCTAATTTATTTAACTAAATTTCATAACAATGAAAAAACTATACGCTTTAGTGTTAATGGTTTTCTTGTCTGCTGTGCTAATGGCAGGCCCAATGGAAGACCTGATTGAAAATTCTGGGGGTTCTACGGAATACCCGGATAGCGATTTCCTGGTGCTTTTCGACAGTACCGTGGTTGATGTGCAGGAAACCGGCTTGAGTTATTTTCATACGCATCAGTTATTCAAAATTTTAACTCCTAAGGGTGCTCTCGATAAAAGAAATATCGAGTATGGCTACGATCCTCTTTCGGCTTATGTTGAGTTTCAGATGGTGAAAATCTACCGGAAGGATGGCTCAGTAGAAGAACTTGATCTTGCAAAAGTGCTTGATTATCCCGCGCCTGCACGTGCCATTTACTGGGGTGCCCGCGAGCAAATGATTGAAGTGGGGCGCTTGGAACCTGGCGATGCCGTGGAAGTAAAATTGTTTAAAAAAGGCTTTACTTATGCACTGCTGATGCAGGATGATGAAGAGCAATACATCCCACCCATGCGTGGTCATTTTTATGATATTATTCCTTTCTGGAGTGATCAGCCCATGTTAGAAAAAACCTATATCACCACAATTCCATCCAACAAAAAAGTGCAATACGAATTTTATCATGGCGAGTGTCAGTCATCGGTGCGCTTTGATGGCGACAACACCGTTTACAGTTTCACCAAGCGCGATATCATGCCCATGAAGCGTGAACCTAATATGGTGGGATTCTCGGATGTCGCCCCAAAACTTCTGCTTTCAACCAGCCCCGACTGGGAAGCCAAGTCGCTTTGGTTTTATGGTGTTAACGAGGATTATGGAAGTTTCGATCCCACACCTGAAGTCCAGGAATTTGTAAACGAATTGTTGAAAGATGCCAAAACAGAGGAAGACAGTGTTTCGATCCTTACCCACTGGGTGGCCGATAACATGAGGTATTCCGGCATTTCGATGGGTCCCGGCGAAGGATTTACCCTGCACAATGCTGAAATGAATTTTACTGATCGTTGTGGTGTATGTAAAGACAAAGCCAGTTTGCTGGTGGCATTTTTGCGTGCAGCAGGTTTCGAATCCTATCCGGCAATGACAATGGCCGGATCGCGCATTGAAGATTTGCCTGCCGATCAATTCAACCACAGTGTAACGGTAGTTAAGTTGGCTGACGGTGAATATCATTTGCTCGATCCAACCTGGGTGCCATTTGTCCGTGAGTTGTGGTCTAGCGCCGAGCAACAGCAAAACTACCTCATGGGCGTGCCGGGTGGTGCCGACCTGATGGTTACACCTATCTCGCCTCCCGAAAATCATTATTTGAAAATTAACGGAACTTCAGAGTTAAAAGCAGATGGAACACTCGAAGGTGAGTTTACGCTAACTGCCGAAGGGCAAACCGATGCTTCCATCCGGGGGATTTTTACCCGTGCCTATAAATCGGAATGGAACAAAAATGTGGAAAAGGAATTGTTGCGTATTAATCCGGCAGCAGAAATTGTTGAGCTTGAATATCCGGATAATCCAATTGATCACATGGCTGCTCCAATTTTAATAAAAATAAAATACCGCATTCCCAATTATGCTTTCGTCGGCGTTAATGAGATAGCTTTTGTGCCCCTTCTGGCAAATAATATCTTTAGCCGAGGGATGTCGCACATCTATCTGAACACAGGTGTTGATGAACGCAATTACGCTTTCCGCGACCGTTGCAGCCGCCTTGTCGAACTCAGCGAAACCATCACCATTCCCGAAGGTTACACCTATCTCAACGAAGTTGATGCCTCCGAATCGAAGGGCAAAGCAGCATCTTTCCAGGGCAATATCAGCCAACTTGGAAATACCATCGCTATGAAGCAAAAATTAGTTTTGGAAAAACGAATTTACGAACCCGAAGACTGGGCGGATGTAAGAGAAGCTGTAAAATCGCAGAAGAAGATGAAGGAGACACCGGTGGTTTTGGTGAAATAATTTAATCAGAATGATGGAATTAATTGATTTAAAAAAATAAAAATGATCCGTGCAGAGACAAGGCATGCCTTGTCTCAACCTAGCGAATCCAATTAAATTATTTCATCCATTGCATTATTCAAAGAGACATTAAAAACATTATAAAATGAAAAAAATAGTATCATTCATCGCATTTGTATTTCTAAGCATCACAGCTTTTCCACAATACCAATCCGCAGACGCTGTATTTGAAAAAATCACCAAGGAATACACCCTCAACGAGGATGGCAGCATGGAGTATCATTACTTCAAGCAACTGAAACTACAAAGTCATATGTCGTTTAACCGTTTATACGGAGAAACTTTCATTGTTTACAATCCCGATTTTCAGGAATTGAAGATCAACGAGGCTTATACAATTTTACCGGACAGCACAAGGCTAAAAACGCCCGATAATGCTTTTAATGAAGTGTTGCCACGATCGGCTGCCCATTCAGCTACCTACAACAATCTCCGCGAAATGGTAGTCACACATACCGGTACCGAAATTGGCGCAACCATTTACCTGGATTACACACTCACCACCAAAAAAGGCTACTGGCCTGCATTGATGGGCAACGAGGTGGTTCAGGAATCTTCGCCAGTAAAAGAAATGCAGATCATCGTCAATGTCCCCACAAATGTTGAGCTACAAAACAAGATGTTCAATTTGCGCACCGGGCCGGAAATCATTGTTAAAGGAAGTACAAAAGTTTATACCTGGAAATTTGGTGGATTAAAAGCTTCTCCAAAGGAAGGTTTCAGGGGGCAGTGCTTGCCGGGTACACCCAGATTGATTTTCAGTTCAGCCAAAAACATGGCCGATGTTAAGGAGTGGGTTGCCAGGAAACTGGAATCGAAAGGTGGTTCAACATCTGAATTGATCGCATTGGTTGATAAAATAAAATCCGAAGAAAAAGATGAGATAAAAGTAATGCTGGCCCTGCAGAAATATGTTGTTGAAGATATGGCCACTGATCATGTTTCCCTCGCCGAGGCAGGTTTTAATGCGCGTTATCCCGAGCAGGTTTGGCAAAGCAATGGTGGAAGCCAGTTCGAGAAATCGGTTTTACTGGCAACATTATTAAAACTTGCCGAAATCAATGCCGTTCCTGTATTGGCTGCACCACAAAAAATCTTCGATCCGAAAATTGGTGACCTTTTTATTTTTGAGGATGTTTATGTAAATGCCAGCACAAAAGGCCATGGCGATATCCTGCTTTCGGCTACACATGTCGATGACCAGGCCCTGCAATTTGAACTCGCTGGTAAGGTTTTAATTCCTCTTCAAAGAACCCGTGGTGAACTCAATGAAATAAAACTGAACCATGTTGAAAACAAAATTGATATGGAAGCAGAGATTCAAATTGATGACTCGTTGCACCTTAGCGGAACAGCGGAACTTGAACTATTACATGCAGTAAACCCGTTTTTAAAACTTTCGGATAATACAGATTCGTTTGCAAGTCTTTTGAGTGGAAACATTGTTTGCAAAAAAGAAGGTTCGGTTAAGCTTGTAAATAGCAATCCAGCCAAAACTGAGCTATCAGCCAACCTGAAAAGTAAAAACCCACCATCACAAGTGGCCGGGTATTACAGCTTCGAATTGCCGGTGATGAAAAATGGTTTCGAAAGTTTCCATATTTCTTATCTTGAAAGTGAGCGGCTCGATCCTTTTGTACTTCCTTTCAGCATCGATGAAAACTACACCTATAGCATCGAGGTTCCTGCTGGTTACGAATTTGTAAATAGGAAGGTGAAGGAGAACCTGAAGAATAAAGCAGGCTCTGTGTCTATTACTTTTTCACCAAAAGGCAACAAAGTAGAAGTTGTAAGGCAATTGAATTTAGATAACAAAGTAATCCAGACAGCCCAGTATGCTGAATTTCGTGAATTGGTAAATGCATGGTTAGATAAGAACAATAGCAAGGTGGTGTTTAAAAAGGCGGTGGATTAATCAACAACCGAATAAGCTGTTAGTCATTTGCCCGGTCACTTAAATGCTTCGTTAATTTGAATGGCATGGCATTAATAAAATAGTTGTGTTTAATACTGTTTTATGGTTAACATAAAATGTATTTGTACACCAATTAAAGCAAGAACTTTCTTAAATAAATAAATCTTGCAGAAATAAAATGTATTTTTGTAATAATGAGTCAGACTATTATAAATAGAGTTTTAAAAGCGTTAGAGTTCAGTAAAGACTCGAGGCAGTCATCTCTATTTTTCACATCAAAACAATACACTATAAACGAATTGTTTTTTGAGGAGCGGTTAGTTATTGATGTAGCAATAAAACTCAAAGCTTCTGCCGTCTTCTTTAGAAGATTTGCTGACAATCAATCATCTAAGCCACAACTTTTCATATTTGACAATACTAGGAATGTTTTTTCTGCCGAAGAACTAGCAGAGTTGCATAGAAAAATATGGAGTAGCGGTATTGTACCATTATACTATGTATTTGACAATACTAATATTAACATATTTGATGCTCGAAAACATGTTAAATACAATAAAAATTCTAAAACAATTAGTGTAGATCCTTTTGATAG
>Ga0075120_10002239_pt1 | contig 14243 bp, 13 predicted proteins | sample AntAceMetag02UKL_FD_69792 | JGI IMG/M metagenome (GOLD analysis project Ga0075120, IMG submission 69792) | Saline lake microbial communities from Ace Lake, Antarctica - Antarctic Ace Lake Metagenome 02UKL | ecosystem: Environmental > Aquatic > Non-marine Saline and Alkaline > Saline | place... | reverse complement strand
GTATTTTTATTTTAATAACGGAATATTTTATTATCATGACCGATAAAATATTTTTGTTTCCGGGTGTAATAAAGGAATAAGAAGTGATTACAGAAAGTACAATTTCTAATGCTGAACGTAAAATGCTCTCAGAAGCAGGATATGGTGATCCAGCGATCAATTATTATCTTGAAAAAAAATATATGGGTATAATTGAAAATGCAGATATAATTTCCCAAAAAATTGGTTCCTGTGGAGATATCATGAAGGTTTATCTTACAATTGATGACAATAATATCATCAATGATATCCGGTATGAAATCACAGGTTGTGCAGGGGCAATCGCTGCTGCAATGGCAGCAGTTGATCTGGCAAAGGGTAAATCCATTGAAGATGCATTAAAAATTAATGATGGGGATATTTTCAAAGTTCTTGAAAATATCCCGGAAAAAAAGCATCATTGTATTCAACTTGCCGTTAAAACAATGCACAAAGGCATAAAAGAATATAAAACCTAAAAAGCATTATAGATTCGCATTTTCCTGAAATTAAATTTTTTAATTCCAGGAAAATGCATATGAAAAGGAATAAACATTCTTAATCCTTTGGTGAAAAAACTTCTTGTTTTTACTCTGTTTTGTATTTTTTTATTATCAGGATGCATTGCATCTTCTGACTTTCGTCTTAAAAATCTTGCCAAGACCAATATTGATGTTATCTCTGAACTTCACATGAATCAGGCCATCAATCTTTTAAAAACCCTTACTGAAAAATTATATAAAAAAAATCCCTGGGAATTGCAAAAAGTTCCGGGCCAGACAATTGATTCCCGCATAAAACAAATATTTATATGCCCAAATGAAAAAAAATATGCGGAACTTGATTTTAAAGAGAGTATAGATGCTATTTTGCTGGGATTTGAACCTGAATTCAAAGGGGACCGGGTCTTTGCCATCATGGTTGGTTTATACACCATGATTCATAAATCATATAACAGCAAATGTGAACTTTTCATGCTGGATTATTTGAATGAACAAAACCTGTACCATAGTGCCCGAAATATTGAAATCCTTGTATGGCGACTGAATACGAGAAAAATGGACGACGACCGATTGATTATCCTAACCAACAATTTTGAAGGTGAAATAAAAAACTTAAGCTATGAACGCCTTTTTGGAAAACTCATCTCTCTGCAAGACACTATGGCACAGATTGTCTCTGGCAGAACGGGCAGGCACATAAACAAAGCCGTTCAAATAGTTGGTATGGCTTTTTTGCCCATTGGCTTTTAGTGCCTCAGGGGTTTAACAATTTCTCAAACCGCTGCAATTGGGTTTTATAATATTCTTTTTTATCTATTGAACGGTTCAACGCTTCTTTTGCTGCACTTACAGCCATCTCAATATCATTATTGATAAAAAGTGCTTCTGCATAGGTATCTAAAACAAAGGCTTCCCTTTTTTGGGCCAAAGCCATTTTAGCATATTCCAGTGCCTTTTTGGCGTTCCTGAATTCTGGCTCATTGCATGTTGAAAAAAGCCAGGATAGATTGTTTAATGCATGAACATTTTCAGGACCAGACCCCAAAACATTTTCATAGGACTCAATAGCCTTTTTATATTTTTCTTGGTTGTAATAATAATCACCAACAATTGCATATAAATCAGAATTTTCAGTATGAACATCCAATTGTTGAAAAAGAATATTTTCAGCGATAAAATTTTCAAATCGTTCCTTGGCCATGCCAAAGTTTATGGAATAACCAAAACCAAAAAGTATGAGCACAAGGACAAAATATCCAATAATTAATTTTTTAACCTTTAAATGGTGGGCCTGTATCAAGGCAGGAGTCCTTTGGCATCTTTCCAGAAATCTTACTCTCTGGCCAATGCTATAATGATGCCAATTGGGTTTATCAATGGATTGCCTTGAAAGGGATGCAATCTTGTAGAATGTTGAAATAAGAGGAGCTGCATCTTTGGTAAAAGTATAGACATGGAGGTCAGCCTGGCGTTCAAAATTTCGCATGAAAAATCCAAACATAAACCTGAAGTAAAGAATAAAAGACCCAATAAGGGTGGTGCTGATTAAAATCGGGAGAGCCGTGTTTTTTTCAACGCCAACAAACTCAAACAAAGCATACACTGGTTCAATAATATACAACAACAACATAATCGGCTCAAAAAAGACAAAATTACACGAAATAAACCCTGCAAAAAAGAAAAGATAAAATAACATGTGATGTTTTTGGACATGACCTATTTCATGCAGCATAACAGCATCTAGTTCATCATCATTCAGTGAATTGAGCAAAGCCGGGGTGACAAGAATATACCGGAATCGACCCACCAGTCCCATCACCCCGGCTGTAATCATGGTACCGCCGAATAATTCCCATTTTAAAATATTCGAATATTTTACTCCGGCTTTTTTGCAGACACTTTCTAACCTTGCTCTTGCTAATCCCGGCTCCAGGGGCTTACAATTCCAGAGTTTTTTTATTAAAACAGGCCCAAAAATAGCTATGGCAACAAGAAACAAAGCAATATACCCGATTTCACCGGCAGGAGTTTGTAAAAACGCTTTAGCCTGTGGCCAGGGTAAAAGACCCATTATGTCTGCAAGAAGTGACAGGCAAAACCAGGGCAAAAGTGCCGGCAAAGAAAAGGAAACATTGGATATTATAAAATTCTTTTTTGATACTTCTCCTGCAAAATATCGCTTTTGAACGCCATATGCTGCATTCCAGATTATTATCAGGTAAAAAAGAAACAGCCCCAGAAAAATAATGGCTTCAACCGTTGGAAGAACATCAAAAAATTTTATTCCGGAAAAAAGGAGATTTAATTTAAACCCATAAATATTTACAGCAAAAATCACCAGCGCAAGTACAGAAAACCGGGAAATATAATTATTGATTAAATTGTCAATGTTGACGTAGGGATTTTCAAATGCTTTTTTTCCAAGCCGTTTAAATACGAAATGACAAACAACAGCAAATACGATTGTGACCATAAGGCTGTTAAAAATAACAATATTATCAACATTTTTAACCGTTTCAAACAGCTCAGAGCTTGTATATATGACCAAAGCAATAAGAAAATATAAAAAATTAGAAAACATTTAGATAACTCCCTGGTAGGCAAAGGTGTTCAACACTATCCAGGATTTCACATCAAACTTGATCGTAGTGCTGTATAAAATATCCAAGGCCTGGTTTTGAGATAACATCATGACTTCAATATCCTCGGAAGCTTCATTAAAAAGGCTTGAGGGGCTACCTTCACATTCAACAAACAAAAGACTGATTGACTCGTCCGTCATACCGGAAGATGAAAAAATAGCAGGGCTTTTTTTTAACACCCTTGTAAGGGTTAAGCCCGTTTCTTCAAAAAGCTCCCTTTTGCCCGCCTGCTCAACCGTCTCACCAATATCCACCAGGCCTGCCGGGAATCCATATTGATATCCGCCAAGGCTAACCCTGAATTCTTTTATCACAACAAGTTTTTTTTCTTGTATGTGAAACGGAACAATGACGACTGCATCCGGCATGGTATAATCTTTTTCAAGCGGATTTAAGTCCTTTGATCTGGATGCAAAAATCCATTCTTTTTCGCAATTTTTCCGATCTTTATAATTGATTAAAAAAAGATTTAAATATTGGCAGTTTGTTATTTTTTTTACTTTATTGATCTTCATATCTATTCTCCGATAAAAAATCATGGTCAAAATATAAGCCTACAAGGAAGGAATACTACCCAATATAATCTCTTTTTACAACGAAGAAACTTTATTTTAAACAGGATTTATATACATGAGATACTTGAAAACAAGCCAGAAATGGCAGGCACTTCCCAGCAACACAAACAAATGCCATATTTCATGGAATCCAAATATGCTGGGAAACGGGTTGGGTTTTTTACTGGAATAAACAATGGCACCGACACTGTAGAACAATCCTCCTAAAGCCAGCCAGAAAAGGCAGATCAGCTCAAGGTTTTTTATAAGCGGATAAATTGCAATCACACAAAGCCATCCCATGATGAGATAAATCATGGTGGAAACCCACCTGGGTACATTCATTGCAAAAATCTTTAATCCTATTCCAATAATTGCAATGCCCCAGACAGTACCAAAAATACTCCATCCCCAAGGGCCGCGTAAAGGCACAAGGCAAATGGGTGTATATGATCCGGCTATGAGCATAAAGATCATGATATGATCAATTCTTCGAAAAACCAATAAAGCTTTTTCAGATATTTTCAGTCCATGATAAAGAAAGCTTGCCGTATACATTAAAACCAATGTGGTACCAAAAATGGCAAAGGAAACCACATGCCAGGCATCTGCCCTGATAGCTGCAAACACAACCATTAATGTTAAACCGATTATAGATGCAAGGGCGCCTGCCATATGGGATATGGCATTAACAGGCTCTCTCAAAATTTTTACACAGGACAACATATAGTTAATATAAATCTTATTTCATTAAATTAATATTATTTTTTCCAATATTACATTTTTTTTACTGTGACTCTATTTTGCTGTGACTCTATTGGAAAAATAGTCTATTGTTCAATATAATTCTTGATAAATATTACCAATATGCTAATAGTTGCAAAGGCATTAAAGATCCGAGCAATACAAATGTAGGAATAATTCTTAAAGAATTATTCTAAATCAATTAATCTAAGTAGATGGAGGAGAGTATCTATGAAATTTTTAAAAGTATTAGCTGTTTGCATTACCGTTCTTGCCGTGTCCACATTAGCCATGGCAGGTACACTTGAAGACGTTAAAGCTAAAGGATTTATTCAGGCTGGAGTCAATGGCAGTCTTTTTGGTTTTGGTAAAGCCGATGATAAAGGCGTCTGGAAGGGTCTTGATGTTGATGCTGCCAGGGCTCTTTCGGCAGCAGTTTTTGGTGATCCTGACAAATTAAAATTTACTCCGCTGACAGCCAAAACAAGATTTACAGCATTGCAGTCAGGAGAAATTGATGTTCTTTTTAGAAATTGTACACAAACCTTAAGCCGTGACACAGCTCTTGGCCTTGATTTCTGCCAGGTAAATTATTATGACGGCCAGGGATTCCTTATCCCCAAAAAACTGGGTATAAAAAGCGCTAAAGAACTTGATGGTGCGACTGTCTGTGTTCTTCCCGGAACCACCACAGAATTGAATGTTGCTGATTATTTCAGAGCAAATGGGATGAAAATGAATCCAGTTGTTATTGAAAACACAGCTGAGCTTGCCAAGACCTTTTTTGCAGGTCGTTGCGACGTTTTAACATCAGATGCGTCTCAGCTTGCAGGAACGCGCGCAGTAGCGCCAAACCCTGATGATTACATGATCCTTCCTGACATAATCTCAAAAGAACCATTGGCTCCTGCTGTAAGACACGGAGATAACCAGTGGAAAGATATTGTTAATTATTCTGTATTTGCTTTAATAAATGCTGAAGAACTTGGTATTACTTCTAAAAATGTTGATGAAATGCTGAAAAGCAATGACCCGAAAATACAAAGATTTTTAGGCGTTACAGAAGGGAATGGGAAAGCACTTGGTCTTGATGAAAAATTCGCTTACAATATCATCAAAATGGTGGGTAATTACGGCGAAATTTTTGAAAGAAACGTTGGTGTTAATACTCAGCTTGGTATTGAAAGAGGTCTGAATGCACTTTGGACAGATGGCGGTTTAATGTATTCTCCTCCATTCAAATAAACCATAACCTTGTATTTAATTATGGTGCAATGGAAATTGCACCATAATTTTTCTTGATAATATTTAGAAAATATAATGAATAAAGCTATTAAAAATAAAAATTCTGAAGCCATATCGTTCTGGTATGATCCTGATAAACGGTCACTGGTTTATCAGATTGGAGCGGCTTTTTTATTTGCTTTTGTCGCATGGTACCTGGTTTCCAACACAATGACGAATCTGGAAAGGCAATCAATTGCAACAGGATTTGGATTCTTAAATAATGAAGCAGCTTTTGAAATCGGAGAGTCTTTAATTGAGTATTCAGCTGCTGACAGATATGCCAGAGCCCTTTTTGTCGGTTTTTTAAATACCCTGCTGGTATCCTTTATTGGCGTCATCCTGACCGTTATTCTCGGAACATTTCTTGGGATAGCAAGATTATCAAAAAACTGGCTGATTAATAAATGTGCGGCAGGGTATATTGAACTATTTCAGGATATTCCGGTCTTATTACAGCTTTTTTTCTGGTATGCTTTTTTTTACGAAATGCTACCATCTCCAAGAGATGCTATAAGTCCATTCAAAGGCTTGTTCTTATGTAACAGAGGATTAATCTTTGGAATTCCACAAGCACATCCTGTTTATAAATATATGACAATTGCTATAATAATTGCCGTCATTGTAATTTTTTTCCTGAAAAAATGGGCTAAAAAAAGACAGGATTTAACAGGTAAGACTTTCCCTGTTATTGTTACTTCCATAATTTTATTAACTGGATTTCCTTTTGTATGCTGGTTAATTGGCGGAACTCCAACAGATATGAGTGTTCCCGAATTAAAAGGATTTAACTTTAAGGGCGGATTAACCATTAGTCCTGAATTTGCAGCTCTTCTTTTAGGACTTGTTTTATATACAGCCGCTTTTGTTGCGGAAGTTGTGAGGGCCGGAATCCAGTCCGTGTCTAAAGGTCAGACAGAAGCTGCAATGGCGATCGGTTTAAAACCAGGGCAGGTTTTAAATCTAATAATTCTGCCCCAGGCATTAAGGGTTATTATTCCTCCTTTAACAAGCCAGATGCTCAATCTGACAAAAAACAGTTCTCTTGCAGTAGCTATTGGATATCCAGATTTTGTTTCTGTTGCCGGAACAGCTATAAATCAGACAGGCCAGGCAATTGAGGGCGTTCTGTTAATCATGATTGTATATCTTATATTCAGCTTATCAACCTCAGCTTTTATGAATTTTTATAATAAAAAAATGGCAATAGTTGAAAGGTGATGATTGTAAAATAGGTTTATATGGAATTACACGCGGAAAATGAAAATAAGGTAATAATTAAACCTCCAATAACAAGTATTGGCATTATAGGATGGATGAGAGAAAATTTATTTTCCAGTCCTTTTAATACAATACTGACTATTATTATTGTCAGTATCTTATGGTTTTCTATTATTCCTTTTATACAATGGGCTTTAATAGACAGTTCCTGGCTTCCGGATGCTAACTGCAGGGGGACAGGCGGTGCATGCTGGTCAATCATTTCAAGTAATTATAAAATTATTCTTTTTGGATTTTATCCCCAGGATATCTTATGGCGCCCCATAACAGCAATTGTCATGCTGGTATCATTGCTTTTTATAAGTAGAAATAGAAACTTTTGGAATAAATTTCTTGGATATTCCTGGCTGATTTCATTAGTGATTATGGGACTATTATTAAAAGGTGGGATTTTGGGCCTTGAGCCTGTTGATATTGAAAAGTGGGGCGGCATAATCCTTACATTGCTTTTGTCTGTTTTTGGTTTAACAGCAGCTTATCCTCTTGGTATTATTCTGGCGCTGGGGCGACAATCAGAAATGCCGGTTATTAAAACCTTCTCTGTTTTTTATATCGAACTGATACGTGGTGTTCCTTTAATCAGTTTATTATTCATGTCTTCTGTAGTTTTTCCATTATTCCTGCCTGAAGGGGTCTCAATAAATGGAATTTTGAGAGCCCAGGTTGCCATTATCCTGTTTACAGCAGCATATATTGCAGAGGTTGTTCGAGGCGGGTTACAGGGAATGAATAAAGGTCAGTTTGAAGCCGCTGATTCCATTGGCTTAAATTACATACAGACCATGAGACTGATTATTCTACCCCAGGCATTAAAAATTGTTATTCCCCCGTCTGTCAGCGTTTTAATTTCTGCCTTTAAAGATACATCACTTGTTGTTATAATCGGATTATATGATTTATTAAAAACAACACAGACCACATTGTCAGAACCAAAATGGATGGGATTTTCAGCAGAAGCGTATATATTTATAGCCTTAATTTATTTTGTATGCTGCTTTTTTATGTCTACCTACAGCAGAAAGCTGGAAGATGAACTTAATACGGATTTAGAATAATTATTACTATTAACTTTATTTATAAAGCGAATATTTATGAACAAAGAACCGAGTAAAAAAGTCGACATTTCAAGTGAAGACATAGTAATCCAAATTGTCAACATGCATAAATGGTTTGGTGATTTTCATGTTTTAAAGGATATCAATCTCGACGTTAAAAAAAGAGAGCGTATTGTTGTCTGCGGTCCGTCCGGGTCTGGAAAATCAACACTTATAAGATGTATAAACCGGCTTGAGGAGCACCAGAAAGGACAAATAATTGTTGATGGTATTGAGCTCACCAAGGACCTTAAAAACATTGAAAAAGTCAGATCTGAAGTTGGAATGGTTTTTCAACATTTCAATCTGTTTCCCCACCTTACTATTGTTGAGAATTTAACCATAGGACCTATATGGGTGAGAAAAACACCCAAAAAAGAAGCTGAAGAAATAGCAATGTATTATCTTGAGAAAGTTCAGATTGCAGAACAGGCAGCAAAATTTCCAGGACAATTATCCGGAGGCCAGCAGCAGAGAGTAGCAATTGCCCGAAGCCTTTGCATGAAACCCAATATAATGCTTTTTGATGAAGCGACTTCTGCCCTTGATCCTGAAATGGTAAAAGAGGTTCTTGATGTTATGATAAGTCTGGCACAGGATGGAATGACCATGGTTGTTGTAACCCATGAAATGGGCTTTGCAAAAAGTGTTGCCCACAGGGTTCTTTTTATGGATGAAGGAGAAATTATTGAAGAAAATGAACCTGAAGAGTTTTTCAATAACCCTCAAAATAACAGAACCAAAATGTTTCTGAGCCAGATTCTTTATTAATATTATTTTATTTTTTATTGATTTGATTCATATATTGAAAAGCGGAATTTTAAACAGATTCCGCTTTTTTATTTTTGTGTAAATTTGTTTTAAGGAATATTTTGTCACAATTTTGAATTAAGTTATTTTAATGGGAGAATGATTCAATGATGCGTATTTTAAAAGGCGACTTGATTGAATTTACCATGGCCGGACGGTTTGATATCATTATCCATGGTTGCAACTGCTTTTGCACCATGGGAGCCGGTATCGCAAAATTAATCAGAGATAAATTTCCCGAGGCATATCAAGCTGATTTAAAAACCCCAATTGGAGATAAAAACAAACTGGGGACATATTCTATGGCAGAGATTAAAAGAAATGACAAGACCTTCACTATTGTTAATGGATACACCCAATATGAGTTTTCAGGCCATGGACCTTTGGTTGATTATGGGGCAATCCAAAATTTTTTTACCAGGATAAAAAAAGATTTTTCACATCAAAGGATCGGTTATCCAAAAATCGGTGCAGGACTTGCAAAAGGTGACTGGGAAGTGATATCTGATATTATTAACAAAGAATTGCAAGGAGAGGACCATACTTTAGTAGCGTTTGTTAATATTTGAACCCAACGCAGTGATCAGAAAAATTGGCGGTTTTCCGTCGACCACTAAATTATAAGGAAGCATATGATTAACGTAGGCATTGCAGGAGCATCAGGATATACGGGCGTTGAACTTGTCAAACTGATCTCCAATCATCCAGAAACCAAATTGTGCGCTGTTACTTCAAACAGCTATAAAGGCAGCTCATTGACAACCTCTTAAAAGGTGCGGCAGGCCAGGCTGTTCAAAATATGAACATCCTGTTTGGCTTAGATGAGCAAACAGGATTGAATTCTTTTCAAGGGCCTTTGTAATGAATATTGTACTTGACATATAAAAAATATCTAAATAAAAAGAATATTAATGAAAAAAAGAATTAAAATATGGTTTCATTCCGGTAACACTTCTAATATAAAGGGATTTTCTATCCACAAGTCTGTAATAGGGTTTGCAGTTTTCATTGGCTTTTCTGCCATTGGTGTTGCTTCTTTAATAGGATACGACTATTTTCAACTAAAAAAAACATCATATGACGCTATCATTTTAAGTCAAACCATCAATAAACAGCACAGCGAAATTAAAAATCAAAGAACTCAAATCCAAAGTTTTGCCGTTAAAATAGAAGTCTTAAAAAAACAGGTTGATAACCTTTCAAAATTTGAAGACAAAGTACGGCTTATTGCAGATATAAATCAAACCAGTGATTCCAGCGGTTTAATCGGTATAGGGGGAATTCCGAAAAATGAACTTAACCCGGATATTCCTCTGGAAAAAAAGCATAATAATTTGATACGTGAAATGCACCAGCAGATCAACCAGACAAGTTTTGCTGCAAAAAAACAAGGGCTTGATTTTGAAAACCTGATTAAGCAGCTTGAACAAAAAAGAAACCATCTGGCATCTACTCCTTCCATAAGACCCCTTGACGGAGGATGGATTACCTCAAAATTTGGATACCGCAAATCTCCTTTTACCGGCCAAAAAGAGTTTCACTCAGGCATAGATATTTCAAACAGAATTGGAACAAAAATTATTGCCTCGGCTGATGGTAGAATTTCTTATGCTGCCAGAAAAATGTATATTGGCAATATGGTGGTGATTGATCATGGTCATGGTCTGAACACCCGGTACGGGCATTTGAAAAAAATTCTGGTAAAACAGGGTCAAAAAGTCAAACGGGGTGATGTAATTGCCCTTCTCGGCAACACTGGACAAAGTACAGGTCCCCATGTGCATTATGAAATTCATCTTAATGGAACACCTGTAAATCCTTTAAACTATATTCTAAATTAATCTTTGCATCTTTATTTTTTCCTAAGGGCTCGCTCAAAAATAAAATTATTTTCAATTTTTTGTTTTATTTTTTAAATTAATGCTTATATATTTTACGTGAAATTAATGATTATATGTTTTACATAAAATAGATAAAAAGTGCTTGAACTAAAAAATTGGCAGTTGTCGGCGAGCACAAAATATTATTATTAAATAACAGGCAAACTATACATGGTATTCAATATTTTTACAAAGATCTTCGGGTCTAATAATGACAGAATTTTAAAAAATCTCCAGCCGATTATTGATGAAATTAATCTTCTTGAACCTCAAATGAAACTTTTATCAGATGAGCAGATACCTCAAAAGACAATTGAATTCAAAGAAAGGATTGAAAAAGAGGAAACACTGGACCAAATTTTACCCGAAGCCTTTGCCCTTGTACGGGAAGCCTCGGTCAGGATCCTCGAACTTCGTCATTTTGATGTCCAGTTGATTGGAGGTGTTGCACTTCACCAGGGATGCATTGCTGAGATGAAAACGGGTGAAGGAAAAACATTGATGTCCACTCTTCCTGCCTACTTAAATGCATTATCTGGAAAAGGTGTTCACATTGTCACTGTAAATGATTATCTGGCCAAACGGGATGCTGAATGGATGGCCAAAATTTATAATTTTCTGGGATTAAGCGTAGGTGCTATTCTCCATGATATTGATGATCAGGAAAGAACACGCTCCTATGGTGCAGATATTACCTATGGCACAAACAATGAGTTCGGGTTTGATTATCTAAGGGACAACATGAAATTTGACAAGGAATCCCTTGCCCAGCGAGAATTAAATTTTGCCATCGTGGATGAAGTTGACAGTATTCTCATTGATGAGGCCAGAACACCTTTGATAATTTCAGGGGCTGCTGAAAAATCTACCCATTTTTACACCCAGGTAAACACCATTATCCCGGCCTTTAAAAAAGAAACAGATTACACACTTGATGAAGAATCAAAGAGTGTTTCTCTGACAGAAGTCGGAATTGCCAAGGGTGAAGACCTTCTCAAAGTTGACAATCTATATGATCCGGCAAATATAGAAATACTTCATCACTTAAACCAGGCCTTGAAGGCGCACACAATTTTCAAGCGGGATACAGATTATATTGTTAAAAATAACCAGGTGATCATAGTTGATGAATTTACAGGGCGCTTAATGACTGGTCGCCGTTATAGTGAAGGGCTCCACCAGGCTCTGGAAGCAAAGGAAAATGTTAAAATAGAAAATGAAAATCAGACCCTTGCGTCCATCACGTTCCAAAATTATTTTAGGATGTATAATAAATTATCCGGTATGACTGGTACTGCTGAAACTGAAGCACCTGAATTTAAAAAAATATATGATCTGGATGTCCTGGTAATCCCGACTAACCAGGAAATGATCCGTATAGATTTTCCAGATCTGATATACAAAACAAAAAAAGAAAAATATGATGCTGCAATAAAAGAAATTATAAGATTGCATAAAAAGGGCCAGCCAGTACTTGTGGGAACGATTTCCATTGATATTTCCGAGGATATGAGCACAAAACTTAAAAAAAGAGGTGTCAAACATACTGTTTTAAATGCAAAGCATCATAAAGCAGAGGCTGAAATCGTTGCCAACGCCGGGCAGAAAGGAGCTGTTACCATTTCCACCAATATGGCTGGCCGTGGTACAGATATTGTTCTTGGTGAAGGGGTTAAAGCACTTGGCGGACTTCATATTCTGGGCACATCCCGGCATGAATCCAGACGTATTGACAACCAGCTTCGCGGTCGTTCAGGCAGACAGGGGGATGAGGGGTCTTCAAGATTCTATCTTTCTCTGGAAGATGATCTTTTAAGAATCTTTGGCGGTGACAGAATCCATTCTGTTATGGACAAACTTGGAATTGAAGAAGGAGAGCATATTGAACATTCCTTTATAAGCAAGGCCATAGAAAATGCCCAGTCAAAGGTTGAAGGCCATAACTTTGAAATCAGAAAGCATTTGCTTGAATATGATGATGTGATGAACCAGCAAAGGGAAGTGATTTATCGACAGCGGCGCAAAGCATTGATGGAAAAAGATTTAAAAACCGTTGTCATGGAAATGATCGAAGACAAGACCTATGATATTGTTGAAGAATTTTTCGTTGAAAAAACCCCTGTCCAGAAATGGGATTTGAAAGGGCTTAAAAAAAGGATCAAACAAGTCTTTAACTTTAACCCTGACCTTGAAAGGGCCGTGAATGAAAGCAATAATCCGGAACAATTGTCAGAAAAGCTTTTTGAACATGTAAAAGAATTGTACGGCCAAAGAGAAGCTTCCATAGGTATTGATATCACAAGGGAAATTGAAAGGCACATCATTCTTCAAACCGTTGATAACAGATGGAAAGAGCATCTGTTATCCATGGATCATTTAAAAGAGGGTATTGGACTTCGTGGATATGCACAACAGGATCCTTTGCGAATTTATAAAAAAGAAGGCTTTGACATGTTCCATGGGTTGATGGAAAGGATTAAAGAAGAAGTTGTTGAAATTTTATTCAAGATCCAGATATCCACCCCTTCCCAGGTAAGTGAAATGAAAAAGAAAGAACAGGAAAATCTTACCTTTTCCCATTCAGACGGTTCCAACATAAAGCAACCTGTTAAACGGTCTTCGATAAAAGTACAAAGAAATGACCCCTGCCCTTGTGGAAGCGGAAAAAAATATAAAAAATGCTGCATGACTTAGGGAATATTGATAATGACATCCACTAACTCTGAAATAAAAGAGGGCATTTCCTCAAAATCAAAAGACGATCTTCCGCCCATGTATAAAGTCATCCTCCACAATGATGACTATACCAGTATGGAGTTTGTGGTACAAATTCTTATTACTGTTTTCGGAAAATCACTTGAAAAAGCGACAGAAATAATGCTTAATGTACATAATAAAGGAAAAGAAATATGTGGTATCTATACAAGACAGATCGCAGAAACCAAAATTGAAACAGTACACAACCTGGCAAGCAGTAAAGGTTTTCCTTTAAAAAGTACAATGGAAAAGGAGTAGGTATGATTAGCAAAGAACTTAGTACAGCCCTCGGTTTTGCCGTAAGGGAGGCAAAGAAAAGAAGGCATGAGTATGTATGCGTTGAGCACGTTCTTTATGCAATCCTTAGCCATGAAACAGGCGCCCAGACCATTGAACAATGTGGCGGCAATCCGGAACAGATAAAACAGGAACTTGAAAAATTCTTTAATGAAAAATTAACCAGAATTGACAAAAAAGAAGAATATGTATTACAGCAGACTATTGGTTTCCAGCGAATGATACAGCGCGCCATCAACCAGGCCCGATCTGCGGAAAAAAGTGAGGTCAATTTAGGGGATATTCTTGCCTCCATTTTCCAGGAGAAAGATTCCCATGCTGCATTCTATCTTGAATCAGAAGGGATTACCCGTCTTGACGTATTAAAATTAATTTCACA
>Ga0075120_10002238_pt1 | contig 14244 bp, 14 predicted proteins | sample AntAceMetag02UKL_FD_69792 | JGI IMG/M metagenome (GOLD analysis project Ga0075120, IMG submission 69792) | Saline lake microbial communities from Ace Lake, Antarctica - Antarctic Ace Lake Metagenome 02UKL | ecosystem: Environmental > Aquatic > Non-marine Saline and Alkaline > Saline | place... | reverse complement strand
AGCAGGTCGGAAAACTCGACGAGGCTATTTTGGCTTACAAAGAGATTGTCAAAATCGATCCGAATCATTTCTCAGCATTGAATAATCTCGGTGTGATTTATGAGGAGGTGGGAGAGTTTGAGACCTCGGCGCAATATTACAGTCGGCTGGTCGAAGCCAATCCGAGCAATACAGGAGTTTTTGGTGACGCGATTCGAGCCTTAGTCGCCGCAGGGCAATTTGAAGAGGCTCAAGCCAATCTGGAAAATTTCGCACTCTACAATCAAGACTCTGACAATGAAAACTTCCAAAAATTTATTTCTACTCAGTCCGAGCTTATTCGCGCTGCGAAGGCAGACGCTGAGAGCTGATGATTCCTTGAGCGAAAGGTGAGACAACCGATCAGGGGTTCAAGTAGCTTCGACATTCTTTGCATTCAAAGTTAAAATAATTTCGATTTTTTAAATTCAGTTATGTTCAAAAAAACTTTTCTAGCCGCGACACTTTTGATTCTCCTCGTCGGCTGCGCATCGGTCTACGACACCACTTTGCCGGTCGATCTGACACCGGAGCAGGTCGCTACGCTGGAGGCAGAGATCGTCAAATGGGACACGATGATCGTCCAAACTCCCGCGCTCAAAAAATTAGTCGCGGAAAAAATGGGGACTGAGCAGGAGGAGGAGTTGCCCGATGAAGCGGGATTTTTCCTCACCTCCGATCCGACCGACTTTCGACCACCCGCTGACTTTTTCATTTCCAAAGCCATTGCGATTGAAAATTTGGGTCGAGCAGGGGAGGCGATTCGGACTTACGACGAGATGTTTGAGCTTTATGACAATAGCTCCGTTGGTTGGAATAATCGCGGACGGCTTTATGAAAAAATCGGCGATGCTGCCGAGGCGGTTGAGAATTACAAAAAATTAATCGATGTTTTCAGCCTGACTCAGTACCGTTTCGACATCGCCGCAGCTTGGCAAAAAGCGGGCGAGATTGAAAAGGCCAAGACGGCCTATTTGTTGTGGCAAAAAGAAACCGGCAATAAAAATTCCTCTTTCGCCGAAAAAATCGGTTTGTAGTTTAATTCTAAAAAATGCGCACTCTCCACTTTTTCCGCAAAGTCAGCTCGGCGATTGTTTTTGCCATTTTGATTTTCAATATTCCCTCTGCCGCCGCGGTCCAGTTTTATTCTCCCAATGTTGAAGATTTCGTCGTCGGTGATCCGCCTCGGATTATTACGCCGATCACGATTACTGCCGAAGTTGACTCCGAGATTTCCGCTGAGTTTGGCATCCAAATCAAAGTTCCTGAGGGGTTGCAGGCGACTTTCGACCGCGACATTTCTTTCGTCAGTTTTTCCGGATCGGCAGTCACTGATTCTGCTGTCGTCGGTACGCCGGCTGATTTGATTTCCCTTTCCTATGATTTGAGGAATTTGAATTTGACTGTCGCCCGCGATTTCCTTACTACTGAAAGTTTGGTTATTTCCGGTCTCAAAATGCGGGTTTACAACACTGGTAATTCAATCCGCTACCTAGAGCTGCATCTCGATGACAGCGGACTTTATTCCGCCCAAAACATCAATGGGGTCAAAGTCGAGGACACTATTCCAAATACTGACAACACGGCGCCTTACCTCGTCGACGAGCTTGCGGCTACACAAATTTCTGGCAGTCGGGTCAAATTAAGCTGGATCAATCCGCCCGACCTTGATACTTCACGGATCGCGATTCTCCAGATTCGGACTCGCGCTGGGGTTACCCGCAATGGCGAATTCGAAACTGGCGTCAATTTAAACACGATCAATCAGCCTGTCGAATTCATCGATGACGATGTTCAGATTGGCGATGAATTGATCTACGAATTGCGCTCGCGGGATGCTCGCAATCAGTCCGAGCCAGCGACTGTTTCGATTACGCTCGTCGCCGAATCCGAGATTCCAGTCATCTGCACCGCTGACTACACTCCGGTCTGCGGGAGCGATGGGGTGACTTATTCCAATTCTTGCAACGCCGAGGCGGCGGGGATTACTACCTACACGGATGGAGAATGTGTGGTGGCAGATGCCACGGAGACACCCCTAGAAGCTTCACCGCTTACCTCCGATGAGGAGCGAGCGAGCGAGGCGGGGATCACTCTCACCGAGCTCCAAAATGCGATTTCGAAATATTCCGATTTGGCCACCACCCACTGGTCATCCGGCTTCCTCGCACGGCTCAATTCCGATAAAATTCTCGACGGTTATTCCGACGGCACGATTCAGCCCGACACGACGATCAATCGCGCTGAGCTCGCGAAGATTGCCGCCAATTCTTTCAATCTCACGACTGCGTCAATCACAAATTTCTCCGACGTTCCCGCTGATGCGTGGTTCGCTTCTTTTGTCGGGGCACTCCAAAGTTCCGGTGCGGCGTGGACGAGCTCTGACCAATTTCACCCTGCCGACGGAGTGTCACGTGGCGAGGCGGTTTGGACTATTCTCACCGCGGCAGGTGTCGAGATTCCGGCAGCCATAGTCAAACCATTTCCCGATGTTTCGCTGTCGCATCCTTACGCTTCTGCGATTGCTTGGGCAGCGGAGAATGGAATTTTATCTGGCTACGATGACGGTACTTTCGGTCTGCGTGACACTCTCACTCGTGCGCAAGTTGCGAAGATCGTCGTTTTACTTAAAAATAATTTAGCTCAATAATTCCCTCAAAATGAAAAACTCTTTCCTCAAAATCTTTTCCGCGGTCGTGATTTTGCTGCTCGCCGGTTGCTTCGGTTGGGGTGAGGATGAAGCCACAAAGGGAGATTCGACTGAAATAGCCAGAAAAAAAATTCCTAAAATTTTTTACATCTCCAAAAATCCGAGTGAGTGTCGCAGCGTGTTCTTCAGCTGTCCGACTGGGCGCGCCCCTTTCACCGATGAGGTCGGCTGTGGTTGCCGCGAAAGCGACGAACCTTTCAAAGAAGAACAGCAGGGGCTCGGCAACATGATTCGTGAAAAATTGGCGCGGGAATTGCTCCAGCCAAAATGTGACGGGGGAGTGCTCGCCGAATTTGTCTACATCGATGAAGGAGAAGTTTCTGCTGGAAATATGAATTACGATGTTTGGGCGATTGCACGAGAATTTTGTGAGAATGGCGATATCGGGGCGACTTTCGATGGACCGGTGGCTTTCGATGTTGAGGTGACAGAATTCAGCCGAATTGTGAAGGGCTACAAGACGGTTTCCGCTTCAGATGCCGCGGCGGTCGAAGCAGCTTTCACCCCCAAGGCTGCCGAATGGATTCTCGCCAAAGAAAATTTACCTCGTGATCAAGTCATCGGAGAGCTGCAGGGCAACATCCAAATACGCCTGGAGCGTCTCCAAAATGAGATTATCGCGAATAAAGCTGCACGAGAATTAGCCGAAAAATTAGCAAAAGAGAGCGAAGAGGTTGAAGTCCAAACTGAAACCGAGACTGTCGAAGTTGACTGAAGCTGAAGCCGCCGAGAAGGTCGAATAGTGGTGGAAGGTTAAATTGATTTTTCTGGCGAAATATTTTCTGCTAAAATCCATCTACTTTTTTGGGTCGGTAGCTCAGTTGGTAGAGCAGCAGCCTTTTAAGCTGATGGTCCTGGGTTCAAGTCCCAGCCGACCCACCATTCGTCCCGCCTTGCGTAAAGGAGGGTTAGGGAGGGTTTTACAAACAGCAATCAAGGTCATCCTTTAATCAGGAAAATCTTGGTTCAAGACGACTAGAACAAACGCTGCGCTTAGCTCACCAGCTTGTTTGTCGGTAGGCAGTCAGTAGTTTTTAGAAAGCCCAAGTTAGTTTAAAATGTTGATGACAAATTAACTTAAAAAAAATGAATAAAGAACGCACTCTCAAGAAAACTTTTGATTTCCAAAAAATTTGGAGTTCCATCGAAAAGTTTTTCATCGTCCTTTTCAGTCTCCTCAAAACATTTGCGAGTGGTTTGATGATTTTGATAGAAAAGATTTTGCGTTTTGTTGTCGACATTATTCTCGCTGTCGCCAAGATTATCCAAGCTGTCGGGGTCGCTTTTTTTGCGGTTGCAGTTTCCGCATTTCTCGTTGTTTTGGCGGGCTATCTTTTTGCCAAGGCGATTGACTTACCCGCTTCCCAAAATTTCCAAGCCTTCCGTGAGGAGACCTGGGAGATTCTCATCGAAGCAGCGGAGCCGGATTTCGTGGCATGGCGGGGAGAGGCGCAAGCTTGGATCGAGTACCGCGAGGATTTACAAAAACTTTACGATTCAGAAATCTCTCACGCAGAAAAAATTCAAAAGTTGGAAGAATTGAAAATTGAATTTCATAAAAAAATGGATGCTGGTGATCCGAGCTCACTTGAGCGACGGATTTTACAGGGAACGTAGAATTTTCAATTTTCAATTCTCAATTTTCAAACAATTTCTAATGTATCAATTTTCCGATTTTACAAAAGATTGTATTTTTGAGTTGTTTAGAAATTGAAAATTTTGGCAAGACTATTGCAGCACCCACCTCACAATCTTCAGTGCGCCTTGTTTCCAGGCGACGCGGTGAGTGATGCCGGTTTGTTGCTCGTACTCTTTCCAGTTTTTCTGATACCACTCGAAGGTTCGAATCAAAGTATCTGCGTTCGAATATTTCGCCCGCCAGCCGAGCTGTTTTTCGATTTTTTCCGTTGACACAAAAGAATCTTTGTCCGCGGTGGCATAGACCCAGGCGTAAAGCGGCGAGAGCCTCAGCCATTCGAGCGCTGCGAGAGTTTTTTTCACTGCTCCGGCAGGAGTTTTCAAAACTCGTGACTTTGATTTCACTTTCCGGAAAAACTGATTCAAATCTTTTTCGACGGTCGAGAATTTTTTCGCGCCGACATTGAAAGTATCGTTCGCCTTTTTTTCCGGCTTCGTCAGCGTCAGCCAAATCGCCGCGACTATGTCCTCGACTCCCATTAGTTGGTACCTATTCGATCCGTCGCCGATGACCGGGATGCGACAGCCGCGGCGGACCCAATCGAAAAGAATTTGAAATACGCCAAGTCGGCCCGTCCCGATGAAAGTTTTTGGTCGAATGATTGGGACGGTCATCCCAAGTCTTCGATAATTCTCACAAATTTTTTCTGCCTCAATTTTCGCCGCGCCGTACGCGCCGACACCGATTCGTTCGTCCGATTCCAAAATCGGGTGTTTTACTGGTACGCCGTAAACCGCAGTCGAGGAAATGTAAACTACGCGCTTCACCTTGTTGCGCCGCGCGGCTTCCAATATTATCCGCGTCCCAGCAATCGTCGTCGTCCGGATTTCTTCCGCTGGTGCGAGAGGGAGAGCGGCAGCAGCTTGAATCACAAAATCAACGCCTTTCATCAGCTTTTCCACCAAAAATTTATTTCGAATGTCACCCTGATAATTCTCCACTCGTCCCCAGAGTCCCGGTTCGGTCAAAGGTTCCAGATCTAAAAGCTTGACTCGATGACCGCGTCGCAGCAAGTCGGCGGCGAGATGACAGCCGAGGAAACCAGTACCACCAGCAATTAGAAAAGTTTTGGTAGCAGCAGACAGTTTTATTTTTTTAGGCATTGGCAGTTTAATTTTAAGTTTCAAATTTTGAAATCAGATAGAATATTTTAATTTTTAAAATTAAGAAATTAAGAAGTTATCCAAAGGAACCCCTTGAGGGCAAAATTGTTTTAAAACTTAAAATCCGAAATTTAGAATTTTAAAAATCCTACCATAATTTTTATAGTCAAGATATTTTATTGGTTTTGGTACGCGCTTCACAACACGCTTCAACTTTTTGCTAAAATTAACCGCGATGTTGAATTGGTGGTTGATTGCGACTTTCTCTGCTCTCGCGCTGGTCGGTTTTTTTTATCTCGATAAAAAATTAGTCGTTCTAGTTGAAAAAATTCGCCGACAGTTTCACCCCTCGATTCACCATTTTTTTGTGGCTGCTTCTTTTACTCCGTTTGTCGTTTTGACGCTTTATGTTGTCCCGGCTTTTTTTGTTTTCAAATTTCTCGACTTTTTTTCTGTTGCGGCGCTCACACTCGCTTGTCTGTTGGCGACGGGTTCGGCTTTCATTGTCAAATATCTTTTTAAGCGCGTTCGACCATTCGGTCACACGACATACCTTGGCAAAATAGATTCTGCCTTTCCGTCCGCTCATGCTGCCGGCAGTTTTGTTGCAGCTTTTACGCTCGCTTTTTTTTGGCCAGCATGGAGTATCCCATTTTTTATCTTGGCTGCGCTGGTCGCGGTTTCCCGCATTTATCTTGAGCTCCATTTTTTTTCCGATGTGATGGGGGGGATTTTGCTCGCTTACATCATGACAGCTTTTGCTCTCGATTCTCAGATTTTACTTTTCCTCGGATTTTGAAATGAAAAATATGCGGGACAAAAATTCGACGAACTTCGGTTTCCGCTGTGAAAATTGTAATCGCGAAGTTTCACCCGCCGAAAAGACGGCGCGAAATCACTGTCCATTTTGTTTGTGGAGTTTGCATGTTGATTCCGAAACTCCAGGCGATCGCGATTCAAGCTGCGGCGGAAAAATGGCGCCAGTCGCGCTTTTCGAAAAACGGGACGGTTGGATTGTGATTCACCGCTGTGAAAAGTGCGGTAAAGAAATTCAAAATAAATGCACGGAGGATGATAATTTTGAGATAATGCTTAATGTCATTAAAAATTTCCAATAACCAATTCACCAATTTCCAAATAATTTTTAAAAATTAATATTTATTTAAAAATTAAAAATTATAAAATTGGAAATTTATATCTTTCGTTAAAATCTCTTCTTGTAGATTTCTACAGCCTGAAACTTAACTAAATAAATATGGCCAAGATGCCCGTCACTTCGCTCGAGATTCGTCGCCAGCTTTTGCATATTGCTTTGGGGTTACTGATCGTTTCTTTACTCAATTACGGTGTTCTCGACTCGTGGATTTTATTTTGGATTCTCGCTGGTGGGATAATTATTTCTTGGATTTCGGTCCATCATCGCATCCCCGTCATCGGGTGGTTTCTCGATAAATTCGAACGCAAGCAAGTTCGTCCTGGCAAAGGAGTGATTACTTATTTCATCGGGGTGATTCTCGCGCTTCAGCTTTTTCCCCCTGACGTGGCTTACGCGGCGATTTTGATTCTCGCAGTGGGCGATGGAGTGAGCTCGTTGATTGGTCCTTTTGGCAAACTCAAAACTCGACTTTCCGACAAAAAACTTTTCGAGGGGACGATTGCTGGTGCGGCTTTCGGTGGGTCGGCGGCGATGGCTTTCGTCAGTCCGACCGCGGCTTTCATCGCGGCTTTCATCGCGATGCTTTTTGAGGCAATGGAAATCCGCTTCAATCAAAAATTGCTCAATGATAATGTGACTGTTCCACTTGTAGCGGGTACGGTGATTGTGTTGCTGCGAAGTTGGGGATTAGTTGATTTTGCCGGGAGCTAAAAAACGACAATAAACCGTAGGCGAAGATACATATCTTCGCCGGCGCGGTCAGGGAGTCGTGCCTACAGCTTGTAGGTAATAAAAAAGCCACCCATTATCACATAGGCAGCTTTTTAATATTATCAGATTAGCGTTTAGTTTTCGTCGATTGGAGCAGGTACATCTGCTGGAGGTGCTGCGATATCTACTGGAGGTGCAACAGGAGGTGCGGTATCTGGAGCTACGAGGGCTTCCACGATTGGAGGAGCCGGTACGATTTCCTCTACTGGAGGTGGGGGAGGTGGGGGAGGAGGTGGAGTTGGGGTTTCCGCTTCTTCTTCCATCCCAGTTGGGATTTGGCATCCAGCTAGGAGCACAATCCCGAGAGTTGCGAGGATTTTTTTCATTTTTTTGGGGTTAAAAAATAAATTATTCTAATTCTAAACTCTGGTTTTAATTTTTCAAAATTTCGTTTAATTTCACAATCTTCGTTTCTTCGGAATTTCTTTTTTTCAATTCTACTCCACCGGTTTCCAAAGTTTTCTTCGAGACCAAAATTCGTCGCGGAATTCCGATCAAATCAGCATCCGCGAATTTCTCACCTGCTCGGCAATCGCGATCGTCAAAAAGTATCTCTGTCTTTGTCGACAGCTCGCGGTAAATTTTTTCAGCTTCCTCATCTTCGCCGAGTGAGATTAAATGAATCTGAAATGGTGCGACTGATTCCGGCCAAAGCAGTCCCGCTTCATCGTGCCAAACTTCGGCAATCGTCGCGACCAATCTGGAGACGCCGATCCCATAACAGCCCATCAAAACTTTTTCGGATTTTCCTTCTGAGTTCGTGAAATTCAAATCGAAAGCGTCCGAATATTTTGCCCCGAGGTCGAAAATATTGCCTACTTCGCTGCCTTTTTCTTGCTTTAAGTTCCCGCCACATTTTTCGCATTTTCCGATTTGCAATTCTTCATTCCAGGCGAGTTTGCATTTTTCACAAACCAAAATTTTATCCTCGCCCGCTTCAGTCAAAACCTGAAATTCATGAGAAACATTTTCTGTGAAATCGCCGCCACCTGCCTTCACCAAAAAACTTTCCAAAGCACATTTTTCAAAAACTCGGAAATACGCCGCTTTCACCTCGTCGTAATATTTCTCCAAATCAGCTTGATTCGCGTGAAAAGAATAAAGATCTTTCATCAAAAATTCTCGACCTCGCATCAGCCCCGATTTCGCGCGGGGTTCATTCCGAAACTTAGTCTGAATTTGATATGCGGCGAAGGGCAGATCACGGTAACTTTTGATTCGCTGTTTCGCGAGTGGGGTGATGATTTCTTCATGGCTCCAGCCGAGCACCGTTTTATCAGTTGGCTTAAATGCAATGTCGACATTATCCCGACCAGTTTTTTTCCAATTTTCCAACGGCGTGAGTGCTGGCATGAGGACTTCCTGTCCGCCGATGGCGTTCATCTCCTCGCGCACGATTTGCTCAATCTTCGTCAAAACACGCTTCCCGAAGGGGAGGTAGCTGTAAATCCCCGCCGCCTCTTTTTTCACAAAACCAGCTTGGGTGAGTAGCTTCGCATTGACCGAGTCGGCATCATGCGCGACAGTTTTACTTGTCTGCGAGAGAGATTGGCTTAATTTCAAATTTAATATTTTAAATTGGATATTTTCTGAAAAGATTTTAACAGAAAGTCTTTTGACAATTTTTTCAAAAAACGAGAAATTGAATGCACTATGATGAAAAATTTCCCCTACACGCCGATATTGGGCTGGTCGATTAGTCGATATGGTTTGTTTGAATCTTGTAAAAGGAAATATTATTACACTTACTACGGCAAGTACGATCCGATTCATTCGAGGCAAAAAATTGAGAGTCTGAAAAGTATGACCTCGATTCCGCTGGAAATAGGCAACATCGTTCACGATGTCAACAAAACTTTTTTGGAACGCTTGCAAAAAACAGAACAAGCAATCGACAGAGATCGACTTTTTGATTTTGCGCGGGAAAAAACTGAAGAGTACTGTCGGTCGAAAAAATTTGCGGAGATTTACTACGGCGAAATTGAAAAATTGGATATGGAAGATTTGTTTGGAAAGGTGAAAATTTCTCTGGAAAATTTTTTAGACAGTCCGAGATTCAAATGGTTGATGCAGGAAGCAACTTCGGACAAAAATAAATGGTTGATCGAACCTCCAGGATTCGGAGAGACTAGGCTGGGGGGACTGAAAGCGTATTGTAAAGTTGATTTCCTACTTCCTCTGGGGGATGCCCTGTTCATCCTTGACTGGAAAACGGGTAAGGCGGATCAGATCAAACACAGCAAGCAATTACTGGGATATGCTTCCTGGGCATCATTTCATTTCCAGACAGATCACACCAAGATAAACCCGATTATTGTTTATCTTTATCCGCATTACGAGGAGCGACAAGTGGACATCAATGAATCTGATATTCAAGAATTCACAGACAGAGTCAAAAGGGAGACAGAAGAAATGTATGAGTTTTGCACCAATGTGAAAGAAAATATTCCCAAGAGCAAAGAGTTGTTCTCAAAAACCGATAAGAAAAAGTTTTGTGATTACTGCAACTTCCGGGAGCTGTGTCGACAATTTCAGTAACGATTGTCGGTAGAGTAAAGTGAATCAAGCGCTAATGACTAAGAGCTAAGGAGCAAACTATGTTACAATCCTCTCGTTTTTTGATGAAAACCAAGTTCATCTTCGTTACCGGTGGGGTGTGCTCTTCCCTTGGGAAGGGAATTGCTGCCTCCTCTATCGGAGCTTTGTTGAAGTCGGCGGGCTTTAGTGTCTTCCCGATGAAGCTCGATCCTTATCTCAATGTGGATCCTGGCACGATGTCGCCTTTTCAGCACGGCGAGGTTTTCGTCACCGATGATGGTGCCGAGACAGATCTAGACCTTGGGCATTACGAACGTTTCATCGACACCGCTCTTACCAAAGAAGCGACTGTGACAACTGGTCAGATTTACACCGAAGTTCTAGAAAGAGAGCGACGGGGGGATTACCTCGGCGGTACGATTCAAATCGTTCCTCACATCACCCGCGCGATTCGCGAGCGCATCGTGCTCGCGGCGAAAGTTTCACGCGCTGACATAGTTTTAGTCGAGATCGGTGGGACGGTGGGAGACATCGAGGGTGAGCCTTTCCTTGAGGCGATTCGCCACATGCGCTACCAGCTTGGTTCATCTCAGACTCTTTTCGTTCATCTCACATTGTTGCCTTACTTGGCTGCTTCTGGAGAGCTCAAAACCAAACCAACGCAAGCTTCAGTTCGCGAGCTTCGTAGAATCGGGATTGCGCCTGATTTGATTCTCGCTCGTTCCGATCTGCCGATTGAAGCAAAACACCTCAAAAAAATTGCGCTCTTTTGCGATGTTTCCGAAGAGTGTGTGATTCCCGCGCCGACGGTCGATTCGATTTACCACATTCCAGCAAATTATGAAAAGTTCGGCATTACGAAATTAATAGAAAAACAACTTAATTTACCCTTCAAAAAACCGAAGTTGCAAAAATGGGAGCAGCTTTCCGCTGCCTGTCATCGCAAAAAAAATAAATTGCGTATTGCTTGTGTTGGGAAATACACTGACCTTGACGATGCCTACATTTCCGTCAACGAGGCGCTCAAAGCGGCGGCTCTGGACATCAATCACGAGGTAGAGATTGTCTGGGTGAATTCAGAAAAATTAACTAAAAAAGATTCTCCGGAATGGCAGAAAGTTCGCTCGGCAGCGGGGATTCTCGTGCCAGGCGGATTCGGTGAGCGGGGCATCGAGGGCAAGATTCTCGTTGCGGAATTTGCGCGCAAAAAAAAGATTCCTTACTTCGGACTTTGTCTCGGGATGCAAATTCTGGTCATCGAGTTCGCGCGCAACGTGCTCAAGCTGGCGGATGCGAATTCTGAAGAATTTAATCCCAAAAGCAAAAATCCAGTCATTAACTTCATCCCCAATCAGCGCAAGCTTCGGAAAAAAGGTGGCACGATGCGACTCGGCGCATACCGTTGCGAGCTTCAGCCTGGTTCGATTTCCCGCAAGCTTTACGGCAAAAAATTTATTTCCGAACGCCATCGCCACCGCTACGAGGTCAATAACGGTTACCGTGATGTGCTCGAAACGGCAGGGTTACGGATTGCCGGCAATAATCCCGAAGGAAATCTTGTCGAGATTAGCGAAGTCAAAGGTCATCCATTTATGCTGGGTTGCCAGTTTCATCCTGAATTTCTTTCGCGACCATTTCGTCCGCATCCGCTTTTTCTCGGATTTATCAAAGCGGCAGCGAAGAAGTAAATTGTTCGCATCCCAAATTCGAAGAGACTTTTTTGAGGTAAAATCTTTTGCATGAAGGCTTCAGAACTACGTAAGAAATATCTCGATTTTTTTGCCTCGAAGGGACACGCTGTGATTCCGAGTGCTTCCTTGATTCCGGAGAATGACCCGACTGTGCTTTTCACGACAGCGGGCATGCATCCGCTTGTACCTTACCTACTAGGCGAGAAGCATCCGGCGGGAGCGCGGCTGACGAGTGTTCAGAAATGCATTCGCACAATTGATATTGAAGAAGTGGGGGACGCGGTGCATCTCACTTTTTTCGAAATGTTGGGGAATTGGTCATTAGGCGACTACTGGAAGCAAGAAGCGATCGAGATGAGTTTCGAATTTTTGACGAAGGAGCTTAAGTTCCCAGTAGAGAAATTAGCTGTGAGTGTTTTCGCCGGTGATGATGATGCACCTTTCGACGAGGAATCTTTCGAGATTTGGAAAGGTTTGGGGATTCCAGAGAATAGAATCGCCAAGCTCGGGAAGAAAGATAACTGGTGGGGACCAGCGGGGCAGACGGGTCCCTGTGGTCCGGATAGTGAGATGTTCTACTGGATTGGCGAAGGTTCCGCGCCAGAGAATTTCCAAGAAACTTGTGAAGACCCTGCTTGGGTGGAAGTGTGGAATGACGTCTTCATGCAGTATGAGAAAACGACAGAAGGTAAGTTTATTCCTCTCAAACAAAAAAATGTTGACACAGGTATGGGATTCGAGCGGGTGCTGATAATCTTGCAAGAGAAACAAACGGTTTACGAGACGGATTTGTTTGAGCCGATTGTGACGAAGATTCGCGAGCTAGCCTCAAGCTCGGATGAACGCTCAGAAAGAATTGTTGCAGACCATCTCCGCGCTGCCACCTTCATCATCGGAGATGCGAAGGGGGTGACTCCGAGCAATACAGATGCTGGCTACATCGTGCGTCGTCTGATTCGTCGAGCGATTCGCGAAGCGCGTAAGCTCGGTTTCGATCTCACCCAAACTTTCACTACGCAGATTGCAGAGGAAGTGATCAAAAATTTCGGCGAGGCTTACCCAGGGCTGGTGCAGAATTCCGCGAAGGTTTTACTAGAGCTAGAGAAAGAGGAAAATCAGTTTAAGAAAACTTTGGAAAAAGGAGAGCGAGAGATTTTAAAAAAAACAATAATTAGGGTGACTGATATTCACAAAGATAAAGATTTAGTTGTTCAAGCACCAATCACCACAACAAGCGGGATGGAGGCTTTTAATTATTTTGAAACTTACGGAGTACCAAAAGAATTAACCGAAGAAATTGCTAAAGAAAATAAAATGGAACTTACAGAAAAATTTAACAAAGAATGGAGCGAAGCAGAAAAAGCGCATCAAGATAAATCTCGTACAGCTTCGGTAGGCAAATTCAAAGGTGGTTTGGCGGATGATTCAGACGTAGTGGCGCAGCTTCACACTGCCACGCATTTACTTCACGCGGCGCTGCGCAAGGTTCTGGGAGAGCACGTGGAGCAACGGGGAAGCAATATCACAGCTGACCGTTTGCGTTTCGATTTTTCACACGGCGAGAAGCTGACGCCAGAGCAGAAGGAAGAGGTTGTGAAGTTGGTGAATGAAGCGATTGAACAGAAGTTACCAGTGACCTGTGAAGAAATGAGCGTGGATGAGGCGAAGACAGCGGGTGCGATGGGTGTTTTCGATGACAAGTACGGAGAGAAGGTAAAAGTTTTTTCCGTTGGCGATGTCTCCAAAGAAATCTGCGGAGGTCCCCATGCGGGAAATACAGGCGAGCTGGGTAAATTTAAAATCAAGAAAGAGGAAAGTAGTTCGGCGGGAGTGCGGAGGATTAAGGCGGTTTTAGTTCCAAAATAATTTAATTTTTTCACTATGAAAGACATCATTCTCTTCGGGATGCAGGGTAGCGGCAAAGGTACGCAGGCTCGCATCCTCGCTGACAAGCACGCTTATAAAATTTTTGAAACTGGTGGACAGCTTCGCCAGCTCGCCGCGGAGGATTCCGAGCTCGGTAGAGAGGTGAAAGAAATCACTACCGCTGGGAAGCTCGTTTCCAACGAAATCGTCATGAAAATTGTCGAGAACTTTTTACAGAATTTGAGTGATGGTGAGCAGGCTATTTTCGATGGTATTCCGCGCAGTGAATCGCAGCGAGTTTCGCTGGAAGAGGAATTCGTCAAAGTCGGACGGAAGCCGCTGGCGGTTTACATCTCTCTCACACGTGAAGAAGCGTTGAAGCGCTTACTAGGTCGCAAGACCTGTGCAGGATGTGGAAAGATCTTCGGGGTTCGGGACGATGTCGCCGACAAGACGGAGTGTCCTAGCTGTGGTGCAGAATTAAAAGTCCGCGCTGACGACACAGAAGAAGCAATCAGTACTCGACTCGATGTTTATGACCAGGAAACAGTTCCGGCAATCGAAAAATATCGAGAGGAGGGGAGGCTGATAGAGATCGAAGGGACCCAAGGCGTGGAGAAGGTAAATGCAGAGATTGTTTCGAAGCTAGAGAACTGAGAAATCTTCAAAAACTTCTGTAGGTTCGCCCCACG
>Ga0075120_10002233_pt1 | contig 14259 bp, 16 predicted proteins | sample AntAceMetag02UKL_FD_69792 | JGI IMG/M metagenome (GOLD analysis project Ga0075120, IMG submission 69792) | Saline lake microbial communities from Ace Lake, Antarctica - Antarctic Ace Lake Metagenome 02UKL | ecosystem: Environmental > Aquatic > Non-marine Saline and Alkaline > Saline | place... | reverse complement strand
TTATTTGAGTTGAGACTTTTAAGCCTTCTTCCTAGATCATTTATGTTTTCTTTTAACCCTTTTTTGTTGTTAAGTTTATATTTTAAAAATTCTTCAATTGTTCTCCTGAGGTGTTCAAGAGATTTTATATGGTCAGCACTTGTATTCTTTTGATAGTATTTTAATGCATCGATAAAGTGTTTTTGTGAATCGGTATCCAAAAAACTTATGACTGGATTTACCAATTCGTTATCCAACAACTTTTCTCCTCTTGAATAAATAATAATATCATTTCCTTTGTTTGTTATAGCTACGTTTATATTTGAAAACTTAAAAGCCTCAACAACTTTGTTATAAAAAATTTTTTTACTAAATATCAAGCCCCCTGGTCTTTCAAACATATCGTTAATATCGAGTGCGAAGATAATTTCTAATAATTTATAGAATTTTGGAGGGTCGTTTTCATTTCGCAGTTCATGTTGAATATTGTTGCCAGTGTATGTTTTGCCTAATGCGATGCAAAATAATTTTTGACTTGTTGTATCAACATGTGAATCAATATTGGGTGTTATGTCTAAAATTCTTGTTTTAAATTTTGAAAATTCTATATCATCAGATTCTTCGTTTGGTAGATCCCAACGTTTATTAATATTGTGAATTTTATCTAATAGATCCATATATGAATTTAAATTTTAATTTTACGGTCAGCGAACCAGATATCCCGTGTTATATGATGTATGTTTTTTATTAATCTTCATCTTCATAATCCTCTGTAAAATAGTAGATTAGCATAATAGAGAGAATTACGAGAACAGTCATGAAAAAAATAAAATAAAAAATATCTGAATTTTTATTTGGACTATTATACATATTCATAATCCCAACAACGTCTATGTGGGTGGTTTCTTTCTTGATAAAGCTGAATTCTTTAACTGTAGCTACGGTTTTTGGTGTAAGAAAGCCTAATATGTAAAATGCAGCCCCGATTATCCAAGGATTGTATATAAATTTTTTTATTTTATTCTCTTTCTCTTTTTTCATAAATGAAAAACATATTTTATATAACATGTAATAGCTGCACTTGTTATTTTTTTACCTAAAATAATATAAAAATTGTGTAATTAGAGTCATTTTTAGCTAAAAAGAAATATTTTGTTATTTTTGCTCCGCCTTTTGGATTTATCCTACTCGGCGGAGCATATTTACATCCTATTTCGGCTCGATTGCCTCGAATTTTTTCAAAATTGCATCCAGTCTCCATACCGTTCCCGCATCAATCTTAAATGTATGGATAGTGCCACATCCTCCTGCTTCAGGCGTTTCTCTTGGCATATATTTTGCTGCTTCTATTAATTCTTGAATCATTTCCGGAACTGACATGCTTTTCATCTTTTTTTCCTCCCTCGTTTAATTTTAAAAATAACAAAGTATTTCTTTAAAATTTCGCTTAACGTTTCGGTGTATCTGAAGTTTCGTTGTAGCTTTTTGTTATAATTGCGCGGATGCGCTAACAAAAAGCGGAAACGAAATTCGCGTGAGCAAGCGTTAAAAAAATCAAATCAAATTTTATTCGTCCCAAACAAATTCTTCATTGTTGACTCTCAAATTTTTCACTTTTCTTGCGTAAAAATATGGCTCGTGACCAATTGTAATAACATATCTACCTTTTGTTATTCTTAATTTAGGTTTATACGGTAGTCCTTCCAGTCTTTTATTTTTTAGGAAGCTTATTATGTCTGAGGGGTGTAGAGAGTCAACGTATAACTGCGTTATATATTCAAAAATTTGATTTTCAGATTTATGATATTTTAAAACCGAAACGACTCTTGCTTTATCTTGATAAGACTCACGAGTGATTATCCATGCGTTTTTAACAATGTTTTTACTCATAAACTTTGATTTGATTTTTTAGCTTGCGAACCAGATACGCCGTGTTAGGCGAAGTTAGTTATCACTTTGTAATTTTAGATATTCTTTTAAAGTATTTTCAGGGTTATCAATAGCTGTTTTTAAACAATTATCTAATTTTTGTTTCCAGTCACTTTCATTATATTTAAGACTGGTACAATATCGGTCGGCCAGTATTTCCTGTACAGTCTGTTTTTTGTATTTATTAAGATTTTCTTTTATATCTTGTTGCACATAAAATAAATATACAATTACAAAAATTAAGATAATTGTTATAAATTGATAAAAATGCGCTTTTGACTCTTCATTTTTAAACATAGTTTTAAAAGATAACTAATTTCGTCTAACATGTAATATCTGCACTTGTTATTTTTTTACCTAAAATTAGCTTAAATAATGCTAAAATTGTGTTAGCAGAAGTTTAGGGAGCAGGCGCAATTGTTTGAATTGCGCCTGCTCATAAGTTTGTAGCGTTTAAGCTCGGAGATCAACAAGACCGATCTTGGCAAAAGCTAAGATAAATCGCCTTAATCTTCTGCCTTTTTTCTCGACAACATAATGGTGTAAATCAATAGAACCGCTTGTTTTGGTGAAAATTTTCGTTGTATGTGGTTTTATATACCCCCTTTTGATCAAAAGCTGAGCTTTCTCGGAGCTTGTTTCTTGGTAAAAAATTCTCCCCATCATAAAGTCTGTATAATCTTCACATACTTGGAAAAAAGTTTTTATCATCAGTAATCTCCTTTTTTTGTTTAATGTTAGTTGAAAATGTACGTATATAATTAGTTTTTGTTAAAAACAAAGTTTTTTTATTTTTTTGCTAAAATTAGCGGAAGTTAATTATATTATATCAAATATATTTGATATTGCAAGGGTTTAGATTCCGGTTCCCGCCAAGATAAGGCGGGCAGGCTCGGCCGGAATGACAGGGGTGGGGTGAGTTTTTGCAAGAGGTTCTGGATTCTGAATCACCCGCCCGCAATGCTTCGCTTGCGAAACGGGCGGGAGTTCAGAATGACAGGAGTGGGAATGGTGAGAATGGATTCCCAGTCCTGCCGGCAGGCAGGCAAGCTGAGGATGACAAAGGAGACGCCAGAATGACAAAGAGTCGTTTTTTGCCAACTTGATGGGTTCCAGGATGACAAAACAGGGCGGGGCGAGGTGGATTAAGACCTTAGATTGACATTTGGTGATAAACCGTGCTATTATTTAGTAGTAAAAGGCTAGTTGTTGTAATAACAAACTAGCCTTCTTTTTTAACTTTATTACTATTTTAATTATAACTATAAAAATATGTCAGACATCTCTCAGGCGATAAAATTAATCTGTGATGAAAAGCATTTAAGCTATGAAGCGGTTCTAGAAACTATTGAATCAGCCCTGGCAGCGGCTTTTCGTAAGGATTTTGGTGAAAAAAATCAGAATATTAAAGTTGAATTTGATCCAGAGAAAGGTAAGTCAAAGGTTTATGATGTCAAAACAGTAGTAGAAGATATGCCAGAAGAGGAGGAAATTGAAGAAACAGAAGAAGTTGGTAAAGAAAAGATTGTTGAAAAAGAAGAGAAGAAAGAAAAAAAGATAAAAAAAGATGAAAAAGAAGAAAAAAAAGTTGAAGCTAAAAAAGAGACAGATGAACCAGAAGAAGAAGTCAGAAAGTTTAATCCAAAAACTGAAATTCAAATTAGTGATGCTAAAGAAATTAAAAAAACTGCCAAGGTGGGTAGTGAAATAAAAACCAAATTAGAAATTCCTGATGAATTTGGTCGAATGGCCGCCCAAACTGCCAAACAGGTTATTATTCAGAAGTTGCGTGAAGCCGAAAGAAATATGGTGTTTGAAGATTTTAAAAATAAAGAAAAAGAAGTTATTGCTGGCGTTGTTCAGAGACGTGAAGGGCGAACAGTATTAGTTGATTTAGATAAAACGGTTGGTTATTTATTGGCAGAAGAACAAGTCAAAAGTGAAAGATATAATACAGGTGATAGAATTAAAGTATTTGTTAAAGAAGTAAAGATGACACCAAAGGGGCCAGAAATTATTTTGTCTCGAACATCAGATGAAATTTTGAAAAAAGTTTTTTATTTGGAAATCCCAGAGATATCAAATGGTTTGATTGAAATAAAATCTGTTGCTCGTGAAGCTGGTAATCGTTCCAAGGTAGCAGTTCAAGCTTCGGGAGAAAATGTTGATCCGATTGGTTCATGTGTCGGACAACGAGGAGCTCGAATCCAAACAATCATTAGTGAATTGGGTGGAGAAAAAATTGATATTATTGAATATGATGAGGATCCAGCCAAGTTTATCAGTAATGCATTGGCACCAGCCAAAGTTATTAGCGTAGAAATTCATGAAGCAGAAAAGAAAGCTGTTGTTAAAGTAGCCGAAGATCAATTATCTTTAGCGATTGGTCGTGAAGGTCAGAATGTTCGATTAGCAGCTCGTCTCGTCGGTTGGAAACTGGATATTGTTGGTGAAAAAGGTGAAACAGTTGAGGTAGAAGAAGTTGTTAAAGAGAAAAAAGAGGCGACGGATGAAAAAAAAGAAGATAGAGGAGAAAAGAAAGAAATTAAAACTGACAGTAAAGAGACCCCAACCTCGACAAGCGAGACGGGGCAGGCAAAAGATAAAGAGAAGAAGCAAGGCAAAGAAGACGAGGAAGTAAAAAAAGAAAAAGAAATTAAAACTGACAGTAAAGAAAAGAAAGAAAAAAAAGCTGAGAAAAAAGAAGATAAACAGGACAAGAAAGAAAAAGTAGAAAAAAAGAAAAAAGACTAATTTATTTTAATTTTTAAAAAATAACACAAAAATCTATGGCATTAACAACGTTTTTTATCCTAGGAAGTGCAGTTTTGGCCATTATTTATGGTTTGATTCTAAGCAAGATGGTGCTTGGCTACGCTTCAGGTAACGAAAGAATGAAAGAGATTGCCAGCGCCATTCAAGCTGGTGCTAAAGCTTATTTAAATCGTCAGTATCGAACTATTCTTTACGTGGCGGTTGCCATCTTTTTAATTATAGGTTTTGTACCTCATCTTGGTTGGGAAACTGCGATTGCATTTATCGTCGGTGCTTTCTTGTCAGGTTTAACTGGTTATATCGGTATGCACATTTCTGTCAGAGCAAATGTTCGTACAGCTGAAGCAGCCAGAGTTGGTATCAAAGAAGCACTGAAGGTTTCTGTCTATGGCGGTAGCATTACCGGCATGCTAGTTGTTGGCTTGGCTTTACTTGGTACAGCTGGATTTTATTTTATTACACGCGACGTACAGACTTTAATTGGTTTAGGTTTTGGTGGTTCTCTTATTTCAATCTTTGCTCGTTTGGGCGGAGGTATTTTTACCAAAGCCGCTGACGTCGGAGCTGACCTAGTCGGTAAAGTTGAAGCTGGTATTCCAGAAGACGATCCACGCAACCCAGCCGTGATTGCTGACAATGTCGGTGATAATGTCGGTGATTGTGCGGGTATGGCAGCAGATTTATTTGAAACTTATGTTGTTACTTCAATCGCGACAATGATTTTGGGTTCATTACTTTTTGTTGGTTTTGGTAACGCTGTTTTATACCCATTAGTTATTGGTGCGGTATCAATTATTACTTCAGTTATAGGTATATTTTTTATCAGACTTGGTAAGAGCGAAAATATTATGATGGCTTTTTATAAAGGCATGGCTGTAGCTGGTGTTTTAGCGGGTATCATTTTTTATCCAGTTACAAAATGGTTGATGATTGATAATGGTCAATACAGTACAATGAATATTTATTTAGCTTCATTGATTGGTTTAGCAGTGACCGTCGCTATAGTGATTATTACCGAATATTATACTTCAACTAAATATAAACCAGTTAGAGATATTGCTGAAGCTTCCAAAACTGGTCATGGTACAAATATTATTGCTGGCTTGGCAGTTTCTATGAAATCAACTGCTTGGCCAATACTTGTTATTGTCGCAGCTATTTTGGGCGCTTATAGTTTAGCTGGACTTTATGGTATTGCTGTGGCCGCGATGGCCATGCTTTCAATGGCTGGCATTATTGTGACGATTGATTCTTACGGTCCGATTACTGACAATGCTGGTGGTATTGCTGAGATGGCAGAAATGGGTGATGATGTTCGAGCTGTAACTGATCCATTAGACGCAGTTGGTAATACTACAAAAGCGGTTACCAAAGGTTATGCGATTGCCTCAGCGGCTTTAGCAGCTTTGGTTTTGTTTTCTGACTACACTCACAGTATTCCAGGTAATGTTCAGTTTTTAATAAATGATCCAAAAGTTTTAGCCGGTTTATTCATTGGTGGTTTATTGCCTTATTATTTTGGTGCTCTATCAATGCAGGCAGTCGGTCGAGCAGCGGGTGCAGTTGTAGAAAATGTTCGACGCCAATTCAAAGAAAAGCCAGGTATAATGGAAGGTACTGATAAGCCTGACTACGGACAAACCGTTGATATCGTCACTAAAGCAGCGATTAAAGAAATGATTATCCCAGCTTTGATTCCAGTAGTAGTGCCAATTGTCGTTGGTTTTACTTTAGGTATTTACGCTTTAGGTGGTTTGTTAATTGGTTCAATTATTACTGGTGTGTTCGTTGCTATTTCTATGACTTCTGGTGGTGGCGCTTGGGACAATGCCAAAAAGTATATTGAAGACGGACATCATGGTGGTAAAGGCTCAGAGGCTCACAAGGCAGCTGTGACTGGTGATACTGTTGGTGACCCTTACAAAGATACAGCTGGACCAGCTATCAACCCAATGATCAAAATTCTAAATATCGTTGCTTTATTGATTATTGGTTTATTGATTTAAAAGAAAAAATAAAATACAAAGTGAGGAGGGGCGTAACATGTTTTCAGGTTTGATAGAGGTTGGTGACACTGTTTTTTATCATCTTTTTCCTGGCGTACCCGGTAAAGTAGACGAAGTAGATAAGAAGAAATGTACAGTAGTGTTTTTTGGCGACAAAAGAAAAAAGGTAAAAATCGATTTTGACGTGACAGAAAAGATCGTAAAAAAATCTGGCGTTAAAATTACTCAAGTCACAGCTGATACCAGATGCTTTGCCTGTGGCGGTCAAGCTACTTTATGTTTCTCAATGGGGGGTGAAGAAATTTGTTGTTGCAACAATGAAGAATGTCGAGATTACGTTTTTGAAAAAATTAAGTCTCGACATCAAAAAGCGTTGAGAAGAGATAGAAAGCCATTCCGCTGAAAAAATCATGCAGAGGCCCAGGGTAAAATCTTGGGCCTCACACAACTTTAATTTAGACAGTTATGGAATTTATAAAAGTTAAAACTAGACGATTTTTACCACCGCAGGATGATTTGTATGATTTGTTGGCAAAATTACCAAGACTTAAAAACAAGGATGTTTTAGTTATTACTTCAAAAGTAGTCAGTATTCATCAGGGTCGATGTGTAAAGAGAAATAGAGATGACAACAAAAAAGCTCTGGCTACAAAAGAAGCAGAATATATTTTTTCGGGTAAAAGTTTTTTTGAAAATAATATTTTAACCATCGCAGATAACACTCTAGCTTATTCGGCGGGTATAGATGAAAGTAATGGTAATGGCTATTTTGTTTTACGACCAAATAATTTACATAAAACAGCTAAAGAGATATGGCAATATTTAAAAAATAAAAATAAAATTAATAAATTAGGTATTTTAATAATAGATAGTATTTCTGAACCATTACGTTGTGGTGCTATTGGTAAGACAATTGGTTTTTTTGGCCTTAAGCCAATAAAATATTATCAAGGTAAACCAGATATTTTTGGACGAAAGATGAAATGTGAAAGAACTAATCAGCTTGATGCAATCGCTAGTATGGCAATGTCACTAATGGGTGAAGCTAAAGAAAGAGTACCAATGATAATTGCTCGAGATATTCCGTTTGTTCAGTTTACTGATAAGAAATTGCAAAGTAAGTTTTTTGTTGATATTAAAAAAGATATATACGGAGGACTGTTCAAAAATTTTATAAAGAATAAACAATCTAAATAAATAAATTATGAAAGTTACAAAAAAAGATTTAGAGAAATCACAAGTTGAGTTAACGGTTGAATTAACAATTGAAGAATTTAAACCGTATATTCCTAAAGGTGCAGAAAAAGTATCGCAAGAAGTTAAAATTGAAGGTTTTCGACCAGGTAAGGCACCTTTTGATATTATAAAAAATAAAGTGGGTGAAATGACAATTCTAGAAGAAGCAGCAAAAATTGCTATTGATAAAACTATTGAATCAGCCGTAAAAGAAAACGAAAAAAGACAGTTAATTGGACAGCCACAGATAAACATAACTAAACTTGCGCCAGAAAATCCGTTAGAATATAAAATAATTTTAATTATTATTCCTGAAGTTACTTTAACTGATTATAAAAATATTAAAGTTAAATCAAAAACTGTTGAATTGAAAGATGAAGAAGTAGAAAAGATGATAAATGAATTGAAAGAAATGAGAGTTAAAGAAGTTATTAGTGATAAACCAGCAACAGAAGGTGGAAAATTATTAGCTGATATAGAAATGTTTCTTGATAATGTGCCAGTCGAAGGTGGACAAGGCAAAGGAACAAATATTATTTTAGGCAAAGACTATGTTATTCCTGGTTTTGATAAAAATTTAATCGGTGCTAAAAAGGGCGAAACAAAAGAATTCAAATTACCTTACCCGGAAGAACATCATCAAAAAAACTTAGCCGGAAAGATGGTTGATTTCAGAGTTAAAATAAATGAAGTGTATGATCGTCAATTGCCAGAATTGGACGAAGAGTTTGTCAAAAATTTCGGTTTAAAAAGTGTTGATGAATTAAAAACAAATATTAAAAAAAGTTTAACGACTGAAAAAGAACAAAAAGAACAAAACAGATGCGAAAGAGAATTGTTAGATAAATTAATTGAAAAATCAAAGTTTAGTGAAATTCCAGAATCTTTAATTGAACACGAATCAAGAGTAATGGTTTCTGAATTTGAATATGGCATGGAGAAACAAGGTGGAAAATTCGATGATTATTTATCTCATATTGGTAAGACTCGGGATCAATTTGTTCTAGAGCTTTTGCCCGAAGCAATTAAACGAGTCAAAAGTTCCCTGGCAATTAAAAAGATAGCTGAAGCTGAAAAGCTAGGCGTGACCAAAGAAGAAATAGACAAAGCAGTCGAAGATTTGATTAAACAATTTCAAGGCAAAGAAAAAGATTTAGAAAGCAAAGTAAATAATCCAGCCTATCGTGAGTATTTGGAGAATAGTATGGCTAGCCGAAAAGTAATTGATAAATTAAAATCTTGGAACGTAGAAAAATAAAAAGATTAAAATTATATAAACATGATTTTTATTGTTGATGCTAATAATTTATGCGGTAAATTGGGTTTATTGGGTGAGGATGATTTTGACAAAAAATTGATTAGCATAATAAAAGAATATAATCACGGTAAAGGTAACGAGATAATTTTGGTTTTTGATGGAGCTGATTATATGGGCGATAGATACAAGGAAGATAATATTACAATAATTCGAACACCTAAAGATGGTTTTTATAAATCAGCTGATGATAAAATTATTGAATTAACCGAGCAATATACCGGCAGGGAGTTAACGATAGTGACTGATGATATTGATATCAAAGAGAAGATAAAAAATATTGCTAACGAGAAAAATAAAAATATAAAATTAGAGCAGGCAACGGTTTGGGCAAAAAAAATAGAGAATTTTTTTATTAAAAAAGAAATACAAAAATCAGCTGAGGTTAATGACGGAATAGATTTAAACGAAGACGAAGTCAATGAAATAAATAGAGATTTATTAAAACATTGGAAATAATATGCCAATATTAGCGGTTAATAGACGAGCAGGATTTGATTATGAGATTCTGGATAAATATGAGGCCGGAATAGTTTTATTTGGGCATGAAGTCAAAGCAGTCAAGAGCGGACAGATTAGTTTGAAAGGTAGCTATGTTACTTTAAAAAAAACGAAAAAGCTTTTGCCAGAAGTTAATCTGACAAATGCTCATATTTCATTGTATAAATATGCTAGTAACGTCAAAGATTATGATACTGATAGACCGAGAAGATTATTATTAAAGAAGAAAGAAATTACTCGTTTAGTGGGCAAAAAAGCTGAGCAAGGCTTGACATTAGTCCCCCTTAAAATATATACTAAGCGTAGTTTAATTAAATTGGAATTTGCTTTAGCTCGTGGAAAAAAGAAGTACGACAAACGTGAAACGATAAAAAAGAGAGAGACTGACAGAAAAATTAAAAATGAAATAAAGAAGAGGATAAAAGTTGTTTAACGATTTTAAGTCAATTAAACATTGTAAATTAAAAATTAAATAATTATACAGCGGGGATGCTAGGCATCGATAATAAAATTTCTCAGAAAGCATTCGAAACGTGAATGTCGGTTGTCACGTAAATCACGCCGAATTAAAATAAGTGCAAACAACTTATTAAGCAAAGCCAAAGCTGCTTTTAGCATGCCGGTTTTTGCTCCCGTTGTAGCTTAATATAAGCCACAACCATCCAACCGGTGATTTCTAATAGCCGAATTTTGGGTGTCATTAATTAGAATCGATTAATTGGTCGTCTTGGCTAATTAGTCTAAACTAACAAGACTGGTCGTTGTTGATTTTGTTTGGTTTTTATGACAACGATAAGATTAAAAATCAAAATATTTTCGTAAAAGTGTTTTTGGGTTTTTATTAGACGTGGGTTCAACTCCCACCATCTCCACAAAGAAATTAAGAATTAATAATTAAAAATTAAGAATTATTTTTTTCTTTTCAATTTTTTATTCTTCACTTTTAATTCTTAATTGGGAGGCCGCGGTGGCGGAACTGGTAGACGCGTTGGACTTAAAATCCAATTCCTTTTAAACGGAGTGAGGGTTCGATTCCCTCCCGCGGCACATTTTTTCAATTTAGAATTAAGAATTTAGAATTAAGAATTACGAATGCAGGGAGGTGATAATATTGTTAAATTAAAGTCATACAATTTTGCTTTAAGAATAGTGAAGTTATACAAATTTTTAGTAGAAACTAAAAAGGAATATATATTATCAAAACAAGTTTTAAGAAGTGGTACATCAATCGGAGCAAATATTGAAGAGGCGATTGGAGCACAATCAAAAAAAGACTTTATATCAAAATTTTCGATAGCATACAAAGAAGCCAAAGAAACGTTTTATTGGATAAAATTATTAAGAGATAGCGGATATATTATTCATAAAGATGCCGAGAGTATTTTGTGTGACTGTGAAGAATTATGTAAAATTATAAGTAAAATAATTACAACAAGCAAAGAAAATTCTTAATTCTTAATTGATAATTGGATGCGCGGGTATCGTATAATGGTTATTATATTACCTTGCCAAGGTAGAGATACGGGTCCGATTCCCGTTACCCGCTCATAACAGGAAAAGCAGTCCCTAGAGGGGCTTTTTTTCTTTTGTCTAAGCCAATATCAAGAGGTTTGACTCTTTTAATTTCTTCTCTTGCTCCTTGGGCATACATTTTAAAAGGCTTCACGCCTAAATCCAGTGAAATCATTAGTTTTTTATCGCACACTTGGAGGTTTGACCCTAAGTTTAAAATTATCTCTTTTCTCTTCTTCGGACTGCCGTTTTTGAAATCTTCTTTGGCGTCTCGAGCAAAACTAAAAAGCTCCTCAGCTTTCTCAATAAATAGTTTATTGCTATTTTCTACTTCTTTTATTTTTTCCTCGGCAAAGTCTTTTTTCCGTTCGGCTTCTTTTCTTTTTTGGGCATATTCTTCTTTGTTTATTTCGTCGTCTGCTCTCATGTCAATAAGTCCATGAATTTTATTAACTGCTTTGTCATAGTTTTTTCTGTGGGCTTCAATCATTTTTTCTCTAGTCTCTTGTTCAAAATCGTTTTCCTGTTTTAATTCACTCATCGCCCAATTATAAATATCCTGCGGGATCTCTATTTTTTTTAAAATAGTAATAATTTGTTTTTCAAAATCTTTTTCTCTCATCGGATAACTTCTTTGAGGGCAAGTTTTATCAACTTTTTTACCGCAATGATAATAAATATATTCATGAATATTTCCATTTTTTTGTTTCTTGGTTATTTTGGAGGCAGTAATTGCCCCACCGCAACATTTACAAGTCATTAGCCCTCTATAATTTATATCGTGTTTTTTAAATCTTGCTTTGGTTTTTCTTGTTAGCCTTTCTTGAACTGTTTCAAATTCGGCAACTGTCAGCATTGCCTTATGATTTCCTTTGTGCCAATTTCCGCTTTTTTCTGGCCACTCATATTTTCCATAATAAAATGAATTAGTCAGTATTCTATGAATTGTAGAAATATGAAGCTTACCGCCTTGCTTGGTAGTTAGTCCGATTTTTCTTGCTTTGGTTTCCAACTGTCCCAAAGTGGCGTTTTTATTTAAAACTAAATCAAATAATTTTCTCACTAATTTAAAATTATCATCGGGGACGATTATTGTTTTTTCGTTTCCTTTTTTATCCAAAACATTTGAATAGCCCAAAGGTGCTTTATTAGGCAACCAACCTCTCTCAGCTTTAGCTATCATGCCACGCTTAACATTTACAGATAAATCTTTACTGTATTGGGTGGAAGAACTAAAAGCCACAGACAAGACAATAACATTATCTTCGGGCTTGTATTCGCCGTCAAAGGCTTGGACATGCTCTATGACTCCGTTTTGGAGCATATTAATAATATTCCCGCCGTCAACCATATTGCGAGCCAGTCTGTCGGCTTTCCAGCAGATTATGCCTTTAGCTTCTCCTTTGTTTATTCTCTCAAGCATTTCATTAAAAACAGGACGACCAACATTCTTGGCACTTTTAGATTCTTCAAGAATCTTAATAATTTTTAAACCTTTATCACTAGCTAATTTCTTCATTTCTCTAATCTGATCATCAATAGATGTTATTTGTCTATCTTCTTCATCGGTTGATTTACGAGCATAGAGAAAATATTTAGTTGTAGTTTTGTTATTCATATATTTAATTTATTATAAATCAAAAAGGACAGTCCTGTGTTGATACGAAATATCTAACCCAAAGGTCAAATAATCGTCAGAACTGCCCATTTCGAGCGACTATAAAAGAAAAACCCTCGGGTATTTATATATTTCGTATCAACATTTATATCTTACCATAAAATAACTAGAATTCAATACATGCTTGCTAACTGCAAAGCTTCTTTCAATTCTTCGGGAAAATCGGCTAAATCAAATTTTTGATAGTTAAAAGATCTTTCCCTTAATTTATATTTATATTTCAAATCATCAGCTCCATAAACAAAAGCTTTTTCGGGCATTTCTTTTTTTATCATATCTACTAACTGCTCAACTTCAATCTCTGTCGGTTTTATCAGCTCTCGGCTATTAAAATATTTCTTTTTGTTTTTCAATCTCTTATCCTCAAAACTCTTGCTAATGTATTTAGTAAAATATTTAACTATTTTCTCTAATTTTTTACTACTGTTAACACAAGAAAATCCTTTTTTTCTATTTTTCTTTTTAGTGCCAACCCAAAAATAACCTTTGCCCCATATCTTGGTCAATCTATCATAAATTTTTGTCATTTTAGGGAGATTATAGAAAATAATATGATAATGAACTACACCGCCCCTGTTCATATCTTGAAATTCTATTACCGCAGAATATTTTAATAGATTTTTCTTCGCTCCTTTTTTATTATAACCTCGTTCTACCAAATTAACGCTATAATTTAATCTTTGAATAAAGTTAGAAAATATATTGTTAGCTTCTTCAATATTTTTTATTTCATCGGCAAAGGTTAAAGTGAGAATAATCGGCATATACGGCTTATCCTTGTTATTACACCATTTAAACGCATTAGTCTTAATTAATCGGCGAATGTTTCTTTTGGCTCTTTTAGCTGAGCTCAAAAGTTTTTCTTCTTCGGTCATTGTATTGAACATACAAGAATCAAATTTCTTTTGCTCTTCTGTTTTGATTTTCCTTCTTCTCGGTCCATAAAGAATGGCTTCAGAGAATTCGTAAAATTCAAAACAAGTCCCAGAAATAACCAGTCTTAAATTACTATAATAATTCTGTTCTTGAATTTTCTTATTATTGTAGTCTGCTATAAACATATTTTTTGTCAGATTATATGTATCTCTTATAGATTGTAACTTTTCTTTTTGCCCCGCAGGAGCGGGGCAAAAAGAAAAAAGTTTATCAATTCAATTAAGAAAAATACTTAATATAACGAGTGATAAAAAAAATTAAATAAATCAGTTTTGACTAGATAGGACAGGGCTAGTCAAAACTGATTTTGACCTCTAACAATTTTTATTAAATTTAAAATCCGCAAAGCTCTTTGCAGTGCTTCCTTGTCGTTTAGCTTTATCCCATAATTT
>Ga0075120_10002228_pt1 | contig 14264 bp, 10 predicted proteins | sample AntAceMetag02UKL_FD_69792 | JGI IMG/M metagenome (GOLD analysis project Ga0075120, IMG submission 69792) | Saline lake microbial communities from Ace Lake, Antarctica - Antarctic Ace Lake Metagenome 02UKL | ecosystem: Environmental > Aquatic > Non-marine Saline and Alkaline > Saline | place... | reverse complement strand
TGCAAATATTTAGTTACTTTTTTACAGTCTCGAATAGCGTGAATTATCTCCGAAGAAAGATCTTTTGGATGAGAACTGGCGAATCTAATCCAAAAGTCACCTCTTACGCTGTCAATCTCTCTAAGAAGATTAGCAAAAGTTAGTCCTCCCTTGTAAGAGTTTACGTTTTGACCGAGTAACCACACTTCTTTATATCCAGTATTTATCGCTTCTTTTGCCTCATTAAGGACGTCTTCTGCCTTTCTGGACATCTCTTTTCCTTTGGTATATGGGACGACACAATAAGAGCAAAAGTTGTTACAACCGGTCATAATCGAGACGTAGGCCGTTATACCAGATCTTTTAGGGGTAATCTTAAAAAACTCTTTCTTTTCTCCTTTTATCCCAGGAAGAATCCATTTTGTTGTATCTTGAGGAGGAAAATAGTAATCAAAGAAAGGGGAAAGCTTCTTTTTGTCCTTTTCTAAAACACAACCTGTTAATATTATTTTTTTATTGGTTGATTTTTTTATACTTCTAATCTTTGCTTCCATTCTATCAATCGCTGATTGTCTTATGCTGCAGGAGTTTATAATAACAATGTTAGCTTCTTCTAAAGAAGATTCTTCGAATCCTTTCTCATCAAAAAAATTAGCGATTCTTTCGCTATCGCTTTTATTCATCTGACATCCGTATGTAACAATATGGTATTTCATGTTTTATAGATATTCTCTTTCTTTTCTCTTAAAGATTTTTTTACTTGTTTTAAGTAGGATGGAAATACTTTTTTTATTTTTTTAAAGAAAGTAAAAGATATAGTGATTTTTTTAATATCTTTTTCCTTTTGTGTCATCATCCATTTTTTAGTCATTATTAAAGGAAAAGCAAAGATGTCGACAAAAATATTAAGATAATTTTCTTTTTTTTCAATAATATAAACCTCTTTCCACCTTTCTCTTATCAAAACATCTAGATAAGCAACGATTATAAGGTAGATTATGAAAATGAGAGAAGAGAAGAGGGGAAATAAGAAATTTAAAGCCCAAACGGAGAAAGAAGCGAGGAGAATAAAACTAAAAAAATAAATTAAATTAATGAAAAAATAGATGCGTTTCTCTTTTTTCGGTAATTTAAAAACAGAAGGCTTTTCATCTTTTTTATAAAGAATTTTTAATACTTCGAGATTTAACTTTTTTCTATTTTTTTCTTCAGGAGAAGATAATCTGAGCGCTAGAAGGGTTATAAGAATTGTCGGAAGTAATGCGTTTAAAGTTATTGTAAAGTCGTTAAATAGAATTTTTCCTGTGTGTTCCAAGAACGGAATTTCTATAAAAAACAAAAGAAGTATTTTGGTTGCTAAAAAGAACAAAGCAAAAAGAGTTATTAATTTTGAAGACTCTTTTTTTATTTTCTCTAAGAAATTTTTGTAATGAATAGAAACTTCTTTTTCAATGTGTTCTGGGTCCGTAAGAAGATCTTTTTTAGATTTTTCCAAAATGTTATGTAACACAGTATAAGCAAGGCTTTTTGATTTGCAAAGAAGATATATTCTCTTTAACTGAGGGTGTTGAAACAATGAGATTATCTCTCGTCTTTCTTTATAAATCTGCGGAGTGATATTTTTAATATCTTCCAGAGAATAGTTTTCCCATTTTTCATATTTCATTTTTAGAACATGATAGGAGATTTTCGCTCTATCAAACCTAAAAATCGCTTGCTGGACAGCGATGTAAAGAAGAATTTCTCTTTCCTTTATTTCCTCATCAACTTCAATAGTCTTTTTTATTGAGTTAAAAACATAGAAAAGAAAGTCATTTTCGGTTTCTTGGTTTAAAAGATATTCTATCTCACAAGACGCAACTGACAAAAGCCATTCGATAAACTTTATTCTAGATCCTGTCGCATTCACGGGGAGATTTTCGATGATATAAAAATATTTATCAGTTATCTTTTGAAGATTTTTTTTGGCATCTTCACCAGCAGAACAATGTATTTCTTTTAAAAAAGACTCCATCGAAAATAAGGGTTTGTTTTTTACAAACTTTTGTAGAGCTCTGCTGATAACAACTCTTTCTATCTTGTCAGTAGAGAAAGATCGAGAAGAGCGATTTAAGTCTTTAATTAATTTTTGAGTTAGTGGCGATAGCTCGGTCATACTTTTACTTTTTAATAATCTCTTTATCTATTTTTATCTCTTTTTGAATTCTTTCTAAAAATTCTTGCAAAGAAACTACTCCTTCATCTTTTCCGTGATATCTTACACTTACCGAGCTTGCTGCCTTTTCTTTTTCTCCGACTACAAGAAGATAAGGAATTTTTTGTATTTCACCATTTCTCACTGTTTTAGAGAGAGTCTCTGAAGAATCTTGTAGTTTTACTCTGAAGTTTTCTTTTTTTAATGTATTAAAAACTTCTTTTGCGTAATCTGCTGATTTTTTAGAGACCGGGATAACCCAAATTTGTTCGGGAGAAAGCCACAAAGGGAAATTTCCTAAAGTATGTTCGATGTATACACCGAGGAATCTTTCGATCGATCCAAGAAGCGCCCGATGTATCATGAAGGGAATTTGTTCTTTTCCTTCTTCGTCGATGTAAGTCATTTCAAATCGAGAGGTAAGATTAAAATCAACTTGGATTGTAGAGAGTTGCCATCTTCTGCCCATAGCATCTACAGCATCAATATCAATTTTTGGAGCATAAAAAGCAGCACCTCCTTCGTCAAGCTCATATCCTGAAGGACTAAAGATGGAAAGAGCTTTTTTGAGAGCACCCTCTGCTTCTTCCCAGGCATCATTTTCTCCGAAATATTTTTCTAAATTTTTTGGATCACGAACAGAGAATTTGAGGATCAAATCTTCCATTTTTAATGTTCTATAAATATAGCGAGTTATTTCTAGGGCACTAATGATTTCTTGCTCTAGTTGATCTTTCGCACAGATGATATGTGCATCGTCTTGCGTAAATCCACGAGGCCTGATTAATCCGTGAAGTTCTCCAGATTTTTCATAACGATAAACTGTTCCCATTTCCGCCCATCTTATGGGGAGATCACGATAACTTCTTATTTCAGACTTGTACATTTTTACATGGAATGGGCAGTTCATTGGTTTTAATCTGTAGTTTTTATCATCAACAGAGAGGGGACCATACATATCGTCTTTATAAAATTTTAGATGCCCTGATCTTTCCCAAAGTTCTTCTCGCGCGATATGGGGAGTAGAAACCGTTTCATATCCGTTTTGAAGATAAGTTTCCATTGCGAAATTAATTAGTAAGTAACGAAGCATTCCACCTTTCGGAAGATAAAGGGGGAGTCCTTGCCCAACTTCTTCATCGAACATAAAAAGGCCAAGCGTTTTCCCTATCTTTCGATGGTCTCTTCTTTCTGCTTCTTCTCTCTTTTCTAAATAATCAATCAGTTCTTCTTTCGTTTCAAAAGCAAGACCGTAAATTCTCTGGAGCATTTTGTTTTCTTCAGATCCCTTAAAGTATGCTCCCGCTGTTCTGTCTAGTTTGAAACTGTCTGAGGAAATTTCTTTTGTATTTTCTACATGAGGACCACTGCAAAGATCTATAAAATCTCCACTTTTATAAATCACAACTTCTTCTCCTTCGATATCTTTCAGTAATTCTATTTTATATGGTTCGTCCTTAAAAAGTTTTTCAGCTTCTTTCTTGTCAATAGTCTGCTTTTCAAAGGGAATATTTTGTTTTATCAATTCACGCATCTTTTCCTCGATTTTTTGAAGATCTTCTTCTTTGAGGTTAATATTATCAAAGTCATAATAAAAACCATTTGAAATAGCGGGACCCATGCCAAGAGAAGCTTCTTTAAAAATACTTTTTACAGCATGAGCCATTATATGTGCGAGTGAGTGTCTGCTTTTTTCTAAATTCATATTTTCTCTTGATTATTTTTAATATAAATAGTCTAATATATTTTTTTGTTTATGCAAGAATTTCCTCTGCGTTTTCACAGATTATTTTTGGAGCTTCATCTCGATGACTCATTTTCCCAGAGATAAAAAGAGATTTTCCTTCCTCAAAAAGAGATCCGTTCTTTTTTAATGTTTTTGGAAAAACAATAACTTCTATATTGTCGGTTAAATCTTCTACACGTACAAAATACATTGGTTCTCCGGACTTAGTTATTATTTTCTTTACATGGGAAACACTAACGCCCACTCGTACTCGTACGTCAGACATTTGTCGTTTTGCTTTTTCAATTGATATTCCTCCAGAGTTTGTTATTTTTTCTAAATGCTGTAACGGATGTCCGGTAATAAAAAGACCCAAGAGTTTTTTCTCCCAGTCAAGCTTTTCTCTTTCACTTAGTGGGGGAGCCTTTTCAAGATTTAAATCTTGTTTCATTATCTCTGATCCGAAAAGACCGGCTTGACCGTTATTCTTATTCTTTTTAATTTCTCTACTATGTTCTAAAATTCTTTCTATATTGTAAGCCAATTCTCCTCGTTCCTTAAATTTATCGAAAGCGCCAGAGAAGATAAGACTTTCAAGCGATTTCTTGTTTAAGCTCCGTGAGTTAATTCTTGTTAGGAAATCATCTAACGACTTGAAACTTCCATTTTCTTTTCTTTCCTTTACGATATCTTCAACGATTTTTATTCCTAAATTTTTTATTGCTGAAAGACCGAACCTTATTTGTGATTTTTCGGGAACAACACTAAATCCCATAAAACTTTCATTAATATCTGGGGGGAGAACTTCAATCCCCATTTTTTTACAGTCGTTAATTAAAAAACCGATTCGCTCTGTATCATTTTGATCGGCGGTAAGCAGTGAAGACATAAATTCCTTGGGGTAGTGTGCTTTCAGATATGCGGTTTGATAAGCTATATGCGCGTAAGCAGTTGCATGACTCTTATTAAAGGAGTATTGTGCAAAGGGTTCTATCCAACTCCAAAGCTTTTCTCCGATTTCTTTTTTTATCCCGTTTTTTTCTATTCCACCAATAAACTTGTCTTTTTGTCCTTGTAACAGTTTTTCTATTTTTTTACCGATAGCTTTTCTTAAAACATCAGCTTCTTCTAATGTAAATCCCGCTAAATCACCAGCGATTTTCATGACTTGTTCTTGGTAGACACAATTATGGACTAAAATGTTGTTTGCGACAAAATTATGATTTCTTTCAACCTCAATGTCGTATACTGGTTCCTTTCCTACATTTTGAACTTCTAATACATCTTCCCACCTTATCTGATTTTGAAAATATTTTTTTAACTCTTCATCTTTGAGAAAATATGAAATTTTTTGAGCTACATTGACGTTCAGACGTCTTCCTTTGTGACGAAAAAACCCACGATTTATATTCAACAAAGAGCAGATTTTTCTTTGAGATATTTTGTTTTTTGCAATATATTGATTTAGTTTTTTTAAAAACATTTCACGGGGGACATAATCGTTGCAAGAGATGTCTTTTAGTCTTTTTTTGTTCACTTTTTTTAAGAAGTTTTTTTTGCTACTGATCATTAACTTCCCGATTTTGTCGTAAAAGATGTCCAGATCATACACATTAATTGAATAGACTTTTTCTTTTTTATTATTTCTACCCAAGTAATCGCTGTTCTGATAAATATAACTGTTTATTCCCATTTTTAATAATAGGGTTTGTGTTCCGAAAGCAATTTTTGGCGAGATTGTTTTTAGATATGCTATTTTTTTAGCAATACCTCCGTCGCAATCCCAAAAAGAAGCTAAAAAAACTGCTATAAGACTCTCTTCCAGCTCAAAAACAAAATTGGGGATATATTTTTGAGATGACAGTAATCCTCCTTTTTTAGATTTTAATCCAAGGACTTGTATCCATTTTAAAACCTGATTTGGTTCATGGTAAGGTACTTTATCTGGATTGATTTTCAAAGGAGTAGCTCTTTTTACTCCTCTTATATGAGTTGTAAATTTTACGGTAGTGTTTTTGAATGAAGATTCAACGCATTTTTTAAAATCTTTTAACATCGCCTCATTTTTGTTGACAAAATAACAATCAGATTTATTTGAAAGAGATCCGTCTGCGATAAGATAAGACAACACTTTTATTTTTCCTCTAGAAAATTTTTTTCTACCGGTGGATAATTTTTTTGCTGTTCCAATAAAATCACCAACTTTTATACTTGAAAGCTTTTTCCATCCCTTAGGGGTAAAAAAGAGGTGATCAGAAGTAGCTTTTATCTCTTTTCCCGTTCTTAGTCTAATTTTATAGACATTTTTTACGCCATTATTAAATTTGCGCGAAATTAATCCTTTTGTAAACCTATTTTTAGCAAAATTGTAAGACTGTACGCTGAGATTTTTGTTTGAATCAACCAGCTCATTGATTTGGATTATTTTTCCCGAATCATTCGTTTGTATAATAGTATCACCAGAAACACAAACCCCGTATGTTGGTTTCAAGATTGGTTCAAGCCTTGGATGCATATAGGTGATTTCTTTTTTCCCGAGCTTTCTTTCAATATAATCCGGGATAAACTTTATTGGTCCTGGGCGGTACAACGAGACCATTGCAATAACCTCTTCGATATCACTAGGCTTTAGTTGTTTTAGATATCTCTGCATTCCTCCACTATTGTGAACAATAAAACCATTTGCTTGAAAATTGTTCCCAGGAGATTTCATTTTAATGTCATAAGTCATTTCTTTGCCGGAATATTTTATGCATTGAATTTTTACAAACTGAAATCCTGTTTTTGGTATTTGTGGACACTCCCAATCAACCAATGTTTTATAATTTAATGCGAGTTCGGCAAAAAGAGTTGTATTGATCAATACAAAGTTATATCGTGGGTATTGTTCTTGAAATAATGTAATTTTTTCTTTATCTAAATCTCTTAAGAATCCCTTTATTTCATAAAAGGTATTTTTGGATGGTACATAAAAATCTGGAGTATAGTGGATAACTTCACCGTTTTTTCTCTTTAAAGGAAAAATCTTTGGTTCATAATAATATTTTAAATTGTAGAGGTTTAGTATTCTAGCAAAATCTGCCTCCCATGATGAACGTACAAAATGTCCTAAGTCTTTGCGAAATCCTCTTTTTCCGTGAGGAGATGGTTTCCCAAACATCGGGTTTCCTTTCCCGCTAAACCTTTTAGACATTTTTTTTCTGATTTCAGCGGCTTGTTTTTCCCCACAGCGATTTTCAAGACTTCTTCCCATTAAAGCTCTCGATATCTTTAATGATGCTTTTTGCAAAGAATCACTATTCTCTTTTGTTAATCCATAATTCCACGGTTTTCCGCCATCTAAATAAAAATTTGTTAAAGCTTTTTTTATTTTTTCCCGAGATTTTTCTTTACTAGGATTTTTATATGTTGTCGCTGAACAACGATAACAATATTTTGTTTTTCTGCCTGGGTTTCCGTAAATTTGCTTCTGACAAATATTACAAGTTCTGTAAACCAAATGTTTTGCTTTCTTTCGGATTAGTATTGTGTCTCCGGGCCTTATATCTTTTAATCTCTTCCATCCGTCATCGGTTAGAAAATAGTGGCTCTTAGTGGACCTTATATACCATCCGTTTTCAGCAACTAACGTGTATAGCTTTTTTTCTCCAGATTTTACAATATCAATTATTTTGTTCAAGTGTATTTTTCCTTCGTCTAGATATAAAGAATTAATTCTTTTTTTATCTTTTTTTTCATACAATTTTTTAATTGTTGTGTTTGAGACAATGGTGTCTCCAGAAAGACATTCTAATTGAAAGATTCCAACTGTATTTCCTTCTTGTAAAAGTTGAAATGCTTTTTTATCATCCAAAGGAATATTTTCAATATCAAGATTTTCTTTATGGATTGCATATATTTTCTTTAGAGTATCTTCAATAATTGTTAGGTTTTTTAAGCCCAGAAGATCCATTTTTAAAAGGCCCAAATCTTCAATATATCCCATGGCGTATTGAGTTACTACTCCTGTTTCGCTTTGTGTCGGGCGCTGAAGAGGGACTAGGTTGTCCAGTGATTTATCAGAGATTACAACGCCACAAGCATGAGTTGAAGCATGTCTTACTACTCCTTCTAGCTTTTCGGCGTGAGTAATTAATTTTCGCGCCTCTTCATCTGTATCATAAATCTGCCTAAACTCGGCTACACTTTCTCGAGTTTCTTTTAAGTTCAAGCCGGAAGGAATCATTTTGGCAATCTTATCACAATAAGAATATGGATAACCGAGAGCTCTTCCTACATCACGTATCGCTGCACGTGCTGCCATTGTCCCAAAGGTAATTATCTGAGCAACCTTATCTTCTCCGTATTTTCCGGCGATGTACGAGATAACTTCATCTCTTCTTCTATCTGCAAAGTCTAAATCAATATCAGGAAGTGAAACTTTTGCTCTTCCGGGGTTTAAAAATCTCTCAAAAATTAAACCGTAATGTAAAGGATCGATGTTAGTTATTCCCAAAAGATAAGCAATAATTGATCCACCTGCACTTCCTCTTCCTGGTCCGACAACAATCTTATTTTCTTTTGCCCAATTTACAAAATCGTGAACTATTAAAAAATAGGAAGAAAGCTTTGCGCCGACAATAACACCAAGTTCCATTTCTAGTCTTTTCATAACTTCCTCCTTTTTTTCTTTTGGATATCTTTTTTCAATTCCTTTAAGACAAAGCTCTCTTAGTTTTTCATCTACTGTTTTGCCGTTATCAAGAGGAAAGTGGGGAAGTATTATTTTTCCTAGGGGAATTTCTATATCACACATCCCCTTTATCTTGTTTGTGTTTTCGATTGCCTCAGGGGTGTCTTTAAAAAGTTCTTTCATTTCTTCTGCAGTACGCATCGAGAAGTCGTCGTCGGTCATTGTAAGGCGGGTAGGATTATTAATATCGGTCCCTGTTCCGATTGCCATCAAGATGTCTTGAGTTTCCGCATCTTCTTTTCTTAAATAATGGGCATCACAAGTGGCAACAAGAGGTATTCCGGTTTCTTTTGATATTTTTATTAGTCCGTCATTAACTATTTTTTGGTCAGGTATGTTTGGATGATGTTGAATTTCTAAATAAAAACTGTCTTTTTCAAAAAGATCTCTGTAGTAAAGTGCAAGTTCTTTTGCTTCTTCTTTTTTGTTTGAGAGAATAAGACGAGGAATCTTCCCTTTGATACAGGCGGTAAGGGCAATAATTCCTTCAGTGTGTTTTTTTAACAAATCTTCGTCGATTCTTGGCTTGTAATAAAATCCTTCAAGGTGAGCTTTGCTTACTAAGCGGACTAGATTTTGATACCCTTTCATGTTTTTCGCAAGAAGTATCATGTGATAGGACTTATTATCAATGTTTGGTCTTTTGTCAGTCATTCTTTCAGTTGCCATGTAAATTTCAGTTCCGATGATTGGTTTTATTCCAGCTTCTTTTGCTTTTTTATAGAATTCTATTGCTCCGTAAAGCGCTCCGTGGTCGGTAATGGCAACAGCATCCATGTTATTTTCTTTCACATAATCCAAAAGCTTATTTATTTTTGATAAACCATCAAGGAGACTGTATTCGGTGTGAACATGGAGATGTGTAAAAGACATATTTAAAAAAGTTAAAAGATAAAATGTGCTATAATTCTATATCATTATAAAAGATATGGCAAAAAGAAAGATTATTGGCATTGATGAAGCGGGGAGAGGTCCTTTAGCAGGACCGGTTGTTGCTGCTTCGGTAAAGATTCTCAATTATCCGGAGTTTAAAAAGGCAAATTTTTCCTTTCTAAAATATTCCTCCCTTGATTCTAAAAAACTTTCAGAAGGAAAAAGAGAGGAAATTTATGAGATAATAACTAAATCTTCTCTTATAGATTATGGAATTAGCGTGGTTTCAGAAAAAGTGATTGATAGAATAAACATACTGGAAGCAACGAAGTTGGCGATGGAAAAATCATTAGGAGAAATGGATTTTAATAATTCTCAGCTTATTATTGATGGTAACTTCACAATAAATTTTGATTGTCCTCAAAAAGCAGTCATTAGAGCTGATGAAAGTGTTTTAGAGTGTTCTCTGGCATCTATCATTGCTAAAGTAGAGAGAGATCGATTAATGATTGAATATCACAAAAAGTATCCTATTTATCAGTTTGATAGACATAAAGGGTATGGAACAAAAATACATCGTGAAATGATTAGAAAGTACGGAACTTGCCCGATTCACCGTAAATCTTTTAGTCTTTTTTGACTTTTTTTTATACTTTGTTATAATCGGCGTGAAAAGGAAACACCCAACAGGGTGTTTTTAATTACAAAAATATGGGAAAAAACACAATAAATCTTATTAAGCAAAAAGAAGAAGGGTCAATTCTCTAGAACATATCTATATTCCAGAGATGGAAAGAGTTAAAAAGTATATTTCCCAGAAATTTGAAGAGCGAGAAAGATTCGACAGAACGGTGATTCTTAAATTAAAAGAACTAATCAGATAATACTTATAACTGCCTAGAACCGCTATTGATTAAATTTTGGTTTTTTGTTATAGTTCAAGACGTTAATTCACTAAAAAACATGGCAGTACCAAAACAAAAAAAGACAAAATCAAGAAGAAATCAAAGAAGAATGCATATTCACCTGGATAAGCCAACGCTTGTTGTTTGTCCACACTGCAAAGAAAAGAAGCTGATGCATACGGTTTGTAAAGCTTGTGGGTATTATAAAAATCGAGAAATTATCGATGTGTTGAAGGAGAAGAAAACCCCAAAAGAGAAAGAGACAGCAGAAAAGAAGAAGCCTCTTAATATAGAATCTTTATCTAAAAAAGATAAATAACCTTAAAATGTCTTCTCGCCACTTAGCACGTTCAATCGCACTTCAATCGCTTTATGAGTGGGATTTTTCTGGAGAAAAAAAAGACCCCAAGGAAGTTATTGAAAAAAACGTTGAAGATGCAAAAGACGAGATAAAAGACACAGAGTTTATTTATAGTTTAGTACAAGGGGTGATCAGTAACATTGAAGAGTTAAACAAGATTATTTCTGCCGCTGCTCCAGAGTGGCCACTTGACAAGATTACGACAGTCGATAGGAATGTTTTGAGAATTGGACTTTATGAATTAATTTATGGAAACAAAGAAGAAGTTCCTCCAAAGGTTGCGATTAACGAAGCAATTGAACTTGCGAAAAGTTTCGGAGGAAGCAGTTCTGGGCGCTTTATAAACGGGGTACTGGGAACTGTTTACAAAGAAATTAATGAAGAGGTTGATTTAAAATAGATGGAGGAAAAATTTAACGAATTAGAAAAAAAAATAGGAGTGGAGTTCGAAGACAAGAATTTACTCGTTCAGGCCTTCTGTCACCGTTCTTATTTAAACGAAAACCCGGATTTTAATCTTGGACAGAACGAGAGGTTAGAGTTTCTAGGTGATGCAGTACTAGAGCTTGTTGTTACAAATTATCTCTATCTTCAGTATCCGGAAAACTCTGAAGGAGAACTTACAACTTGGAGAGCTGCGCTTGTTAATACAAAAGAAATTGCAGATACAGCAGAGAAGTTACAGTTTCAAGATTTTCTTCTTCTTTCTAAGGGAGAAAACAGAGAGAATGGAAGAGCAAGACTTTGTATTTTAGCGAATACATTTGAAGCATTTATTGGCGCACTTTATCTTGACAGAGGGTATCATATAGTGGAAGAATTTATTAAAAAGAACCTGATAGTTAAGTTACCAAGAATTATAGAACTTGAACTTTATCGTGATCCCAAATCAGAACTTCAAGAAAGAACACAAGAAGAAGCGGGGGTTACTCCCAGCTATAATGTTTTAGAGGAGTCTGGACCTGATCATCAAAAATATTTCAAGATAGGAGTATTTTTAAACAATATGCTTGTTGGGGAAGGAAAGGGTTGGTCAAAAAAAGAAGCAGAAGAAGAGGCAGCGAAAGAAGCGCTTACTAAAAATAAATGGAAAAATAATTAAAAAAGATAAATTATGTTAAGAATTAGATTTTTTAGAAAAGGAAGAAAGAAGCAACCTTTTTATAAAATAGTTGTTACCGACAAAAACAACCCACCTTCAAGCGGAAGATTTGTTGAAGAAGTAGGATTTTATAATCCTCACACTAAAGAGTGCAAGATAGAAGGAGAAAAGGTGAGTTACTGGATGGAGAAAGGAGCTCAACCTTCAGATGTGGTTTGGAATCTTCTTATTAAGGAGGGAGTGATTAAAGGGGAAAAAATAAATGTTGTTTCTTTAACGAAAAAAAGAAAAGCGAAGATTGAAGAAAAACAGAAGAAAAACGAAGTAACATTAGGAAAAGCTAAGGAAGAAAAAAAGGAAGTAGAAAAAATGGTAGAAGTTACCAAGGAAAGTGCGCAAGAGAAAGAAGATGCATCGGCAGAAGAAGAAGCTAAAGAGGATGTTTCAAAAGAAAAAACAGAAGAACCCGCAGAAGAAGAAGTTACCAAAGAAAGTGCGCAAGAGAAAGAAGATGCACCGGTAGAAGAAGAAGCTAAAGAGGATGTTTCAGAAGAAAAAACAGAAGAACCCGCAGAAGAAGAAAAATAAAATTGACAACTATTTTTAAAAGATATAGAATGTTCAAAGAAGTTTGTCTTTTTGACAAACATAATGATAGGAAAGGTCGATTTACATTGTACGATTACAATAACAATATATGACTAACGAAACTTCTGACAAGGAATTCTTAGAGTTTATTGTGAAAAACTTGGTAGATAATCCTGATTCTGTTGAAGTTGAAAGAACGGTAGATGAGATGGGAGTGCTCCTTGCTTTAAAAGTTCATCCTGACGATATGGGACAAATTATCGGGAAGGAAGGATCCACAGCAAGAGCAATCAGAAATTTGGTTCGTATAATTGGTCTTAAGCGTAAAGCTAGAGTCAATTTGAAGATTATTGAACCAAGTGGAGGATCTCACCAACCAAGAACTGATTCTTCTGAGAACAGAAAAGAAGGATTGGAGGATATTAAACTCTAAAAACTTTCACAAATTTTTAAAACGGTGCTATCATAATAGTGCCGTTTTTTTAATTAAAAATATTTTATGCGATTTGATATTATAACTATTTTTCCATCGATTTTTGATGGTTTTTTGAAAGAAAGCTTGATAAACAAGGCGATTCAAAAAAAACACATTAAAGTAAATATTCACGACCTAAGAAGGTGGGCCGATGACGCTCACAAAACCGTTGATGAAAAGCCTTTTGGAGGTGGAAGTGGAATGGTGATGAAGATTGGTCCAATTTATAGAGCAGTTTCAGAGATAAAGAAGGAGAATGCAAGAGTTATTCTTTTTACTCCAAGAGGAAAAAAATTTAATCAAAAAAAAGCAACTGATTTTAGTAGTTGTACTCAACTTATTATGATCTGTGGAAGATATGAAGGGGTGGACGAAAGAGTTGCAAGATATATCGCAGACGAAGAGGTTTCTCTGGGGGACTATGTTTTAATGGGAGGAGAACTCCCGGCAATGATAGTTTTAGAAACCGTCTCAAGGCTTGTTCCAGGAGTCATTGGAAAAGATAGTTTTTTAGAAGAGAGAAAAAAATCTGATGGATTTTTAGAATATCCTCAATACACTAGGCCAGAATCTTTTTTAATTAATGGTAAAAAAAGAAATGTTCCTAAAATTCTTCTTTCGGGAGATCATAAAAAAATAGAAGAATGGAAAAGTAAAAAAGGAAAAATTATTAAATAAAGAAATGAAAAAAAATCTCTGGCATTCAAAAACTACTGACGAAGTTTTTCACGAAACCTCTTCTAATCCGGAGGGAATTTCTCAAAAAGAAGCGGGGAAAAGACTTTTAAGGTATGGGCCCAATGTTATTGAAGATGAAAAACGTGTTCATTCTGTTTTTGTTTTTCTAAAACAATTTCGAAGTGGACTTGTTTATGTTCTAATTGTAGCTGCAGTTATTTCTTTGCTTTTTCACAAGACAATCGATGTTTATATTATTTTAGCAGCTATTTTTTTAAACGCTGGCTTAGGGTTTATACAAGAATACAAGGCAGAAAAAGCAATTCAGGCTTTGAAAAAAATGGTTGTCCAGGTTGCTAAAGTTTATCGGGAGGGGAAACTCTTAGAAATAACCGCAGAACATCTTGTTGTGGGAGATGTAGTTTTGCTTAGTGAAGGAGCACGAATTCCTGCCGACATAAGATTGTTTTATACAAAAAACTTTCGTACCAGTGAAGCTTCACTTACCGGAGAGTCTGTGCCGGTTGGGAAAAAAACAGATGTTGTAATGGAAGAAGCAGACTTAGGTGATAGAAAAAACATGGCTTTTATGGGAACGTTTGTTGCCGGTGGGAAGGCAAAGGGGGTGGTTGTTGCTACGGGAAGTGAGAC
>Ga0075120_10002227_pt1 | contig 14266 bp, 16 predicted proteins | sample AntAceMetag02UKL_FD_69792 | JGI IMG/M metagenome (GOLD analysis project Ga0075120, IMG submission 69792) | Saline lake microbial communities from Ace Lake, Antarctica - Antarctic Ace Lake Metagenome 02UKL | ecosystem: Environmental > Aquatic > Non-marine Saline and Alkaline > Saline | place... | reverse complement strand
TGATCTCTGTAAGCCTGACATATCCAATTGCGCCATGGTGATAGTTTCCATGAGTAAGCACTGCTCCTAATGGCTCGCCTGTGCCTCGGTATGTATAATTAATCGTTGCGATCTGGTCATTGGAGGCGGAAAAACGCGGCAATGTCCCGTGTTTACCCATTTCGTATAATTCCTTAAAGGTGTAAGAGTTTTCGATCGGTTTGCTCTTTTCATCATCTATGAGTATGATCAGCTCCTTTATAAACCCGGCAGGAATATTCTCAAACATCTTAGAAGTAGTGATTATGCCTTTTGGACTACAGTCGCTAAAGATCTCCTTTAATTCCCGCGGAGTCAGGTAATGGCTTATCGGGACAGTTACTGCGTTTATCCGGGCTAGAGCGTAAAAACTATATATGAATTCCTTGCAGTTTGGCAGGATTATAATTATCTTGTCATTTTTTTTAATACCTGCCTTTAAAAAGGCTTTTGCCAGAAGCTCTATATTGTCCCACAGTTCAGAATAAGACACACTGGTATCGTTCTCTATAAGACACGCCTTGTCCTTCATCTTTTTTGACACCCAGTGCAGTGAAGTCCCTAAGTTCATTATTCGCCTTTCTTCTTCTTCAAATAGTGCATTACCAGGTCTATGAGGTCTTTGACTGTTACCACATTAAATGCCTTTGCCTCATCAATGACAATATCCAGGTTTTTCTCGATAGACGCCAGGATCTCCATGGCTGCCAGGGAATCCACGCCCAGGTCACTTCTTATGTCCTGGGACTCCCTGACCTTCTTGACATCTATCCTTGCTATGTCAGCAATGACCTTTTTTATATCTTCTCTTATTTGTGTATCCATGGATCTCCTTTAGTAACCGTAAGTAAAGCCAAAGGCAAATATATTGACAAACTGTTCGTAGCTGCCGTCTATGCTGGCGCCGCTTGCCGAACCTACGTCATTGGCAACATCCCTGTCCTCGAAAAACAGTGCCATATACGCTACATCCATTACCATGGAATTGAATTTATACCCAAAGCCCAGGGTTATGCCATGTCTGTCAGCATCAGGCAAGGCAGTGTCAAAATTCGCCTCTGGTATAGGATTCTCTTCAAAGATATACCCGCATCGCAGATCTATCTTGTCTGAATATTTATAATTAAGTCCTATGCCGAAGGAAAGCACATCATCCCAGTCTTTTGAAGCAGGATTGCCTGAGTTTAAGATCGTCAGTCTCGTAGCATTGGTTTCATTAGGCCATTTTACCCAGTCCTGCACAACACATGACCATCCTGTCCATTCCAAGTCTGCCTCAATAGTCAATTCATTATTTACATCCCATGCATACCCTAAAGTAACTACCTCGGGCATGGTCATGGCTGACTCTATGGCGGTACTGTAACCTGAGCCAAATGTCGCTGCTGTCGCGCCAGCGCCAAGGCCATTCAATGTCAAAGTGCCGGTGAGGTCAAAATCTACTTCGCTCCTATATGCCACAGCAACCCTTTGCGAGTCTGTGATCTTGAATAACACTCCCAGGTTATAGCCCCAGCCATCATCATCGCCCTTAAGGTAAAAATCGCCATCAGACTCTGCGGCTGGAACGCCTAAACTGGTATTAGTGGCTGTAACATTGAACTTTCTATACTTATTGACATCGTTTACCATATAATTAACGCCAAAACCAATTGCCAGACTGTCATTTATCTTAAATGAAACTGAGGGATTTATATTCTGGACCTTTACGTCTGACTCTGTAGCAACATACCTGCTGTAGGAATCATCTGGCCAGTCAGTGCCAAGCCCAAAAGGAACTGTATAGCCTAAGCCAAACGTAAATCTCTCAAGGCCAAAATCATCCACAAGGTAAAAGTTCGGCACAAGAAAGTTCTGGCTCTCCATATTTACGTCGCCGCCGCCAGTTGGCTTGCCTGTACCCCGCGGCATCTCAAGGGTATAACCCAGGGTTACTGCATTGCCCTCTAAATACGACATTGCCGCAGGGTTATAGTAAACAGCTGCTGGATCATCTATCTGCGCTACTCCAGCAGACGCCCTGCCCATGCCCTTTGCGCTTACCACCTCATTTTTAAGCCCTCCTGAGCCGACTGCAAACGCACGATCGCAACATACTGCGCTGACAATAAATAGACCTAATAGAAAAACGCTGATCCCCTTGTGCATTATGCGCCTCCGTTTTGTTGCTGTTCATTCTCATCTATCCACTTTCTTATGGAATTTCTTCGTATTCGCCAGTTTGCACCTACCTTAAATGCAGGGATCTTGCCTCCCTTGACATACTTATATACAGTCATTGGATGCACGTCTAAAAAATGAGCAACATCCTTTATTGTCATGACCTCTTTTGGCTTAGCCACAATATGCTCCTTTATAACCTCTTAAGTCGAAGTATAAGCAAGTATAATGATTTAAGCTGCTTTGTCAAGGGCACTCTAACTTTACACTCCCGCCTAAGGCGGGTGTAAAGTTAGCAAAGGGCTTCTATGTGGTAATTGACTGAATTGGCGAGGCTTATGAGATTATAGCCGCCTTCCAGGACTGAAACAAGGCGGTTATCTGCATATGAAGCAGCAGCTTGCTTAAGGAGGGTTGTCATTTCGTAATAGCCTGATTCTGTTAGCGTTGTAGATGACAGAGGGTCATCTTTGTGGCCGTCAAAACCAGCTGATATCAATATAAACTCTGGCTTGTAACTATCTATCTTTGGCATTATTATATCTTTGAATACCTTTATATATACAGCATCGCCACTTCCTGCATTCATAGGTATGTTCAGGGTAAAACCTTTGCCCCTGCCCTTACCTATATAGTCTCCCCCTCCTGTGCCAGGATAATGCGGATATTGATGCAGGCTTATATAAAATACCTCTGGATCTTCGCAAAAGACCTCTTCTGTGCCGTTTCCATGATGCACGTCCCAGTCTATTATTAATATGCGCTTAAGCCCGTGCATCTTTTGCAGATACCTCGCGCCTATAGCCACATTATTAAACAGGCAGAATCCCATTGCCTGAGATGGCCGGGCATGATGGCCCGGCGGCCTGAGAAGACAGAATGCATTATTTGTCTTACCTTTTATTACGCAATCTATGCCTGTCAAGACACCGCCTGCTGCAAACAATGCCGCCTCATAAGAATCAGCGGAAACAACTGTATCAGGATCGAGATTCCCGCCGCCTTTAGCGCACAACTCTCTTATGCAGGAAATATGTTCTCTGGGATGGACCAACTCAATATATTTTGTGGACGCGGGCTGAGGCTCTATTGCATCAAGCCTATCAATAAGGCCTGTCTTTCGTAATTTTCTTAATATTGACTGTAATCTGGAAGGTCTCTCCGGATGATGCGGCCCTGTGTCGTGGTTAAGGTAAATAGGGTGATATAATAATGCTGTTGACATACAGAGAGCAGTAGGTCAGGTTTAAACCTGACCTACTGCTCTGCTCTCCTTGCTTCTCTAATAAATTCTTCCATGAGCTCTACGTTCTTCTTGCCTGGGCTGGATTCTATGCCGCTGGATACATCTACTCCGAACGGCCGGATCTCCTTTATGGCATCATATACGTTATCAGGGGAAAGCCCGCCTGAAATAATGATCCTGCGGCCGTACTCTTTTGCCATAATAGCGATCGAGTGGTCAAATTCTTTTCCTGTGCCGCCATAGATATCTTTTTTATAGGTGTCTAATAAAAATGCGTCTGCGGGACATTCCTCAATAGCGCGGATGCTTTCCTTATCTTTGATCCTTATCGCCTTGATCAATTTTACGCCGCTGAGTCCCAGCCTGCCAAACCCTTTGCAATATTTCACATCTTCATCTCCATGGAGTTGCACTGTAGTCAAACCGCACCTTTCTACGCATTCTTCGATAAATCGCATATCCTCATTTACAAAGATGCCTGCTGTGCTTATAAAGGGCGGCAGGCTCTTTATTATTGCCTCGGCATATTCTGGCGAGACATTTCTGGGACTCTGTTCAAAAAACACAAAGCCAACTGCGTCTGCGCCTGCGCGGACTGCTGCCTCAGCATCCTTGCCTGAAGTCATCCCGCAAAACTTGACCCTAACCCTCATTGGCAATTATCTCCTTCATCTTTGCATCGATATCTTCTGCCTCTAAAAACGCCCCGCCTATCAAGACAGCGTTTACGCCCATGTCTTTTAGTTTCGCCATCTCCTCGCTGTTTTTCACGCCACTCTCGCAGACCTTGATGATCTCTTTGGGCATCCTTGAAGCCAGCCTGAATGTATTTTGTATATCCACCTTAAATGTATCGAGGTCTCTGTTGTTAATGCCTATTATCTTGGCATCAGCCAGGATCGCCTTTTCCAGATCCTTCTCATCATGGACTTCTACAACAGACTCCATACCGATTCGTTTTGCAAGATGCATAAAACTTTTTATCTGCTCTTTGGTCAGGATCCTGGCTATCAAAAGGATCGCGTCTGCGCCAAAATAGCGCGATTCATAGACTTGGTACTCGTCTATAATAAAATCCTTTCTCAGGACCGGCAGATTTACAACCTTGCGCACCATACTTATGTGCGCTACGTCTCCTCCGAAATACTTCCTATCGGTCAGAACAGATATTGCCTTTGCCCCGCCTTTTGCATATGTCTCTGCCAGGCGGCCAACGTCAAGTACCTTAAAAAACATCTTTTTCCGTGAAGGCGATTTCTTTTTTATCTCGGCAATAACATTTACGCGGCCGCTGCCGGATATAGCGTCTTTGAACGGCCTGACGCCCTTAAGAAGCCGTTTCGAATCGACAAGATCCGTGATCGGCCTTTTCATCTTCTGCGACTCGATCTCTTTTTTCTTTAAATTAATTACATCCCTAAGAAAGTTTCTCATTGAATGAGTCCGCCGTAGGCGAACGAATTTATCCCGAGGATGCGACTAACCCTTCGACAAGCTCAGGGTTCTTAGTCCCGAGCGAAGTCGAGGGGCTAAAAGGAGCATCCGAGGGAGCCTACTTATTTGTAAACTCTATCAATCTCTCCAGCTTATCTTTTGCTTTTCCTGAATCAATTGATTCCCTTGCCATTTCTACGCCCTGTTTAAAATCAGACGCCGCGCCGCCCGCTACTAATGCGGCTGAGGCATTCATCAGTACGATGTCTTTCTTTGGCCCTTGCTTGCCCTCCAGTATTTCTCTGACGATCCTTGCATTATCTTCACAGCTTCCTGTACTCTTTATATCTTCCAGTCCTGCCTTTTTTATCCCAAAATCCTTCGGCCCTACGCGATATGTCTTTATTTTTTTGTCTTTTAGCTCTGATACTTTTGTCTTCCCTGTGATACTGATCTCGTCAAGCCCATCCTCGCCATGGACTACAAATGCCCTTTCTGCCCCTAAATTTTTCAATACATTGGCAAACGGCTCAGTAAGTCCGCCGTGATAGACGCCGATCACCTGGCAGCTGGCGCCAGCAGGATTTGTGAGCGGGCCCAATATGTTAAATACTGTCCTGATGCCGATCTCCCTGCGGGGGCCTATTGCGTGTTTCATTGCCCCGTGGAAAAGAGGCGCAAACAAAAATCCTATACCTACCTTATCTATACATTCCTTGACATTTTCTGCCGGAATATCTATATTCACGCCAAGCGCCTTTATCACGTCTGCGCTGCCGCACTTGCTGGACACTCCCCTGTTGCCATGCTTTGCTACGCTTAATCCCGCGCCGCTCGCCACAAAAGCGCTGACCGTCGATATATTAAATGTATTGGCCCCATCCCCGCCAGTCCCGCAGGTATCTACTGTCTTGCCCTTGGCCATTTCTATTTTTACAGACTTCTCGCGCATTACTATAGCAGCGCCAGTGATCTCCTCCACTGTCTCGCCTTTTAATCTCAGCGCTGTTATAAAGCTCCCTATCTGAGCTGGAGTCGCCTGGCCAGACATGATCTCGTCCATGCAGCCCTGCATCTGTTGCCTCGTCAGATCCTTTCCCTCGACCACTTTCCCGATCATTTCTTTAATCATGAGAACCTCTCTATTAACCCAGGTAGATGCGTAGGCTACCAAAGGTGGTAGCCTACGCATCTACCTGGTTACAAAGTTTTTCAGCAATTGTTTGCCTTGCTTCGTCAATATTGACTCAGGGTGAAACTGCACGCCCCAGACCTCGAGCTTCTTATGCTTCAATGCCATTATCTCTTTTTGTTTTGTCTCAGCCACGACCTTTAATGTCTTTGGCAATGATTTCCTCTCCACTATCAATGAATGATAACGCGTTGCCTCAAAAGGAGAGGTTATGCCTTTAAAAATACCTTTTTTGTCATGGTAGATCATTGATGTCTTGCCATGCATCAACCTGGTCGCAGACACTATCTTTGCGCCAAAGACCTGCGCAAGGCACTGGTGACCCAGGCAAACCCCAAGTATCGGCACCTTGCCTGCAAACTTTTTTATGACCTGATTGGATATGCCGGCATGTTTTGGCCTGCCTGGCCCTGGAGAAATAACAATATATTTCGGCCTTAATCTCTCTATCTCCTTCAGGGATATTTTATCGTTTCTGTATACAACTAACTTCTCGCCCATTTCAGATAAATATTGGACTAAGTTATAAGTAAATGAGTCATAATTATCGATCATTAAAATCATTCTACACCTTCTCCCGCGATCTCTATCGCCCGCACCATTGCCCTTGCCTTATTAACAGTCTCCTGATATTCTCTCGACGGCACAGAATCAGCTACTATGCCTGCCCCTGCCTGTATATAGGCGTCCCTGCCTTTTACAACTATAGTCCTTATATTGATACACGTGTCCATGTTCCCGGAAAAACTAAAATATCCTACTGCGCCTGCATATGGACCGCGCTTTGTCTTTTCCAGCTCATCTATGATCTCCATGGCCCGTATCTTTGGCGCGCCGCTGACTGTCCCTGCGGGAAACCCTGCCTGAAGCACATCATATGCATCACACTTCTTGCTTAAACGCCCCTTGCAATTACTGACAATATGCATGACATGAGAATATTTTTCAACAAACATAAATTCAGAAACCTTTACAGTGCCAGACTCGCACACCCTGCCGATGTCATTCCTCCCCAGATCCACCAGCATCACATGCTCTGCCCTCTCTTTTACATCCATGAGAAGCTCTTTTTCTAAGATGTTATCCTCTTTCTCGTTCCTGCCCCTTGGCCGCGTGCCTGCTATAGGCCTGACCTCAACGACATTGTCCTCGCAGCGGACTAAAAGCTCAGGAGAAGACCCTATCATCTTTGCTTCTCCAAAATCAAGGTAATACATATACGGGGACGGGTTCAAAGACCTAAGTTCTCTATAGACATCCAGGGGATCGCAATCCAACCTGGTATGAAACCTTTGCGAAAGCACGGTCTGGATTATATCGCCTGCCTTTATATATTCCTTAGCCTTCCTGACAGCCCCCTCAAACCCCTTCTTCGTAAAATTCGAGGAAATTTTATAAGATTTTTTTGACTTCCTGATTTTTGCCTGCTTCTTTTCTTTTTTATGCAACTCCTCAATAATCCTATCGATCTTTTTTACTGTCTTTTTATAAATTCTTTTTGTCTCTTGTCTCTTGTCTCTTGTCTCTTGAACATACGCATTGACCACCACTTTAATAGTATGCCTGGAATGGTCGAATATGATAAGGCTGTCTGCCAGCATAAATATAGAGTCCTGCATTTTCAGGTCATCCACATTTTTATCCGGCAGCTTCTCAAAAAACCTCACCATGTCATATCCCATATAGCCTACCATGCCGCCTGAAAATCTCGGAAGGCCCTTGACCCTGGCAGGGATAAACCCTTTCATGATATTGGCGATCTCTTTTAGAGGCGAGCTGGTCGAAAACTTTTTGGTCTTACCTTTTCTGGTGATCTCAATATTCCTGCCTTTGCTTTTAAATATAATGGACGGCTCTATGCCTATAAATGAATACCTGGCGATCTTTTCTTCCCCCTCGACAGATTCCAAAAGATACGAATACCTGCCCCCCACCTTCATATAGGCAGACACCGGCGTCAACAGATCACCCAGTATCTCCCTGTATACCGGTATGACATTCGCCTTTTTAGCCAGCCTTACAAATTCTTTTTTAGATGGATAATACATAATTTAAACGACCAACAATGAAACAATAATAACAATGCAACAATAACGACACAATTGTTTCATTGCTTCATTGTTATATTGTTATCTTCCGATAGAAACAACTCCTGTTGCCCGTGTGGCACGCTACTCCTTTTTGCCTCACTTTTATCAGCAGCGCATCCTTATCACAGTCATAATAAACAGCCTTTACAAACTGGAAATTCCCTGATGTCATGCCCTTTACCCAATACTCTTTTCTTGAGCGCGACCAGAAACAGGTCTTGCCGGATCTTAATGTCCTTCTCAATGACTCTGCATTCATATAACCCACCATCAGGATATCCTTGCCCTTATAATCTTGTATTATGGCTGGTATTAATCCTTTTTTGTCATACTTTAAACCTTTCACATTAAACTTTTCTTTTTTCATGGCCTCACGCCCACACCTTTCTCTTTTAAATATTTCTTTGTGTCCTTAATTGTATATTCCCTGAAGTGGAATATGGATGCCGCCAGCGCAGCATCAGCTTTTCCTTCTGTCAAAACCTTATATAGATGATCAAGGCTGCCAGCGCCGCCCGAGGCTATGATCGGTATGTTCAGGCTCTCGGAAAAAGACTTTGTAAGCTCTATATCATACCCGTCTTTTGTGCCGTCCATATCCATGCTTGTGAGGAGTATCTCTCCTGCGCCCAGCGCCTCTACCTTCCTGCCCCACTCCAATGCATCGATCCCCGTCGGCGTCCTGCCGCCGTTTATGTAGACCTCCCACTTGCCTGCGCCAGAACGCTTTGCATCTATGGCCACTACTATGCACTGACTCCCGAATTTAGCAGAGGATTTTTCAACAAGCCCTGGCTCTTTTACCGCAGATGTATTTATAGAGATCTTATCTGTTCCTGCATTTAATAGGTCCCTTATGTCATTAAGGTTCCTTATCCCGCCGCCGACCGTGAGCGGCATAAAGACCGTCTCTGCCGTGCGCCTTACCACGTCCAGCATTGTCTGTCTTTTTTCAAAGCTGGCCGTGATGTCCAGGAAGATGATCTCGTCTGCGCCTTCCTTGTCATAGGCCTGCGCGATCTCGACAGGGTCGCCTGCGTCTTTCAGGTCCAGGAACTTCACGCCCTTGACCACCCTGCCATCCTTAACATCCAGACATGGAATTATTCGTTTGGTTAACATATTCTTTTACCTGGGTAGATGCGTAGGCTACCCATATGGGTAGCCTACGCATCTACCCAGGTTGGTTTCGCGTTAGTTCCGCGATTTTTATCGCTTCCTCGAGATCTACTTTCCTTTCGTACAATGCCCGCCCCACGATCACGCCTTCTAGATTCTTATTCTCTATCTCCTTCAGCTTCTTGATATCTTCTAAACTCGATATCCCGCCCGACGCTATTACTGAAATATTCTTGGAATCGATAATCTCTTTTATACGTTTCACATTAGGTCCTTTTAAAGTGCCGTCCAGCTTTATATCTGTCACGACAATAGTCTTGACCCCTGCTTCCACCATCATATCCACACAGGCCTCAGGCGTCAGATCCGTTTCTTCCTGCCAGCCTTTCTTCGTGACCCGTTTCCCTGAAAAATCAATACTAACCACGATCTTTTCTTTATATTCTGACACAAGTTTGATCAGGTAAGCATTGCCTTCCAATGCCTTTGTCCCAATGACTATCCTTTTTGCCCCGGCATTTAGAAAAAACTCGATATCGTCCTCGGTCCTTATGCCGCCGCCGATCTCACAGGGTATATCAATATTCTTTACAATATCGACTATTACATCCTTATTCTTCAGCTTTCCATCCCTGGCGCCTTCCAGGTCCACAAGGTGCAAAAGCCTGGCCCCGTTTTCCTGCCAAGTCCTGGCTATTCCAATAGGATCATCTGAATAGAACGTGACCTTATGAAAATCTCCCTGATGCAACCTGACGACTTTTCCCTGGATTATATCAATGGCTGGAATAATCAGCATTTCACAAAATTTCTTATAATATTCAAGCCTATGGTCTGGCTTTTTTCGGGGTGAAACTGAAATGCGCATATATTATCTTTACATATACCAGAAGTAAAGACATCCCCATATTCAGTCTCGCAGAGCACCACGCTTTTGTCTTCCGGCTCCACATAATACGAGTGCACAAAGTACATATAGCTCCCATCTTGCACGCCCCGCAAAATCCCTGTCTCTTGTTTCTTGTCTCTTGTCTCTATGGTGTTCCACCCCATATGCGGGATCTTTAAATCCTGCCTATCCTGGAATTTCTTTACCGTCCCCTTAAGCACGCCCAATCCAACGGTCTTGCCGCCCTCTTCGCTCTCTGAAAAAAGCAGCTGGAGGCCAAGGCATATTCCCAGAAATGGCTTTTCTTTGTTTACACTATCGAGTATGGCATCTGTCAGCCTTCTTTTTTTCAACTCCTGCATGGCCACGCCAAATGAGCCCACGCCCGGCAGGACGATCTTATCCGAGGTAAGGATGTCCTCGTAAGAAGAGCTTATCCTGACTTTTGAGCAATAAAGCTCAAACGCCTTTTGAACGCTCCTCAAATTCCCCATCCCATAATCAATTATAGTGATCATATAAATAACTTTACACCCGCCTAAGCGGGTGTAAAGTTAGAGCTTGCCTTTGGTGGAAGGCACGCCCTTTACCCTTGGATCGACCTGAGTTGCATCATCCAAGGCCTTGGCTGCAGCCTTAAAAATAGCCTCTATTAGATGATGCATGTCAGGACCTGAAGAAAGGATGGAAATATGCATTGTAATAGGGAAATTGTTTATCAATGCCTGAAAAAGCTGGCGCGTATATTCTAGATTATATCCCCCCTGCACATCCTTATCTTCATATGGTCTCTCTGATTTAATATTATTGAAAAATGGCCTGCCACTTATATCTACCACCGCGCGAACATTAACTAAAGCCTCGTCCATCGGAATCGTCCGTTCTCCAAACCTTCGAATCCCTTCATTCTTACCTAGTGCATTCTTGAAGGCCTCTCCTAAACAGATTCCAATGTCTTCATTAGTGTGGTGCATATCCACTTCCAGATCGCCTTTTGCCTTGATCTTCAAATCAAAAAGCCCATGTTTTGCAAAAAGCGTCAACATGTGATCCAGAAAAGGTATTCCTGTCTTGATATTCGAAACGCCTTTTCCGTCTACGTTCAGTTCAACAATAATATTTGTCTCACTCGTCTTCCTTGTTATTTTTGCTTTCCTCTTCTTCATACCCACCTCTCAAAAATAGATTGCTTCATCCGCCTATGGCGGATTCGCAATAACATTTTTACTATTGCCGGATCTGGCCGCTGCCTAGTATAATATACTTGTACGTGCAGAGCTCTTCGAGCGCCATTGGGCCGCGCGCGTGTATCTTGTCTGTGGAAATGCCTATCTCCGCACCCATACCAAACTGATGCCCATCTGTAAACCTCGTTGAGGCGTTCAAATACACGCAAGCAGAATCGACATTATTTAAAAACTTATCAACAGCCTTTTTATTCTTTGTAACAATCGCGTCAGAGTGTCTTGAGCCATATTTATTTATAAACGCTATTGCCTCTTCGACATTGTTCACGATTTTTATCGCCAGCGTCAGATCAAGGTATTCCTCATACCAATCTTTGTCAGTAGCAGCTCTTATGCCGCCTAAGATCTTGCGCGTCTTTTCGCAGCCTCTCAATTCAACGTCCGCCTCTTCCAGCGCCCGCGCAGCCTCAGGCAGAAACTTTCGCGCGACATCCTTATGGACCAGCAGATTCTCTATTGCATTACAGACGCCTGGCCTCTGCACCTTTGCGTTCAATACGATCTCTTTTGCCTTTTTCAGATCTGCGGATCTATCAACATACAGATGACACACGCCCTTGTAATGTTTAACAACAGGCACCGTAGAATTCTTCGCAACATGTTTTATCAGACTCTCTCCGCCCCTCGGGATAATAAGGTCTATATATTCGTCGGCATGCAGCATCGCCTCAACTGCCGCTCTGTCAGTCACGTTGATCATGCCAATGGCCTCCCTGGGAATACCGAATTTCTCGATCCCAGACGTAATGGAGCGATGTATCGCGAGATTTGAATTAATCGCCTCGCTCCCGCCTCGCAAGACACATGCATTACCAGACTTAATACAAAGCGCAGCGCAGTCACTTGTCACGTTGGGCCTGGATTCATACACTATGCCCACCACCCCTATTGGCACCCGCACCTTCTTTATCAGGAGGCCATTAGGCCTCTTCCACTTCCGCAATACTTCGCCAACAGGATCTTTTAGCCCGTGGACTGACTTTATGGCCTGCGCCATATCTTTAATGCGTTTATTAGTAAGTCTCAGCCGGTCTATCATGGCATCTGAAAGGCCTTTTTTCTTTGCAATGACAACGTCCTTCGCGTTCTGCAAAAGTATATACCTGTAATTTTTCAAAAGCGCCTTTGCCATTTGAGAAAGCGCCTTATTCTTATTCTCTGTAGATACGCCTGCGACCACCCGCGACGCGTCCTTGGCGTCATTCAATATTTTCAGTATCTTGTTTTTCATTTTGAACCCTTAGGAATAAACATTGTGCCGGTATTTTCGCCATCCAGTATCCTGCGCAAGATGTCTTTTTTGTGGCCGTTTGCGATCACGCTATAAACCCCGGAGTCCATAGCCATCCTGCAGGCATCCAGCTTGGTCCTCATCCCTCCGAGGGAACATTCTTTATCTGTGCCCCGCGCGTCTTTTTCAAGTTTTGCGTCGATCACTTTGACAACGTCCGCGCACACCCTATCCTCGCCGATGCATAACCCATCCACGTCAGTCAACATTATAAGTAAATCCGCGCCCACGAGATCCACGACCAGGCTGGAAAGCTTATCATTATCCCCGAATTTTATCTCGTCGACTGACACGGTATCGTTCTCATTAATAACAGGAACTACTTTTTTGCTCAAGAGCGTGTTGATCGTATTCCCTGCATTAGCGTACCTGCGCTTATCGCGTATGTCTTCCCATGTCAAGAGTATCTGCGCAACATGGAACCCGTTCTTGTTAAAAAATTCTTCATACACGTTTATGAGCCTGCCCTGGCCCACTGCTGCGCATGCCTGCTGCTCAGGCAAACTCTTCGGCCGCTTCTTTATGCCCAATAAATGCATGCCTGCTGCAATAGCGCCGCTGGACACGATGACTACCTCGCGACCATGCTTCAATAGCATGGACACATCCCGGCTGAAATCTTTGATCCACGCCTTATCCAACTTAAGGTCCTTTGCGGCCAATACACTGGTGCCTATCTTTATGACTATTCGCTTTGAATTTTTTATATTTTGTCTGCTCATATTGAAATTTTTAGTTTTACACTTTAGTTTTGCGTTTTTCGCTTTGCGTTTTGAGTTTCTTATACGCCGCCTCAAGCATCTCTTTTATCCCCTCTCCTGTAACGCAGGAAACAGGGTACACCTTTCTTTTTATCTTTTTCTTAAAGCGCTTCAGATTCTCAGACGCCCCTGGAAGATCCATTTTATTCAGCGCCAGGACCTGTGGCCGCTTCTTGAGAACAGGATTATATAACTCGACCTCTTTATTTATTGCGTCTAAATCACAGACAGGGTCTCTTCCATCCACCCCTGCCATATCGATCATGTGGATCAGGACATTTGTGCGCTCAACATGCCTCAGGAATTCATCGCCCAATCCCCTTCCTGAATGCGCGCCTTCTATCAGCCCAGGTATATCACAGACAAGAAAACTTCTTTCTGAGTCCAGCCGCACCAGACCTAAGACAGGAGTCTTTGTGGTAAAAGGGTAATCGGCTATTTTGGGACGGGCGTTTGAAACGCGTGAAACAAGGCTAGACTTTCCAGCATTGGGATAACCAATGATCCCAACATCCGCGACCAGTTTCAGCTCTAGTCGGATATTTTTTTCTTCGCCGTCTTTCCCCGGTGTCGCATCTCTCCAGCGCGAGTTCCCCTTACCGCCTTCGCCGCCCATGGCTATAATCACTGAGCGGGCCACCTTATCAAGGTCGCAATACGTGATGTCTTCATCCCTATCTTTTACCACGGTGCCGATAGGGACTCTTATTATACAAGCCAGCCCGTCAGAGCCATTTTTGTGATTACTACTGGCATTGTATCCTGAATCCGCTTTGAAGTGTTTTTTGAAATAAAAATTGACGAGGGTCTGGACATTGT
>Ga0075120_10002226_pt1 | contig 14272 bp, 13 predicted proteins | sample AntAceMetag02UKL_FD_69792 | JGI IMG/M metagenome (GOLD analysis project Ga0075120, IMG submission 69792) | Saline lake microbial communities from Ace Lake, Antarctica - Antarctic Ace Lake Metagenome 02UKL | ecosystem: Environmental > Aquatic > Non-marine Saline and Alkaline > Saline | place... | reverse complement strand
ATATAATAGTAAGTTGGGTTGTTTCTAAATTATAATGCTTGAATGTGTGAATGATTGAATTTTTGAATGCTTGAATTTTCTCATTCTTACACTGCTCCATTAATACCAGTTTTGTTCGAACTCACAGTCCTTATAATCGTCACTAATCAATATATAGGTCTTACTGGCATTGTATTCAATCCATTTTTTTATGACCTCCTGCTTTTTGTATTGCAAGGCCCAATTTTGTATCTGGCCATAATCATCATCCAGGTTCGCACGGTGAGGCTCTGTTCTTTTTATGAGGGTGAGCAGCCTGTAGGCTTCTTCACCTTTTTCATCTTCCATCAATACAGGGGTTGAAACTTCCCCAACTGAGAGTTTATCAATCACAAAAAACACCTTGGGATCCAATTCATCAACCAACCAGTCGGTACTCCCACTATAAGGATTGATAAGCAAGCCTTTGCTGTTTTTTTCGGGATCTGTAGAAAATTTCACAACGGCATCTTCAAATGTGATAGAATCGCTGCGGATAAGGTTTGCTACGCTGTCGAGGAAAACCCTGGCTTCGGCCAGTTCAACAGGAGATACTTTAGGCCTGATCAAAATATGCCTTACGCGCACAAATTCGCCCCTGCGTTCGATACCTTGAATAATATGGAATCCGGCTTCAGTTTCGACAATATCAGATAATTCGCCGGGTTGCAATTTAAAGGCAATGACCTCAAATTCGGGATAAAGTTCGCCGCGGCCATGAAGCCCAATATCACCGCCCTGTTTTGCCGATCCGGGATCTTCAGAATAGAGCACTGCAAGTGCCTCAAAACTTTCATTATTTTCAATTCTTTCTTTCAGTTTGCGAAGTCGTTCCTGCACTTCAAAGCGCTCCTGGTAACTGATTGGTGGTTTCTTAACGATTTGGGCTATTTTTACAACCGAACTGATCAAGGGGATACTATCGGTTGGCATGGTCCTGAAATATTTTTTTACCTCCGAAGGGGTCACCTTTGTATATTCAGTAATGGTACGCTGCACCTCCTGGATTTTCAGCTGCTCCTCAATCACCTCCGATAATTCAGTTTTAAACTCAATTACCGATTTATCGTAAAACTTTTCAAGCTTTTCCTGCGATCCGAATTGAGAAATAAAATACCGCATCCGGCGATCAAGTTCCGTATTCACTTGTTCCTGGGTCACCTCAACGCTATCGATATCCGCCTGGTGGAGCATGAGCTTTTCGAAAAGCAGGTTTTCCATTATCCTACATTTCACAGTGGGTTCGCTTCCGTCAATACCACCTTGCATCCGCAATTGAATGTATTGATTTTCGACATCGGAATGCAAAACATAATGTTGCCCCACTACTGCCACTACTTCGTCAATCATAGTGCCCTCAGTATTTTGGGCATAAATCATCTGCGATGTAAAGATTAATACAGAAACAAAGTTGAGATACAATATCTTTTTCATTGGGTTTTGTTTGTCAAGTTTATTGTCATTAGGCTTCGCTGTCATTAGTAGTCATTGGCACTTCGCGCGTCATTTATTGTTATTTGCTTCGCGTCATTAGGCTTCGCCGTCATTGACCCTTCGGGTGTCATTTATTGTAATTCTACAAATGACTACAAATAAACATCAATGACTATCAATGACAACAAATGACCACTAATGACTTTATCTTTTTACTTAATAATATTCAAAATCGTTGTTCTGCAAAGCCTGTTCTTGTATTTCCTGTTTCATTGCTTTTATCAACATTTTCTTGCGCATGTTGAGGATTATGGATTTAATTTTGTTCAGTTCCATGGCAAGTGGTGAAATACTCTCGGTGAGCATGAAATCCAGAAAATGTATATAATACAGTTCATTTTCGGTTTTAAGCTCTACAAATTTGTTCTTGGACAAATAGGATTCTGGCTTGTCAGTACTTATTGGCACCCTCGATAAAAGCTCGTCAAAAACAATCCATTCTTCATCCAAAATTCCATAGTCTTCAGCATAACGCAAACAATAAAACTCCAGGGAGTCGCGGTCTTCCTGCAAATCAGACTCGACCAGGCTCTTTATCCTGTCACTTTTTGGTGAATCGATACTAACACTCGCAAAAACAACTTGTACAATATTATCGTTTAACTTATAATTCTGCTGGTTAGCCTGATAATATTTTTCTATCTCATCATCCGAAATAACCGTATCCAGCGATTGCCTTATCAATTCCGATTCGTATTTATAAATAATCAACGACTTCCTGTAATCTTCCAACTGACGGGTGAAATCCTTCTGCGGTTCAGTCAGGTTCTTTTCGGCATGCGACAGGATCAACTGGCTTTTAATCCAATTGTCAACGTAATTCCGGCAAATGGCCAGGCTATCAGATGCACTTACACCAGCAGGGACAAGGCCTTCGAGATTTGAGGCGTACAAATAAGAATCGTGGACCCGTGCAAGCAAAGTTTCTGTATTAGTGAAACCGGCATGTTTGCAAGAGCCGAAAAGCAACAAAAAGACTAAAAATAAAAATGCGAATTTATTCAAATCAAAGTCCGGCTATTTTATTTCATGAAGAACAACCTGGTGTATGGTTACAGGATATTTACCACGCAATTCTTTAATCCACGCTTTTTCGAGGTAATTTTGATAATCGGCCGTGATCAATCCGCGGGCTTCGCTCAGTTTTTTTGGTTCAGGCTCTATGAGTTGATGAATAATTGCAAAACCTGTATTTCCATCATCGTCATCTTCAATCTTCGAAACACCTTCTTCCCATCTGATATGCCCAATGATTTCGTTGGCAGTGCGTTCATATTTTTTGTCCACAACATTGATAGTGACCAGTGAGTCGTTGGCAAAGGCTTCTTTGATCTCTTCTCCGCTCTTGCCATCTTTAGCCATCTTGCGCGCTCTGTCCACAGCTTCTTCCGTGGAGGAGGTGATTAGCGTGGCATCTACACGGTCGTTCCACATATAATCATCAATATGCTGCTCATGGAAAGCCTTCAGGCCGGTTGTATCTTTAATCGCCGCGCTCCAAACTTTTTCATCAGTAAGTTCAAAAAGCAGGATCCCATCACGGTATTCGTTAACCAATGCTTTAAACTCAGGGTAGATATCTTCAAGCCGTTCATCAAGGAAACTAATCGCTTCAGCATCAACATATGATTTAAAGGATTTTTCGATAAATGTTTCGATGGTCTCTTTGCTGCTAATGGATTGATGGTTAGAAATGTACTCGGCAAAATCCTGCTGGCTGAATTTTTCATCTCCAAGCTCAAAAACCAGATCTTTCATGCCCTCAGCCTGCGTTGTTTCCCACTTCCTTTTATAAATACTGCTATCGATTACACTGTTAAAAGCTTCTACTGCTTTTGGATATTCTTTGTAATTATAGTCTTTTTTAACCCTGCGGATAATCGATTCTTTGCTCTGATTGGAGCGGGCATCCTTGGCAAGGTTTTGTTTCAATTCCTCTTTCTCCTCATCAAACGATTTGATAGGTTTGGTATCGACCAATTTGATAATATGCCATCCATAAGATGTTAAGATAGGTTCTGAAATTTGGCCTGTATCTGCAATAGTAGCGATGCCATCAATAAATTCAGGCACCATGCGGTTTGAACCAAACCATGGCAAAGTACCACCATTCATTGCTGAGCTTTTGTCGTCCGAAAAATTATTTACCAATTCATTCCAATCTGCACCTTGCTCCAAAGCCTGGTAAAGTGAATCCACTTTTTGCACCAGCAATGCCGAATCCTCTGCAGTCGCATCCTTTGGCATCTGCAAAAACAGGTGTGCTACCTGCACTTTACCCAAAGCTGGTTGCATATTTTGGACTTTAATCAAATGGTATCCGAAATCAGTCCTTACCGGCTTGGAAACTTCACCAACACCCATACTGTAGGAAGCATCTTCGAATGGATAAACCATATCAAAAACAGAAAAATATCCTATATCACCACGGTTGCCTTTGCGTGCAGGTTGAAATCCGCGTGCCGGCATATCGCGTGCAGAAGGGTCTTCAGAAGCTTCTTCGGCAACAACATTAAAATCTTCACCAGCCTCAATCCGCTCGTACAATGCAAAAGCTTTGTTGTATGCCTCCAGGGTATCAGCCGGTGTGGCAAATTTATCAACCCTGAGCAATATATGACTTACCCTCACATCCAGCAGTTTGCGCTCGTATGCCTGCTGAAGCAATTCGGCATTTACTTCTTCATCAATAAAGTAAGGCTTCGCCAATTGGTCGCGATATCCTTTTAGTTCATTAATAAAAGATGGGACAGTGTCAAGACCCAGATCCATCGCTTCTTTTACCTTTAGCTTAAAGTTGATGAACAGTTCAAGGTATTCCACCAGTGATTTCTTGTCTAAAACTTCACCCTCAACATTGTTTTTCTGATACACCGCCAAAAATTCTGACTTGGTAATATCCTCATCTGCAATGCTAAGTAAAACCGGATCCCGCTTTTCCTGGGCAAAAGTGTTGTTAACACTTCCACTAAAAAGCAAAATCAAGATCATCATTGAAATACCCTTAAAAACCGGTGTGAAAATGTCATTCAATTTCATGTAGTTCTTTACCATTTTATTTACCATTTTATTTGTTGCTAATTGATTGTTATTGATCTATCCAAAAATCGTAATGTGTTTACGAAAAAAAGCCGTTTTTATTTTGTTTATACTTGATATTGACAGATTAAAATTTGCTGTAGTTAGGCGCTTCGCGGGTAATGGTGATATCGTGCGGGTGGCTTTCGGCAACTCCGGCAGCTGTGATCTTAATAAATTTGGCTTCCTGCATAGCGTTGATGTCTTTGGATCCTGTGTAGCCCATGCCAGCCCTTAGTCCGCCAACCATCTGATGAATTACTTCGGAGAGTGTGCCTTTGTAAGGTACGCGGCCCACAATGCCTTCGGGAACTAATTTCTTGATGTCTTCCTCCATGTCCTGGAAATAGCGGTCTTTCGATCCATGCTGCATTGCTTCTATCGATCCCATTCCACGGTAGGTCTTGTATTTACGGCCCTCGTAAATGATGGTGTCCCCGGGCGATTCTTCAACACCGGCAAACAACGACCCAGCCATGATGGAATGTGCACCGGCAGCAATTGCTTTGGCAATATCGCCGGTGTAGCGGATGCCCCCATCAGCTATGACAGGAACACCACTGCCTTTGATGGCATTGGCGACATTGTAAACAGCCGTTAGTTGAGGGATGCCAATACCTGCAATAATACGGGTGGTACAAATCGACCCCGGGCCAATGCCCACTTTTACCGCATTGGCACCAGCCTCAACGAGTGCTTTGGCAGCTTCACCTGTGCCAATATTCCCTACGACCAACTGGAGGTCGGGATACAACTTTTTAATGCGTTTTATAGTATCAATTACACCTTTTGAATGTCCGTGTGCTGTATCAATTACGATGGCATCCACCTGGTTTTGAACAAGGGCTGCGGTACGTTCCATCACATCACCCGATACACCAACAGCAGCGGCAACGCGCAATCTGCCACGTTCATCCTTGCAAGCATTGGGGCGGGCTTTTATTTTGATAATATCTTTGTAAGTAATCAATCCAACCAGTTTATAGTCCTTATCTACCACGGGCAGTTTTTCAATTTTGAATTCCTGCAAAGTGTCGGCAGCTTTTTCAAAGTCGATGAATTCGGTGGTAGTGATCAGGTTTTTGTGGGTCATTACTTCGGCAACCGGCCTGTCGTGCTTCCGTTCAAAACGAAGGTCACGGTTTGTCACAATCCCAACCAGTTTGTTGGTTTTATCCACAACAGGTATTCCGCCTATGCCAAATTCTTTCATGATGTTAAATGCATCTAAAACAAGTGCATTTTTATCAAGGGTAATGGGATCGAGGATCATTCCGTTTTCGGCACGTTTTACCTTTTTAACCTCGTTTGCCTGCCTTTCAATCGACATATTCTTGTGCATCACACCAATTCCGCCATCCTGGGCAATAGCAATTGCCAGCTTAAACTCGGTCACAGTATCCATGGCAGCAGAAACAATGGGAATGTTCATCTTAATTCCTGAAGTAAACTGAGTAGTTAGGTCAACCTCCCGGGGCATTACTTCACTGTATGCAGGCTCCAAAAGCACATCATCATAAGTTAAGCCTTCACCAACGAATTTTTCCTGATATTGAGACATTTAAAGTGTTTTTTGAAAATTTGTGCAAATGTATAAAAAATGAGAAGATGAAGAGGAGGAAAAATGGAGTGTTAGAGAAATGGAGTGATGGAGTCTTGGAGTCTTGGAGGGTTGGAGTGTTGGAGTATTGGAGTATTGGAGTCTTGGAGTCTTGGATAATTCAATGAGATTTTCTTCTGTGCAAATCAGCGAAATCTGTGGCCTTGCAATAAGCATCACATAGAAAATTTATGAATTTTCGGGGTTTGTTTATACCGCCTATTTTTGTGCCTTCAAAGTTTCTTCTCATCCTGCATTTCGTACGTCGCTGTCAGTCGTCCGAAGTTTTAGGAGTACAAAAAAAATCATTTCCAAATATGGAAAGTAATTACACAGAACAAATTTTTAGCTAAACTTCGAACTTTCATTTGTCAATATTATATTCTCAACTCTTTGCACTCAGCTCTATGCTCTCAGCCCTATGCACTCAGCTCTTTGCTCTCAGCTCTATGCTCTCCACCCTGTTCACAAAAAATATCCTCCTTAAATCCAAAATCCCGTAAAAAAAACCTACATTTGACACTCAAATAAATTAAGCCAATTATTATGACAGCATGGTGGGAAGCCCTTGGTTCATTCGAACAAGTTTTCTGGTATATCGCAATACCATTTTCCTTGATTTTAATCATTCAAATGATCATGACATTTGCCGGCATGGGAGGTGGTGATTCGGATATTGGTGGTGGCGATACCGATATTTCGGGAATAGACCTGGAAGCAGATGCCGATGTTGACCTGTCCGATGTTTCGGATACAACGGATGCATCAGATATCACTGACATCGACCCTTCATTTCATTTTTTTACGGTGCGAAACTTCATCGCATTTTTTACCATGTTTGGATGGGCCGGCATTGCCGCATGGAATGAAGGACTGTCGAAAACATGGACCATCGTTGTTGCTATTGCAGCTGGCCTGATAACAATGGGTGTTGTTACAGCCTTGTTTTATTACATCAGTAAATTGCAGGATGCCGGTGGCAATATTAAAATATCGAATGCCCTCAACCAAATAGGCAATGTTTACATCCCGATTAAGGCTGATGGCGGTAATGTGGGAAAGGTGCAGATCACCATACAGAATTCATTGCGCGAGATGCCTGCTATTACCAAAGGCAAACAGGATTTGGCCACAGGCACGGTAGTGAAAGTAGTTGGAATCGTGAGCAACAGCATCCTTGTTGTACAAAAAATGTAATCACAAGTTGCAAGTTACAGGTTACAGGTTGTAACTTGCAACTTGCAACATTGTCTTCTAGTTTAAAAATAAATTGAAAATAGACAGATTGTAAACCCTTTTAAAACAAAAAAAATATGAATCCACTTTTCGTTATTATTGCTTTTGTTGTGATCATTTTCGTGATGATCCTGGCATTGTTTTCACGCTACAAGCGTTGCCCTTCTGATAAAATCCTGGTTATTTACGGGAAAACCGGAAAAAGTAAAGATGGCACTTCCAGGTCATCAAGGACCATACATGGTGGAGCTGCCTTCATCTGGCCGGTAATTCAAAACTATGCTTTCCTCGACCTCACTCCTATTTCTATCGAAGTAAACTTAACCAATGCCCTTAGCCGGCAAAATATCCGGGTTGATGTTCCATCCAGGTTTACAGTGGGAATATCTACTGATGCTGGAGTAATGACCAATGCCGCTGAAAGACTGCTGGGACTTCAAATGGGACACATTCAGGAACTGGCAAAAGACATCATTTTTGGTCAATTGAGGCTTGTGGTTGCCACCATGGAGATTGAAGAAATTAACACAGACCGTGATAAGTTCCTTGCCAACGTATCTCAAAACGTAGAAGCAGAATTACAGAAGATTGGACTTCGCTTGATTAATGTTAACGTTACGGATATTCGTGACGAATCAGGTTATATCGAAGCACTTGGTAAGGAAGCTGCGGCAAAGGCTATTAACGATGCCAAGAAAAGTGTTGCAGAAAAGAACCGCGATGGCGCCATTGGCCAGGCTGATGCCCATAAAGACGAAAGGGTGCAGGTAGCAAGTGCTGTTGCAGATGCCAAGATTGGTGAAGCAGGTGCAAATCAAAAAGAACGTATCCAGGTTGCCGATGCTGTTGCCATGGCTAAAATTGGTGAAGCAAACGCCAACCAGAAGGAACGTATCCAGGTTGCTGATGCAGATGCCAATGCCAAGGTGGGCGAAGCAGATGCCAACCGACTTGAAAGGGTTAAAACGTCCGAAGCCAATGCAACTGCTGTTGAAGGTGAAAATACTGCCAAGATCACCATTGCAAATTCTGATGCTTTGCGCCGAGAAAAGGAAGCCGAAGCACACCGTTTGGCAATTGCCGCCGAAAAAGTTAAAGAAGCTGAAGCCCTGAAAGAAGGTTACACAGCCCAACAAAAAGCCGAACTTGAACGCGCAGAACGCGAGCGCGCAACCAAAAAAGCTGACATCGTCGTTCCTGCCGAAATTGATAAGCAGAAAGTTGAAATAGATGCCGAGGCCCAGGCCGAACAAATTAGAAGAATTGCCCGTGGTGAAGCCGATGCGATTTTGGTTAAAAAACAAGCCGAAGCACAAGGTCTGATGGAAGTGCTCACCAAGCAAGCCCTCGGTTTCGAAAAACTGGTAGGTGCCGCCAACCAAAATGCCCGCGATGCCGCCATGCTGATGATTGCCGATAAATTGCCAGAACTGGTCAGTATCCAGGTTGAAGCCATCAAGAACCTTAAGATTGATAAGATCACAGTCTGGGATTCGATGGGTGGTGGCGGAGGAGACGGTACACCCACTTCTGCAAACTTCCTGTCGGGAATGCTCAAATCAATCCCACCCTTCGATGAGGTATTTAAAATGGCCGGCCTTGAGTTGCCCGAGTATTTGAAAGGTGTGGAAACGGAAGAGAAAACTGAAGATGCTGTTGCCGAAGAGTTGAAGCCTGATGATGAGAAAAGTAAATCGAAAAAAGAAGATGGGGGGTCGGGGAAAGTAGAATCTTAAAATTCTGATTCAACACAATTAAAGGTTTTTAAAAATGACAACAGAACAAATACAGCAAGGAATAATTGATAAAATTCTATTGTTAGATAATCAGGATTTACTTCTTGCCATCGATACCTTGCTGGGGCAGAGTGTAAATCAACACGATATTTATAAAGTGTCCGGTCAGCAGCGTAAGGTACTTGAGGCAAGTGAAGAGGATATAAAGTACAACAGGATAATATCCGATGAAGAAGTTAACCAGGAAGAAGATTCATGGCTAAACAAGTAAGCTGGACCAAAACAGCCCGTTTTCAAAGGAGGCAGGTTTTAGAATATTGGGAAAAACGGAATGGTAATAAGAATTATAGCCGGAAAATATCAGGCTGGATCCGTGAGACAATCCTTATTATCAAAGCATATCAGTACATTGGGAAGCCGACAGATTATGTTGATACAAGGGTTTTTGTAAAAGGGGATTATAGTATTTTTTACCGTGTAGCTGAACATCAGTTAATCATCACGAGCTTTTGGGACAACAGGCAAGATCCGGATAAGTTAACTGAGATTTTGAAGTAAGTTCTTTGGAAAAACTTCTATCTTTAAACCTTTAAAAAGCCTATGCCGCAATGAACCTTAAAAATCTTACCAATACGATCTATGACATTCACAAGGAACTTCAAAGCAGGGCAAAGTCAGCTGTCAATATTTCACTTACCATCCGCAACTGGTTGATTGGCTTTTACATTGTAGAATACGAGCAACATGGTGAGGATAGGGCGAAATAAGGTGGCAGGACACTACAGGAATTATCCAGGCGGCTAAATAACGAAGGCTTATCTCATAGGAACCTAAAACTCTTTCGGCAATTTTATCAAAGGTATCCTGAAATCGGGCAGACACTGTCTGCCCAATTTGCAATACCAACTATTCCTACCTTCAAATTCAAACATCATATCCTCGAATAAAAAAAGTCAGGTGCTGACTGACCAATTCCAAAAAGATTTATTTAGGTCAACTACTTAGGGCCTGCTGAGAAAGGCCTAATCCATTGGATAATTAAAAGTTAATCCATAATATTTGATTCTTTGTGTAAGGTTTATGGGGAAATTTATTCAAAAACCGTGCATCAATTATTTCGGTGCGCTGCACCTTTATCCCATTCACCAGATAAAATTCTACAAAGATTACCGGTGCTCTGCACCTGAAAGTTGAGCCACAGAGTGGCGATAATCTTTGTAGAAACATCAATTAGAATTGATATGGGAGGTGCAGCGCACCGAAATATTATTATCCTGAGTTTTTCAGCAAGCCCTACTTAGATATAATAAATGGCTTCAAACAAAAATTATACTTTTGGATAAAATCATAAAATAATGAATTTAGACACACGGAAACTATTGGTCATTCAGGAATTCTTACGAATTCAAAACGAAGAAATAGTAAGCGATTTTGAAGAATTATTGAAGCAACGAAAAGTTGAACAATATGAGAACGACTTAACCCCGATGGACTTAAAACAGTTCAACGCTGAAATTGATCTGGCCATTGATGACTCGGAAAACGATAGGGTTATAAAAGCTACCGAACTAGCAGAGAAATGGAACGAATAGTATTTTGGACTCGGTTTGCCGAAAGGAAACCTGATAAAATATTCGATTATTATCTACTGGATTAATAAGGATAAAAACCGGATTGATATTGCAAATGTTTTTGACACCAGACAAAATCCCCTGAAAATGGAAAAACTCAAATAACTAGAATATACAAATAAAAGGTAACCGTCCCCTACAACTCAGAACCCAGAACGCAAAATGCCGAAAAACCAGAAATCTTTGATTTCATTGTTTTTCGGGACCCCAAACGCTCTCCTACCTCAACACCGTCACCGTTCCCCTTTTTTCAATTGTCTGTCCTTCGGGGGTACGATAAACAATTAGATAAACATAAGCGTCAGTAGGAACTAACTCGCCATTGAATTTTCCATCCCAGTATCCTTCGGGATCGGAGGTGGAAAAAAGCTGCTGCCCCCATTTATTGAAAATGGAAAGTTGGTAGCCATCGGGATTTATGAACGCCATCAGTGGCTTAAAAATATTGTCGGGTGGGGCAAGGCTTGGGCAAAATGCATTGGGGACAAGTACCGTGGTTTCCTGCTCAATGGTTATTTCGTTAGAAAAGCTATGGTCCTTAATATCTTCGAAACCATTATCTCCTTCATTTTCGATGGCTTCAACTATGTAACTGAAACTTCCTTCGAGATTGCTCAAACTGGAAACATCATCGGCGTATGTGGTTTCGCTGGAGGATACCGTGGCAAGGATGCCATTGGGATTTTCAATCCCATCCACCTTTCGGTAAATATTATATTCCTCAACCCCGGTAACATCCCAGCCACCATATTTATTCCATTCAAGTAAATTAGATGTTCCGGTTAGGCTGGGATATCCGGTAAGATGGATTGTTTGGGCAACGTTGGCCGAAGCCAGGGTATCCACCCCGCAACTGTCGCAGGCACGGATTTGATAATAATAACTTTGACTGTTAAAATCTGCTAGTTCATCGATATATACTTTTGTGGGGTTGTAATTGGTCAGGTCAATTATTTCGCTAATTGTGTCGAAGGTAATTCCATCATCAGATCGAAGTACTTTGAATTTTGAAATAGGTGCAGTTTCATCCGCTACCCATTCAACTTTAATATGATCGTTGTTTTCAACCGTGGCATAACGGATAAATACATGCTCAGGTTGCTTGGGTGTATAGGACTTTAAGGTTACTTCACAGGAAGTTGATGTCCGCAATTTATCAGCATTAAAAGCTCTAATTTTAAAGGAATATAAGGTGTTTTGAACTAAGTTACGAAACCTGTAATAAGTACGATCAGGTGTGGTGGTTGCCACTTCAAAGTATGAGCCACCACTTTCAGATGCTAAAACCTGGTATCCGGACAATTCCGGAACCATATTTTCATAAGCTGACCATTGAAGGAAAATCGAATTTTCACAAATATCAAGAATGGGAGCTTCCAGCAAAATAGTTTTAAGTGTATCTGACCACAGGGAATTATTATTGACACCAGCCCCGTAAGCAAATATTCGGTACCACTGGGAAGCCGCACAAGCACTTACATTCTCATCGCGGTAAAATGGTGGATCATTCACAGAAACCGTATCAATTACCTCCCATATAAATGTTGATCCATTCCATTGGTGATGGATAATTCCATAACCCTCGGTATTGTCAGTATTTGGGAACCAAGATATTATGGGCACATCACCATCAATACTTATTGAATCCAAGACAGGTGTCTGGATAAGTTGGGCATGTAAATTCAATGTGGAAAAATGCACGGTTAACAGAAAAACCAAAAAGATACCAAGCCCCGTATGTCTGTGTATTCTATTCATGTTTTTTTACGCCATCATCAAAATTTGAAATTACCTTTCGGGATTATTTTCTCCAACTACCAAACGAACCATCGAATCTGGCTGTAGGTAACTAACGGCCAAATCGCGGATTTCTTCTGTTGTGATGTTTTTAATTGTATCAAGGAAGCGCGAATAATATTCCATATTTAAGCCATAAGGGAATACCCCTTTGAATAATTCTGCCCGGGAAAAGGGGCCATCGGCACTCCTAAGAAAACTCCCGGCCAGGTAATTTTTCACGAGGCTTAACTCTTCATCAGCAACCAATTCGGTACGCATTTTCTCGATTTCAATAAAGACTTCGTCCAGGGCCTTTTGGGTTACATCGACACCAACTTCCGAGGCAATAAAAAACATTCCGGCATGACGGAGCGATGCAATACCCGAGCCAATGCCGTAAGTGTAGCCTTTATCTTCGCGGATGTTGGTCATCAGGCGTGAACCAAAATAGCCACCAAAAATAGTGTTCACTACTTTAAATTTCAGATAATCGGGATGCAACTTATTGAAGCTTGGGTTGCCCAACCTCAATGCTGATTGCAGTGCGCCATCTTTGGCAATAAACTGATTCTTTTGAGCAATGGTTGAAAGGGCCGGGATATGCTGCGATCCGGGCTTTTGTTTTATGGGATGTTTCCCAAAATAGTAATTGAGTTTTTCGATGATTTTTTCGGAAACTTTACCTGAAACGATGATTGTAAATTTCGCGCCCAGGTAACGCTCTTCGAAATATTTCCTGAGCAAACTGCTACTTACATTTGCATAGTCACCCTCCAAAGCCATTTGACCATAAGGATGGTTTTTTCCAAAAATCAACGAAGAAAATTTGTGCCTTGCGATAAAGCTCACTTTGTCCATGTTTACCAAAAATTCCTGCTGCTGCTTCTTTACTATCGTTTCAACCTCCCCTTCCGGGAAAGTCGGTTTTAAAGCAACTTCGTGTAGCACCGGCAATAATTTATCAAGATGCTTATTCAGGCTATAGAGCGAAATTGTAGCAAGATCTTTTTCGTTGGATTTCTTCAAATACGCACCATAAAAGTCAATCGTTTCGGCGATGGATTTTGAGTTAAAGGATTCCGTTCCCTCGGTCAGGCATTTATTGGTGAAGAAGGCCTGCAGCACCTGCGATTGGTGAAATGAACCTGCCTCATATACAAGTTCAACCCTTGACAGTTCCTGCGTGCCCGCATCAATCAAGAATACAGGTATTCCATTGTCCAGCAAATATTTTTCAGGTTCCGGCAGTTCAATACGTTCGATGGATTTTAATCCCGGAGCTATTTTTCTAAGATCGTTTATTGTCATTAGATTTACTCTTTCGTTTTGATAATTTACTTTTCGTAAGACCCCCTCTAACTCCCCCTTAAAGGGGAGAATGCCACCACACTGGCTACTGCAGTCGCTTGTGCGGTGGGACTCCCTTCCCCTTGAGGGTAAGGGCTGGGCCTGCCTGCCCGTACAATGTCAATTAGTTAAGCGTTTTATTTCCGATTGATGATTAATGAGTGCTGATTTTTGATTTTTTGTTAGATGATAGTCAGATACATATTAAATCAAAAATCGTTAATCGACAATCACACATCAACATCATTACCTTAACTTATTAGCATTGGCCTGCTGGCATCGCAGGGATGGGGTCTATTTCGCTTTATAAAACAAGGTAGTACAATTCTCCGGTTTCAGTACATTCTTAGCAA
>Ga0075120_10002224_pt1 | contig 14276 bp, 12 predicted proteins | sample AntAceMetag02UKL_FD_69792 | JGI IMG/M metagenome (GOLD analysis project Ga0075120, IMG submission 69792) | Saline lake microbial communities from Ace Lake, Antarctica - Antarctic Ace Lake Metagenome 02UKL | ecosystem: Environmental > Aquatic > Non-marine Saline and Alkaline > Saline | place... | reverse complement strand
CCGACCGGCGTATCCGGAAACCCCCTCAGAAGGCGCAGCGAATAGTAATAACCTGTCGGGCACTTTATTCCCCATCCATAGAGGATCGTATCCCGCTTCTCCCACTTCTCGACCGCATCCTTGTGCTCATCATAGAGTTCGGTCTTGGGATTATCTTCCGGGAACTTCGGCGTGCACTCCTGGCCGCGATCGTATTTGATCAGCTTGAAGTTCGACGCCTTCTTTCCCTCGGGTACGATGATATTTCTGTACGCTGCCGTCGGCCTGCAATCCAGCTCGAGTTTGACCTTTATCTTCTCCACCGCCACAGCGGACGACGATACGAGCATCGCCAGTACGAATAGGACCGCAAATTTTTTCATGGGGCCACCTTTTTTGGAGTTGTGAAGGCATCAAAACTGCCTGTATGTCTTCAGAGCATTCTGGACAACTTAATTACTTTATCGCCTCTACCAGAAGATGGCAATGATTATCCCAACCTATCCTCTACTCCTCTTTCTTGAACGATTAAACATGCGTTTTAAGGGCCTTAAATTCAAAATACTGCTATATACACTTAGCAGTATACTAATACCACTTTCCCCGATCTTTTGTGCATCACCCCTAAATTTAGCTTAATAATCAGCTATCAAAGTCCAACAATATGCAGGGTAGTGACCTATTCAGGCATTCTTTAGTCTGCGCTTCAAAACTCGATAATCCCGGTGCTTAATCCTGTATTCCTTAGAGTGCGCCTTCCCCTCGTATCTATACTCCCAGTGAAGTCCTAACTGGTCCATGACTGCTGCCCAATGATGCTTGATAACGCTCGGGGGGAGTTCTATAGCGATCTCAATGATTTCTTTCTGGGTAAAGGTCTTTTTGCTCTCCAGGAGGTTCATGATTAATATCTGCAATTTCAGTTTGCAATCATACTTTGATCTTTTAACCCTTCGCTCTGTTCTCCAGATAGAATCAATCTTTGATTCAGTTATCTTGTTATCTGCCGGGAAGTAGCTGCATATATCCGGAATCTCCCGGTTTTCAAATGCAAAGCATATATTCGCTATGAACTGGCTCCTTTTGCATGCGTGCCCACCGGATTCAAACGCATAATGCCGGCAGTCCTTTGCTATATTTTGCATATCGATTATTTTCATTTCAGATACCCACTAACATTTATTCATTGAGAGCAATCAAAAGTTCTTGGGATCAATCGTCAATCTTCATCCAACACTTCCTGCATTACTCTGGCGGAGACCCCAAATTTAGCTCCTATCTTTCCAAAAAACCTTTCTCTCCAATTATGCGATTCCTGGCAGCTTTTATAGGTCAGATCATGGCATCCTCGGCAGGCAAACGGAAATGGTCCCGGTGGTGAATATAGATTCCTTACTCTTGTCCCGCATTGGGGACACTTCCACCATACCCGTAGTCCTCCACTGAATAATGTAGTAACTTCAAGATCAATGGAAAGAGATGCCTGCATATATCTATAACCACTGTCGTCTGTCTTATAGTAGGAGGTGTAGAGGATTATGCCTCCGTCATCTTTATCAGCCAGGTCAAAGGTTGAAAACGATACCATTTCTCCATATTTCGACTTCACGGTCCCCAGGCAACCGCCGGAGTGTGACCACTCACGAACCCCATGGAAATATTGCGAGTCATTGAGCATATCAGATTTCAGTACTACACAGTCTCCTACCACTCTTTTCTTGTTGTGGTAATGCCATCTTCCACTATTACAATTGCCCATAGCTTAACCTCCATATATTCCTAAATAATTAACTTTTTTGATGATGTTTTTCTTAGCCCTATAGCATTTATTACTCGCTTTAGTATGGGAAACCAGGCATTCACTCAATTGAAGTGAGCGTATTTCCGAATTGATCCATGTCCATTCTTCAAACCGTTGCCAGATTGGTTTTAGTAGAGTTTCTAATTTATCGGGCATCTCTCCCTCCTTCGGTTGCTTTTTCCCTTGCATTTATTCCCCAGGTTATTTGCACAAAAAAAGAACGACCCGGTCAGGCCGCTCTTGAAAATAATTCTTGATTGTTGTTGTTGTTTGGGCTACATTTTAACTGATGAATTTCAGTGTCACTAAAACGTAACCAAAACGGTGATATTCGTGCATAGTCGTGTAATTTGCATATGGTTGGGATTTTGCTACGATCTAGAGGTATTGTGGCTATTATATGGTTTACAAATATGCCTGCCAGACGAACAGTTCCTTCAGCAAATCCTTCGCGATTCACAGAAACGTCACCATAACGTAACCATTTTACCAGTTTTTGGTGCTTTTTTGCCGAACCTGTGTAATTATAATTGTGGAGGTCAAAATGGCGAGTCTTTATCCACGAAACGGAAAATGGCACATCAGTTATTATCTGCCCAGCGGTCTGCGAGTCCAGAAGTCTACGAAAATTCCGATTGCAGAAAAGAAGCTGGCCGAGGCGTTTCTGAAACAGATTGAAATCAAGTTGGCCAGAGGCGTTCTGGGATGGGAATCGGGAACCTCTATCTCCATCATGGAGTCTATCAAAAAGTGGATCTCGTCTATCTCCGCTAAAAACTCCTCTGACGGGACCAGGGCAAGATATCGGATTGTTATCAGACATTTTATCAAGTTTCTTGAAGATGACTTCCCCAATGCTATTCTTATCAGCGACATAACTCCGGAAATGATCCAGGGGTATGTATCTTTTCGGGGAAAGTTGCGCCACCCTAATACCGTCCGATATGAAGCCAGTATCATTTCTGTCTGGTTTAATTTCTGTATCCGTATGGGCTGGATCAATAATAACCCCGTCGCCCGAATATCCCGGCCTAAGAAGGTCGCCGAGCATATCCAGTTTTTTAACGCTGATGAGGTAAGACGAATTTTTGAGGCTTCCTCGCCACATCGACGTGATCTGTGGGAATTTCTCTACCGAACCGGGAGCAGGATCGGAGAGACTTCCAGGCTCCGGGTCAAAGATGTTAATTTTCAGCGCAATGTTATCCTCTATCCTCCAGCGTCCACAAAAGCTAAACGCCCTGACGAAGTTGAAATAGCGGATAAGTTGTTGCCGATTTTGCAACGACTCTGCGCGAAAAAGAATCCAGGCGATCTGGTTTTCTCCGATGCGCCTACATGGGGAGTTCGATATAATATCCTGAGAACTGGATTCCAGAAATTCCTTGCTTCGCTTGATCCTCCTATCGAGGGAACTCTGCATACCTGGAAACATTCTTTTGTCTCCGGTCTGATTGCGGCAGGGGTATCTATCATGGTCGTAAAAAAGATGGCGCGACACGTTAATATCACAACCACGATGTTGTATGCTCACCTTGCCCCCAACGCAGATAAGGGAGAAGTTAATCGTTTGCCGGTCTGAGTTCATATCGCTAGATGATTGAGTTTTTGTACCTTCTGCGGCCAGATCATCCGAGTGCCCGCAGGCGCCCACGGGACCGCCACCGGCTTTCTTACTTCCTCAGGCCCATCCAGAACCTTCTCCAACTCTTCCACATCGTAGAGTTTGATCCTTGGCGACGGCGTTGACGGATGGAGCCGGCCTTCCCCAGCCCACCGGCGGACCGTGCAGACTGACACCCCATATACTTCCGGGATCTTGTATTCTCTTATTCGTAGCCGGTTCATAGAGTTTTATATCGTCCTACGGATATGCAGCTGATCTTCGAAGGTAATGCTGGCTATTTCGATTTTGGGGATCATATGATTTATTTCAACGCCAAGTGCCATTTTGACACCTGATAGATATAATTTTGGCATGCATTCAGGTTCATCGATGTGCTTGGTCTGCTATTTTTCTCAAGCTCCATAGGTGCCAAATTGACATACTAATATATATTTCCCCTATACCTCGTATCTGTCCCTTCATTGGATCTTCATCCCTTTGTAGATGAAGTACCCATGCTGACCTTTAAGTTTGTATCTGTTCTTGATCCTGGGTAGACCTCCGTGGAATACCGTCTCTATCCACCCCATCTCTATTAATCTTTCGATAGCTCTTCTAAAAGTCCTCTCCCCCATAACTCCTTTCAACTCAGATGGACAAAGAGTTAATTCTACCCAGGTGGTGCGGTTAAATTTACTCCTCAAATAAATCCAGACAATCATTGCCGCTGGCTTGAGTTGCTTAAACTCCGGGTCATGCAGCACATCTCGCGTGACAGCTACATATTGTCCATATTTTGCTTTTCGGCTGCTCATCTATTTGTTTCTCTATTCTCTGGGTTCTCAAATCAGATTCTTCTCTTACTTTTTCTTCAACCTCTGAGGTCCACTCTAAGGCGTTATTTTCTCATTTTTAAGGTAGGTAGTGTGTTGGTACCACCCACCATCAAAATCACCCGAAATTAAGCACGAAATATTCAGTTAACTGTTCTACAGGCTGTAGATTATTTTGATCGCCACTTATTTTGGGATATTCTCCGTGTTTCCCGGCGTTTCCTGGCTGCACACTTATCGCAATAGCGTTTCCTCTTTCCGATGGGAGTTCCACACTCACAATAGTTTTGCTTAACTTTTTCCTGGCTGTCCTGGCCAGTTCTTGTGAGATACAATGCCCGGGCTTTCTGGTGTTTGGATTGAAGCCCTGGTTCGTCTTTAGGAGATGGGTGATCCGCCAGTGGTAAAATAACCTGTTCAAAATAACAGCACCGCTCCCCGGCTTTAGCCAAAGCGCATTGGCTCTCCTTGTTGAGAAACTTAACTTTAGTCTCTTTGCGATTCCACCATGGACCATTTGTATCAACCAGGTCCTCTGGTTTAACTCCCCGGCACGAACCATCCTTGTTGAAGTTAGCGCACTCTTTTCTTGCGAATTGAAGTGGGGTCATTTTAACCTCCTCTGGTTTCTGGATTCTTTAGTAAAAAATTACTACTGCCCTCACTTACTAATGGTGCTATTCAACCAGGAACCCCAAAAATCTTTAAAAAACCAGAGAATCAAAGCAAAAAAAAAGACCACTTTCGTGGTCTTGAGCGGTGATTTGATGGTGGAATCCCACCATATTTAATCAGGGACTATGGGTATGTTTTATTGGTTAATAACCGATTCTTTCATCATCATCACTTCTTCCCTCAGGTTCATATTGAAATTCACTAAAGCGGGCTTTAATAGATTCATCATCATCATCCAGATATTCATCATCCTCATTTTCCGATGATTGTTTTAATTTGCTACTGACTCCTATTTCGAATAGGGGGGAATATGACTTGCTCTTAAAATCATATGGAATCGGATCTTCGTCAGTTATTCCTGTAATTCCTTGTAGAAACTTCCTCAATTTAGAAATTCTCTCCTTGCTTATTTTCCCTGCAGCGCATTCATGAACCCTTTTGCTCAACTCCTTGTTCGCCGTCAGAATGAGTAAGTCATACCAGATTACTTTTTTCCTTGTGTGTTTTGTTTTGCCACGGAGATTTTCCAATCCTAAATGCCTATAATGGTATTTTTTGTAATTCCCTCTTCCTAATCCAATTATTGCATGCTCTAGATCTTTAGTTATTGTAATAGATATCTGGGAGAATGATTGCGGCTTTAAATCAGCAAACTGAGGAAGGATTTTAAATTTCCCTTTTTGTGCATTTTCTTTTTCGGGAGATTCATTCAACCAAGATTCCACTTCCTTTTTGCCTTCAAGTAAAATAGAAAGATTAACCGCATTTAGGATGTCTAATAATACGTAGTCTATTTTGCCGGCATCTTTCAAGTCGTTCAAAGCGTCCATAACATATTCCCTCGGTGAATCAAGATACGATTCTAAAAACATAACTGGGCATGCCTTTTTTCTTATTTCGCAATAACAATGCCCATAGATAAATCCTAAAAGCTTTTTCCGGGTACTGGTCTGGCGTTTAATTTGCTCTCTGAGCCTATCATTCAACATCTCATGAAATTCCTCGGGCAATTTATTGATCGTTTCTCGCATATCTTCAGAATCTTCTGAACAACTTTGCGGGTGGATTTGTTCTATTTCAGTATCAGTAGGTTCAATGTAAAAACCACGGAAGGTAAATATCCGATTATAAATATTGCTCCGGCCAAGCATTTTTCTTAATTTTCTAATCATTTGATATTGATAAGGTTCATCCCTAATATTAGATCAGGTTTACATGGTTAGAGCAGTAGAGACTGGCTCCGCTACCCATCTATCCCTGTTATTGGCCCCATCTGGATGCGCTCGATCTCCCAATTTTCTTTCATTTTATCGGTTTTATCATCGGTTTTTAGCTACGGGGAACTCCTCTAAAATTAACTTACAATTACCGTATTTATTCCATATTTAATTAACCCCTACCGTGTTTTATTCGTGTTTTTATTGTTCTCACTTATTTCTCACTATATTCTTGCTTACCGGTGTTTTCTCCGGTGTTTTCCGGGCTAATCTCCCCCCGCTTGTTCTCCGCTCGATTAGCAAATAGCGAAACTCGCCGTTTATTCATTATTTCCCCAGTCAAACTGAATGCATATAGTTCTGTGTGACCACCAGGGTAACCCATATGAATGGCGGAGGAGCGGTAGCCCGCATTTTGCTCATTATCAATTTTCGATAGTTGTATGGCTTCTTCAATATCTGCAATGGCACCGTCGACATCACCGGCTATGCTCTTGGAACTTGATCGCATGAAATACAAATTGCAGTCGTCGGGTTGTTTGGAAATGGCTATGTCATAATCACGAATTGCCTGATCGCATAACCCAGAGTCCTGCAAGCAGTCAGCACGAAAACCATAGATGTTATCTTCGTATCCACATTTGATGGCATTATCAAAACAAGCCAGAGCGCTTTGGAAGTCCTTTTCTTCGTAATACTTCATGCCCTTTTCAAAGGCCTTCAGGCCACAAAACCATTCCTTATCATGTTCTGATTCCATACTCCCCTCCTTGCCCGGGATATTGCTTAGACAACTCTTTCTCCTTTCGCTGAATCTTCGCTCAATTCAAGTGATTTCCCTGACCTTCGTTTAACCTTGGTTTTCCCGGTTTTTTCCCGTTTATTCGCATATCCCCTGACCCGATCCCCGTCAAGCTCCCCGGCGTCAATCATCCGCTCAAGCTCGATCATATCCGGGTCTTCGCTTATGTCCTTGTTTTTCATCCCAGATTCTTTTGAGGTGTTGTCATAAATATGCCCTGATAACCTCGCCGTGACCCATTTCATAACCACAGGAAGAAGGGGTTATTTTCAGTTACGATGCGAACGAATAGATCATTAAAATAGGGGGGGGGTATCGGTTTTTGATCTTCATCCCAGCATTCCTCATTGACTAATTCACCCTCAGAAAACTTGCCTTCGCCTCCCTTCTTCCCATTCTCATACCAGAGAGTAGCCTCCCCATGTTTCTTGCCGTAACGATATTCAATCTCAAATTGCTTTCGCCCATTTTCATACCACCCATTCCATGTCCCATGTGGATCACCGGTTTGATACTCTTTTTCGTGCCGCTGCTGGCCTGTTTCATACCAACTGATATTTTTCCCGTGTATTTGGCCATAACGGTATTCGGTTTCGCTACGCTTCTGACCATTCTCGTGCCACCCGATAGATTTCCCGTGTAGTTGGTCGTAACGATATTCGTATTCGCTATGCTTCTGGCCTGTTTCATACCACCAGATATGTTTCCCGTGCTTCTTCCCATCTTGGTACTCTGTCTCCCAATTCTTCTGCCCCGTGGAGTAATTTACGGTAATCATTCCCGTAAATGGTATATCCAAGTCCACGTCATAGAGCAGTCCTTCGCGGTACTCGTGTTCAGACTGTTTTTGCCCATCCTCGTACCAACGTGTATGTTTCCCGTTTCGCTTTCCATCTTGGTACTCTCCCTCAGACTGCTTCTGTCCGTTCTCGTGCCAGGAGGTACTCTTGCCGTGTAGCTGGCCATCTATGTAATCGGTCTCGTAACTCTTCTGGCCATTCTTGTACCAGTTGATAGATTTACCATTCGACGTGCCATCTATATACTCTGACTCAGACCTCTTCTGACCATTCTCGTGCCACCAAGCAGTCCGGCCGTGTAGTTGACCATCACGGTACTCATTTTCACTCTTCTTTTTTCCACTCTCGTACCACCAGATCCACTTGCCGTGCTCTTTGCCATCACGATAATCGGACTCTTGACTCTTCTGACCATTCTCGTGCCACCGGAGCCACTTCCCGTGTCTCTTACCATCGTGCCACTCAACGACTGCCTGCTTTATTCCACTCTCGTACCACCCGGTCCACTCCCCGTGTAGTTGGCCATTGCGACGCCCACCCTCCTCTTTCTTATTTCCGTTCTTGTACCAAAAGATAATATTCCCATGTAACTCACCGTCTCTGTATTCACCCTCCTCATTCTTTTCCCCGGTCTCATGCCAAAAGATCCACTTCCCGTGTCTCTTTCCGTTTAAGTATTCTCCCTCAGACTTCTTCTGGCCACTCTCATACCAATAAGTAGCTTTGCCGTGTCGCTGGCCATTGTGATACTCACCCTCTGCCTCCTTTGCCCCATTCTTGTACCAATTGATATACTTTCCGTGTATTTTGCCCGCTCGCCATTCGGTCTTATGTTCTTTCTGCCCATCCTCGTACCAACCGCTCGCAAGCCCGTTCAATTGGCCTTCTGCATACTCTGCCTCAGACTTCTTCTGACCATCCTCATCCCAGTAAGTACTCTCCCCGTGCAGTAATCCATCTTTATAATTTTCTTCAGCAGTTTTTTGTCCATTCTCATCCCACCAAATACATTTCCCAGCTTTAATGGGTGTACCGCTAACATACTTGAAATATCCTTTAAATTTCAAATTCCCCCCGGGCCAGGTTTCTACACGTGGGACAACTCGCCCGGGTAATTCTTTTCTCCCGGGTAATTCTTTTAATGCGGAGGTCGAGGAACTGCTTGATTTCGGCGGTTGTACTGCTTTCTTTAAAGCGTCCTCCCTAACCTTCAGGAGCCTATAAATGGTATATGTTCCATCCTCATGCTCTTCTTCGTAGGTCATTTGGGTGCGGATTTCTAAACCAGGTAATCCAGTAATCCCCTTCAACTTGCATACCTCTTTAACGCCGTTATCAAATGCCTCTATTCTTCCGTCTTCCTTATTACTAACATTCGTAGCAATCCCCACGGAGAACAAATATTCACCGTCACTAAAAATGCTTTTCTCCGTCCAGAAAGGTTGACCATATGCAGGGGCCAGACTCAGGGGGATCGTCAGAATAATTATCAATACAGCTACCCGTTTGACTATGCTCATATTCATCTTCCCCGGTTTTTCGTGTAATTGAGGTTTCATCACCAGGCTGACTCAAAGTGAACCGTTAGAATATCGTTCTCAATCTTTTCATCGAGGATACGGTAGTGGCCGCCTTTCTTTGATTCTGAACCGGCCTGGAGCGTAATATTCTTGCTTGAGCATATAGCTCCGATATTCTTAACGAGCCAATCTCTACAATCTATACCCCTGCCGTATGTCTTTACCGAAATTTCTCCTTCATTAGTCGAATGGTCATAATGAAAATATATAATTTTAAAATCTTTTTTGATGGAAACTTCAGACTTTGCTCTCCTATTGCTCTGATCCCTTTTCGATCTATTGTAGAAGTTCCACCCCCAGCCGGTAAGTATCCCGTTAAAAATACAGACAGGTGTTTTATCTGACTCAGGAATTGAACCTCCGTCAGTGTATTGAGTTAGATAGAATAAATAGTCGATGCTTTCGCCATTTAATCCCGTAGATGACTCCCTTGAGTACGGCTTACCCATAATATCCAAGACATCTTTCTTGGGCATTCCCACCTCCAGTTCCAGGAGACTTTCCCGTTTTTGAGTAATGACCCAAGGCATTTCAGAATATGAGGCACAACCCAATAGAAGTGAGGATACAAAACAAATAATAATTATTGGGTGGAGCTTCATTTATTTGTTCCGCCTTGCGGGGCCTGTTACTATCCAGCCACTACCACCACAACCAGGGCACGTCGAGCCGCTGCTCCCACCCTTCTGTCCATTCCCTGGATGAGGCACCCCATCATTATACCATCCACCGCACCCGCCGCATGGCACCGCACCTATGTAATTAGGCTTGTCATTAGGCTGATTCATTGATATTCCCCCTATACCGCAACTATATTTGCGTTTATTTCGGGTTTGTTGTTATGCCGCCTGTGTCACTTCGTTCCTTGTATTACAAGATAATCCCCAAGAGTATTCCTACTCATAGACATCAAAATATTGAGTAAGAGCATTCTGCCACTTGTCCATATTTTCAAGAAATGTCTGATACTCGGATGGGGTGGCAATTTTACATTCACTAATCTCATATCCAGATGCAGTACCCCTTAACTCAATCAATATCGGCACTCTTTTTTCTCCAGGCATGAGCAGGTATTCTCTTCCTAAACTAACCCAAGTCCATAGATCTGTATCCAAAGGATCAGAATAGTCTGTAGTCCCCATCGGAAGAGCAAATTCAGCTGTCTTAATTAAGTCAAGGAAAGTAGCAAATGCTTCTGGATTCTTAACAGATTTCGGAATGGAGTTTTTTCTGGTTCTGGATTGTTTCGTGGAACTCTTGGGTTCTTCAAAAGCAATTCTATAAGGCAACGCTGGGCATGAAAACCATATATCTCTACAGTAGATCCTGTAGAAGTTTTTTGCCGCATAAACTTTAACTAACTTAACTTTGGGAGGGACATCATTTGTTTTTGGCAACGCGCTTGCAAGAAGTTGAAGAACTGAAGGAGCTTTCCACAGAAGATTGAGTTCAGCACTATCCCAAGATGCCTCTCCCTCCCAAACAACATCTCCTGCTCGGTTTAGAACTTCCAATGAGAGAGCATGATTGTACATTTCTCGGCTATGAGTATTTGCGATTTGCTGTGTCGTCACTGAAGTTGTAGTAGCACTCACCATATGAGCTGCAGTTATTCCATACCCATATTGCCCCCAAGATTGCGCCCAATTCATATTCGGAATTGAAACAATATTACTTACGATCATATCACTACGGACAATTTTATATGTCAGTTTGACTTGATAATCGCTCTCTCCATCAGTCAAAGTAAATCCACGGCGTTGTAGAAGCCCTCCTATCAATTCCTTTAACTCATGCTTGAGAGGAGAATTATTACCCGGTAGAGGTGGGCATTCACCATTCACAATGACAGATATAGAACTTCCAGGATTAATTGTGTTTTGCTGAGGAAGAACTCGAACCCAAGGACGCCAACAGGAAACCTTAGGAACTTTGGCACAAGAAGCAATACCAAGTAGTATAGCCAAAAGGAGCATACATTGAGTCATCATTCTCCGTCTCATTTTAACCTCCATTATCGGTAGTAGCGATTCTATGGTATGTATCCAGGGCTTTCTGGACAACTTAAGGAGTTTGTTTTGGGATGTCCCGCCCTACCACTTCACGGGAGTGTCACCGGATGAACCGAAGTAAGTCCTCGTAATGCCCCGGATAGCCCATAAACCAGATGACTCCGGTAGATCCCAATATAGTCTATCCCATCACCATTGTAGTTACCAGGAACTGATCAATCAAAACCATTCCCAGAATAGCTTCTGGTTACTCTCCATCTTGCTTATTAGGTAACTTTATGAAGTTCCAGGTGATGAGTTTACAGTACTGGGATAAAAATATACTTAATATTCCACCCACTTCAATTTGGTGACGAAGGCATCAGATTCTCCACTCTTTGATGACTGATAAGGATTCACAATCGGGAAATTTACGGATCTGGTCATTCCAGTTATATAAGCGTATCCAAGATCATCAGTATCGATTCCATACCCCCAATCAGTTTCACTTGTACCTAAATAAGTAGAATATACGAGTTGAGATCCACTGGAAAAGAATTTGGTTATAAATATATCGTCACTGGCATTTGCGGTGGATTGATAAGGGTTCTTTACTGGGAAATTGTTAGAACCAGTGAAACCAGTAACGAATATGCAACCTTGCAAGTTTATGGCTAAATCATTGCCATAATCAGAATTACCCCCCCCTAAATAAGTTGAATAAATAATGGAAGATCCTGATGATGAAATCTTTGTAAGAGTAACATCCCAACCACCACCAAGATGTGATTGATATGGGTTCTGAGTAGGATAGTTCATCGAAAGGGTATTGCCTACAATGTAAGCACAATTATCCGATCCAACGACAACGCCCTTACCCCCCTCCCCACTATCTCCACCTAAATAGGTTGAATAAACAATAGATGATCCCGAGGTGGAAAGCTTAATTGCAAAAGAATCTCCACCTCCGGCGAGGCTGGATTGGTATGGATTTTTAGTTGGAAAATTCTCCGAAGAAGTGGAACCAGTAATATATGCATAATTAGATGAATCAACAAATATTCCACTGCCCCTTCCCGAAACGTCTCCTCCCAAATAGGTCGAATAATGAAGATCAGAACCTGCCGAAGATAATTTTGTAATAAATGCATTGCTTGAACCTGCATTTAATGCCTGATATGAATTTTTAGTTGGGAAGTCCAATGAGTCTGTACTACCGGAAATATAGGAGCAACAATTAGAATCGATATCAATACTATATGAATCATCATTTAAACTTCCTCCTAAATAAGTTGAGTAAATCAGAGAGGAACCGGAGGAAGAAAGTTTGGCAACAAATGCATCGTGAGTCCCCCCTCCATATACTCCTTGGTAAGGATTACTCAGAGGAAAATCTTGCGAGTCAGTATTCCCTGAAATATAAGCACATCTATTGGAATCTATAGCAATACCATAACCTGTCTCATAGTTATTACCTCCCAAATAAGAAGAATAACCTAGAACTGAACCCGAGGATGATATTTTACTTATAAAAACATCTTGGCGCGAATGTCCACAACTTGCACAACTTAATTGATAGGCATTCACGACAGGAAAATCGTCTGATATGGTATAGCCGGTAACATATGCGCAATTCAGAGAATCTGTTTTTATATTAAATCCAAAATCAGCATTCCCCCCACCTAAATAAGTTGAATATTCAAGTTCAAGATGGAGTGGTGGCGTTGGGGTGACTGAAGGGGTGGGGGTGACACTTGGTGTGGGAGTAACTGATGAGGTCGGAGTTGCAGTTGGAATGGGTGTAGGAGTAGTAGTTGGTGTTGATGTCGGAGTGGAAGTTGGAATTGGAGTAGGTGTTCTGGTAGGGGTCACAGACGGAGTTGCAGTTGGAATGGGTGTAGGAGTAGTAGTTGGTGTTGATGTCGGAGTGGAAGTTGGAATTGGAGTTGGGGTTTTGGTAGGGGTCACGGTCGGAGTTGATGTTGGAATTGGTGTTGGTGTCCTGGTGGTAGGTATGGTCGGAGTAGGAATTTCATAATATATGCCAGATATTGGTTTATCTATTCCCGAACCATAGTATGCCCTCGTTGTTCCCTTCACAGCCCATAATCCCGAACTTCTCCGGAAAATTCCGCCTATATCTCCTCCAGTTCCATTATAATCCCCCACTACAGGAATATCTATAGATGAACCGTAATAATATCTAGTGTAACCGCGGATAGCCCAGAGACCGGTTCGAGGTCTAAAGATACCTGTCCTGCATGGGTTATTGCCCGAAACTCCAAAAGGGATAGGAAAATCTTGTACCGAACCAAAATAGAATCTGCTAATGCCTCTGATCGCCCATAGCCCGCTCGATGCTCTGAATATAGTTTCATCATAAGTTCCATCGCCATTGAAATCTTGCGAGAGCGCATAGTCCTCTGAACTGCCATAATAAAGTCTGGTTATACCCCTAACTGCCCATAATCCTGAGGATGCCCGGAATATAGCTGCATCAATGGTCCCGTCTCCATTATAATCTCCTGGGATTGCTAAATCAGTCGTCCCCCCGAAATAAAACCTGGAAATCCCCTTTATTGCCCACAACCCGGAGCGAGCTCGGAATATCGCAATATCGGTATACTTATCTCCGTTGTAGTTCCCTGCAACAGGCATGTCATCCGAAGCACCAAAATAACATCTGGTAATTTGTTTTACGCTCCATAGTCCGGTATTTTCCCGAAAAATCGCTATATCTGATTTCCAATCTCCGTCAAAATCAGCTATTGTGAGGTTTGAGATGACTGTAGGTTTCGGCGTTGGAGCAGGAGGGATTGTAGGCTTTGGTGTCCGCGCGGGGGGAATTGTAGGTTTCGGCGTTGGTGGAGGTGGGGGGATATAACTTGTTACCCTCAGGCTTTGAGTCCACGTATGATGATATGGAAAATAGACAACAAAATCATAAGTGTCCCACCACCATTGGGATGACGGATCCCAATAAGAAAGGTAA
>Ga0075120_10002221_pt1 | contig 14300 bp, 9 predicted proteins | sample AntAceMetag02UKL_FD_69792 | JGI IMG/M metagenome (GOLD analysis project Ga0075120, IMG submission 69792) | Saline lake microbial communities from Ace Lake, Antarctica - Antarctic Ace Lake Metagenome 02UKL | ecosystem: Environmental > Aquatic > Non-marine Saline and Alkaline > Saline | place... | reverse complement strand
CATCTAGAAATCAAAGATACTACCAGAATTGACGAATCGTTGGAGACGATTAATTTCTTGATTAAGCAAAAACCAAAACAAATTATTGTTTTGTCCCATCTCGGTCGGCCTAAAGGCAAAGTCGTGCCGGAATTAAGCCTGCAGCCCGTGGCTCAATATTTAGATGAAAAAATTGGTCGAAAAGTAAAAGCGGCGGGAATAGAATTCTATCTAAGAGAAAACTTACGTTTTGATAAAGGGGAAATAAAGAATTCTCTCGTTTTGGCAAAAAAAATGGCTCGAGGAATGGATGTTTTTGTCAACGAAGCCTTTGCAGTTGCTCATCGAAGGCATGCCTCAGTCGTTGGTTTGACTAAACTTTTGCCGACCTTTTTTGGTTTTGACTTTTTGAAAGAATGGCAAGTTTTAAGCGAGTTAAGACAAAATCCAGATCGACCGGTGGTTTTGCTTCTTGGGGGAGCCAAGCGAGACAAGATTGAATTGGCAAAGAAATTAATCTATTGGGCTGATTTTGTGTTGGTGGGGGGAAAGTTAGTCGAATATGATGGTTTGCCAGTTTTGGCCAAACATCCCAAAGTGATTGGCAGCCTGACTCACGATGGTAAGGATATCAACGAAAAAGCAGTTAAAGTTTTTATTCCCATTTTAAAGAAAGCGAAGACGATCATCTGGGCAGGACCAATGGGAGCGTTTGAAGAAAAGAAGTCGGCCAAGGGGACGGAAATGATCGGCAAATTAGTGGCCGGATCAAAAGCGTTTAAAGTGATCGGAGGAGGAGACACGAAGACAGCGCTGTCCTCACTTAACTTAATTGATAAAATGGATTACGTTTCCTCTGGTGGTGGAGCAATGCTTTACTTTTTGGCTCACGGTAATTTACCGGCTTTGGAAAGACTGAAAAATGACAAAGATAGCGATTAATGGTTTTGGCCGAATCGGCCGAATTGCTTTAAGACTGGCCTTGACGGACTATAGAGATCAGCTGGAAGTGGTGGCGATTAATACTTCCGGATCGATGCCGATTGAAGGCTGGGCTCATCTTTTAGAACATGATACTGTTCATGGTCGCTTCGACCTTGAGGTGAAAATAGAAAAAGGCCAAGAAGGAGAGATAGGCCGATTGAAAATAGACGAAAAGATTATTCCCGTTTTAGTTCAACGGGATCCGAGTAAACTTCCCTGGAAGAAATATCAACCAGAAGTGGTGATTGAATCAACAGGGGTTTTTAATGATAAAAAGAGCGCCTCACTTCATCTGAAAGCGGGAACCAAAAAGGTAGTTGTTTCCGCCGCCACCGACGAAGTTCAGGACTATGTCATTGGCGTTAATGAAAAAAAATATAAGGGAGCCTTGGTGGTTGGCAATGCTTCTTGTACCACTAATTGCGTTGCTCCAATTGTCAAAGTGATTAAAGAAAATTTTGGCTTGCAGAAAGCGATGATGACAACCGTTCACGCTTATACTGCCTTGCAAAGCTTGACTGATGATTCCCACAAAGACTTGCGCCGGGCGAGGGCGGCGGCTCAAAATCTGATCCCCACTTCCACCGGAGCGGCCAAAACTACCGTTGAAGTAATTCCTGAGATTAAAGGCCTTTTTGACGGCTTAGCCGTTAGAGCTCCCATTCTTTGCGGTTCGGTTTCTGACATTACCTTACTAACTCTAAAAAGAACCAGTGTCGAAGAAGTAAATCAGGCTTTTATTAAGGTGGCAAAAGGAGAACTGAAAGACATTCTGGAAACGACAATTAAACCCTTAGTCTCCTCTGATATTTTGGGCTCAAGGGCTTCGGCAATCATTGATTTGAATCTGACTAAAGTGGTCGACGGTGACCTGGTTAAAGTGGTGGCTTGGTATGATAATGAATGGGGTTATTCTTGTCGATTGTTGGAACTGGCGCTTTTAGTGGCTGCTCCGTCTGCCGGCGGACAGGTTAAAAAGAAAAAATGAAGATAAAAAACTTGGCTTCTTATCTGGATTTAGCCAACCATCATCCTGATGCTCAACCGGAAGAAATCAAGAAGCTTTGTCGTCTGGTGGCCAAGTATCATTTTAATTCCGCCTTTGTTAATCCCTATTTTGTCACTTTGGCCAAGAGCCAATCTCAAGAGATTAAAGTGGGAACAGTGATCGCCTTTCCTTTGGGCCAGGAAAAGACGGACATTAAATTAATTAGCGCCCTGTCAGCCGTTAAAGACGGAGCTGATGAGCTGGACGTTTCTCTCAACATTGGCCTCTTTAAAGCCGGCGATTATCCTCATACTCTAGAAGAAATGAGGCGAATCGTTGAGGCGGTTAAATCAATCAAATCGCAAACAATAATTAAGTTTATTATTGAGACTGGCCTTTTAACTGACGAAGAAATTAAAAGAGCCGCCAGCCTCGTTTTAAAAGCCAACGGTGATTTTGTCAAAACCTGTTCTGGCATGGGTCCAAGAGGAGCCAAGCTGAAAGATGTTCAATTAATCAGAGAAGCAATTGGGACATCAGTTCCCATCAAGGTCGCTGGCGGGATTCGCAACTTGAAAACCGCTAAGAGTTTTATTGAGGCTGGAGCGAGTCGAATTGGCACCTCTAAAGCAGTGGAAATCGTAGAAGAAGAAAAGAAAATTAAATGAAAAAAAGAATTGGAACCTATTTTATTTATTGTTTGATTTTCTCTTTTGGCTTTTAGTGATTTCAGTTATTAGGCTAGTTGTTGTAAAGTTGATTAAAGGAGCAGGAAAAGATAAATGACCAACAGTAAGGAAATATTGCTTCAGGCAAAAAAGCAGGGCATTGCGTTAGGGGCTTTTAATGCCGGTAATTTGGAGATTGTTAAAGCTGTCGTAGCCGCGGCTAAGGCAAAAAAAAGTCCTATTATCATCGAAGCTTCTCAGGGGGAAATTGACCATTTTGGAATGGAGAACTTCTTAAGTGTCGTCAAGAAGTTAAGTCAGGGATTGTCTTCTCCAATCCTAACCAATTTTGACCATGGGCCAGGATTGGAAGAATGCCAAGCAGCAATTGAGGCTGGTTTTGACTTGGTCCATTTTGACGGTTCCCAACTTCCTTTAGAAGAAAACTTGAAAATCACCAAAATTTTGCTTCAACAAGCAAAAGAAAAAGGAGTCTTGATTGAGGCGGAGATTAATCCAATAGCTAATCGTTCGCAAGTTTATTCTCAAGATCCAAAAACGGTTCAATCTCAACATGAATACACTGATCCTCAGATGGCCCACGACTTTGTCGCCGAAACCAAAGTTGATTTACTGGCCGTTTTTGTGGGCAATCTCCACGGTGTCTATCCTTCGCCGCCAAGATTGGATTTAGAAAGATTAAAGCTCATTTCTCAAGAAACTGATTGTTTTTTGAGTCTTCATGGCGGCTCGGGTTTATCTCCTGATGACATTAAGATGGCCATTGCTGTTGGCAAAATTGTCAAGATCAACATCAACACCGAGTTAAGAGTTGCTTTCAAAGAAACTTTAAGCAACGTTCTTAAAGGTTCGGAAGAATTGGCGGTTTACAAGCTAATGCCCCCGGTTGAGGCGGCGATTCAGAATGCAGTTGAAGAAAAAATTGACCTTTTTAGACAGGGAGCTTTAAATCAAGAGGAAGCCAGCGATGAAATATGACGTTATCTCTTTCGGCTCGGCCATTCTCGACGTCTTCGTTAACAGTTCCGAGCTAAAAGTTTTTACCGACAAAAATAATTCAACCGGAAAAAGTTTCTCTCTTCCAGTGGGAGCAAAGTTAAAAGCCGACGAGCTGGAGATTCATTCTGGCGGAGGAGGAACGAATGCCGCCGTTAGTTTTGCCCGAATGGGATTAAAAACAGGAGTGGTGGCTCGTTGTGGTTGGGATCTGGCCGGCAAATTAATTCGCCAGGAATTAAAAGAAGAAAAAGTCACCGACCAATTATTGGTTCAGTTCGAAGGGGAAAGAACCGATTGGTCAATCATCTTGATTGACGGTCAAGGTAATTCAACTATTCTAGTCTGGCGAGGGGAAACCAGACTGGAAAAAAGCGTTATTAACTTGTCTTTACTAAATAGCTTTTGGTTTTACCTGGCTTCCTTGGAAGGCAATTTAGAGTTAGTTGAGTTTTTACTTGATCTGGCCAACAAGAATCACATCAAAGTGGCTTGGAATCCGGGTCGAAGAGAAATAGAACAAAAAGAGACTCTTTTGGCTCTAGCTCCCAAAGTTGAAACCTTGATTCTTAATCAGAAAGAATTATTGAGATTGACTAAACCTTCTTTGACTTCTGATCAAGCTTTTGAGAATCTAAGCAAAATTTTACCGAAAACTAATCTAATTATTACTAACGGAAAAGAGGGAGTAAAAGCCAAAGATGCTCAAGGAAAAATTTTTAATTTACCCGGTTTAACAGTTAATCAAAAAGACCAAACCGGAGCAGGGGATGGTTTTGCCAGTGGTTTTGTTGCCGGGTTAATTAAACAAGAATCATTTGAAAAAGCACTTCAAAGAGGGGCGGTTAATGGGGCTTCGGTGGTGACCAAAATTGGAGCCAAGTCCGGTCTAATTTTCGAAAAGGAACTGGATTATTGGCTTTCTAAATTAGACTGAAGTAAGGAAAAATTATTCATATTTGAACAACTTTCTTTGAATCTTGAAACGCAAAATCACCAGCCGAAGAAAAGACGAAACAAAAAGCAGATCACCGGCAGTCGTTGGGCCATCTTTTTTGTTTTTCTGATTACCAGTCTTTTGTCGTTTGTTTTTTGGCTCTCACCTCAATTAACTAATTTTTGGCAAGGATTAAAAAGTCCACTGGTGATTGTCAGTAGTCAAAACCAAGTTGATGAGCATTTGGATTTGGGACCAATCAAAGACCCCCAAAAATTAATCGCTCAATTCAAAGAGATGTCTTCAAATTTAGCAGGTGATTATGGTTTTGTTGTTTGGGCTCTAAAAGATGATCGAGTTTATGGTTCTAAAGAAGAAAAGATTTTTCCGGCCGCTTCATTGATGAAATTACCGGTAATGATCACCTACTTTCGACAAGTTGAAGCGGGAGAACTCAAGTCTTGGGCCAGATATGTTCTCAAAGACGAGGACAAAATTGGCGGTGCGGGAATGTTAATTAACCAATCGGCGGGAGCCTTTTGGACCAATGATCAATTAGTTAGCTTCATGGGTAAATATTCTGACAATACAGCCTTTGCGATTATCAGGGAAAAAGTTGGCGAAGAGAAAATAAACCAGACAATTGAAGATTTAAAAATGGAGAAAACCAATCTGACTGAATTTGAAACCACTCCTCTAGATATTGCTCGGTTATTTAAAGCCGTTTTTGATGAAGGAGTAATCAATAAGCCTCACCGACAAGATTTTCTTGACAGTTTGACGGAAACCGTTTTCGAAAAAAGAATTCCCGAGGGGATATCAGAAAAAATAAAAGTGGCTCACAAAGTAGGAACCGATATGGGGACGTATTCGGACGGAGGAATTATCTTTTCCGCCGACCCCTTCATTCTAGTCGTGATGAGCAAGAATGCCGCTCAGGGAAAAGCGGAAACTTTTATTGCCGATTTCACCAGCCTAGTTTACAAATTTGAAACAGAAGAAAATTAAAAGGGTGGAGCGTAGGCTTATAGGTCTTTTTTGTTTTCTTGGGAAGACGAGATTTGGGCTTGGGCACAAGGGGGGATTTGAGTTTCCTGGAAAAACCATTCTTCTTTGGTGAGACAATTGGAGCAAGGCAGAGTTCCATTTTGGGCACAGATGGCCACTTTTTTTATTCCTTCGGGAATAGGGAAAGGTTGGTCGGGAATTTTTTCCAAAGTAAGTCGGGTAATTTGATTCCAAATTGGTGAGGCTCCGGTGACTCCAGATGCAACTCGGCTCATGGGAGCATTGTCGTTGTTGCCCACCCAAGCAGCAACCAGGAAGTCGGTAGTGTAACCAATTGTCCAGTTGTCCCTCAAGTTTTGAGTGGTGCCAGTCTTAACAGCCACGTTCGGATGACCATCTATGTTTAAAAGAGAATTGGGACCAAAGGCGGGTGTTCTTGCCCAGTTATCTTTGAGAATGTCAGTCAACATAAAAGCGATTTTTTCGTCGAGAACTTTTTCTTGTCTTTCTACGAGAGTTTTTTGAGTGTGATGTAGGATTTTACCGTTGGCATTTTTAACCAACAGAAGCGGATCAAGCTCGGTTTTGACGCCCTGATTGGCCAAAGTGCCGTAAGCAACCGCCAGATCAACCATCTTGATTTCTCCGCCGCCCAAGGTTAAAGAAAGACCAAAACGGGAAGGATCATCCCAATTGCTGATGCCCATCTTTTGACCCATTTCCACCATTCGTTCGACTCCAAAAGCGGCCAGAACTTTAACTGCGGGGACATTGTAGGAAGAAGCCAGGGCGACTCTTAAGGGAATCGAGCCATGAAAACGATCATCGTAATTTCTGGGCGAATAAGATTCAGAGTAGGGTAATTGGTAAGTGATCGGAGTGTCGGAAATAATGGTTGCAGGTGAAAAACCATTACTTAAGGCGACGGCGTAGTTAATAATCTTAATAGTTGAACCTGGTTGGCGTTCTCTTAAAGTGATGTTGACATTGCCATCGATGTTGGTGTCGAAATAATTCTTTGAACCGACCATGGCGAAAACTTCGCCGGTTTGGGGATTGGTAATTAAAGCACTCCCGTTGGAAACGTTCAAACGACCGATTTTTTCCACCTCTCTGCTAACTACCTCTTCCGCTTCTTCTTGAAGCGGCAGATCAAGTGAGGTAAGAACTTCGAGCCCGCCTTCTTCAACCATTCTTTGGCCAAATTCTTCTACCAAAAGTTCTTTAACCCACAAGACAAAATGAGGAGCTTTGATGATGTTTTTATTTGGAGCAAAGACCATTTCTTGGTTCAAAGCTTTTTCCTCCTCGCTTTTGCCGATGAAACTTTCTTGGTACATTCTCCTTAAGACCAAAGCTTGTCTTTCTTTGGCCAATTCGGGGTGAGCCCCGAAAGGAGAATAACGAGTCGGTGAGGCCGGTAAGCCAGCCAAAAGAGCACTCTGGGCGAGATCTAAATCTTGAACGCTTTTGCCAAAATATTTTTGAGCTGCTTCTTCCGCTCCATAAGCGGTTCCACCATAAGGAACCTCGTTAAAATACATTTGAAGAATCTCGTCTTTAGTAAAAAGTCTTTCCACTAGAACAGCAAGAATAATTTCTTTCACTTTTCGCCTCAAGGTCTTTTCGGGCGAGAGAAGAGTGTTTTTAACCAATTGCTGAGTGATAGTTGAACCACCTTCGCTTTTGCCCTCCTTGAGGTTGGCCAGGGCGGCTCGACTGATACCTTTAAGAGAGAAACCGTGATGTTGGTAGAACTCAGCATCTTCGATGGCGACGGTAGCTTGAATCAGACTGAGAGGGATTTCGTCCAGATCAACTAGAGTTCGGTTCTGTTGACGATAAATTTTATAAAGCAATTGATTATTACGATCGTAAATTTTAGTCGACAAGATCTGCCTGCGTTCAATTAATTGAGAAGGGTCAGGCAAATCATAAACGATCCAGTAAGAGAAACCACCCAGAGAGATAAGGCAGAAAAAAACTAACCAGAGATAAACAGGAACCTTTTTGAAAACACAAAAAGGCTTGAATAGAAAAGAGAATCTTAATCTTCTTTGAGGATAGACTAAAACAACTCTCTTTTTAGAGAAAATAAAACTTTTTCTGAAGAACAAAACAAGCAGGCTGATGATTTTGATTAGCAAACTCACCACTTTGATTATTTGTTGCCCTAAAAATCTAAAAGGCAGCCAAAAAAAATCAAACGAGATCTTTTGAGCACCAAGATAGACGGGACCAGCCAGAGAAGAGACGGTTAATAGTATGAGGAAAAAGGGTCTTCCGATAAGAAAAAGGAGGTAGGTAGGGGTTTTTGGGACGATTTGTTTACCCTTGACCATAGTTTAATTTTATCAGGTGCCTGGGTTTTTAGGAAGAGGATGTTTATTCTTCGCTTTCATCGAGTTGTTTTGTTTCTGAAGGGGGATTAATTTGACTGGGGTAAATGGTTTGGGCCTGAGTGGGGAAAGTGCAATCTAAACAAAAAGGGCTATTCAAAGGGTCGTAAATGACTTGCTTTTCTTGCAGTTCTTTGTTTTCCGGCAGAGTATCTTTCGTTACCAGCTCATTGGTGGTTTTATCAATTTCCACTGAAGCTTTAAGATTTTCTAGGTTGGGCAAATTATCCTGATCGAAATATTCGAACCTGGTCGGGCAAGGATTGTCCGGGTTGGGTAAAAAGCCACTCAGGGCACAAACTTGTCGACCGACAACGTTTTCCGGTTTGGGCGGCCAGCTTTCTTTTTTATCCTTTAAAGCATGAGAAATGATTTCATTCCAAATCGGTGAAGCCCCAGTGACCCCGGAGACAACATAGCTCATCGGTGAATTGTCATTGTTGCCAACCCAGGTAACAACCAAAACACTCGGTGTCCAACCAATCGTCCAATTGTCTCTTAAATCATTAGTGGTGCCGGTTTTGACTGAGACTTCAGGATGATTTTTGACTCTCAATGAAGAACTGGACCCAAAAGCGGCTGATCGAGCGTTGTTATCCAAGAGAACGTGATTGATCAGGTAAGCAGTTTCCATTTTTAAAACTCGAGGCGCTTCTTTGGTTTGATGCTTGAAGACCTCTTCGCCTTTTAAGTTAACGACTCGTTCAATCGCCCAAATTTCTTGTTTGATGCCCAAATTAGCGAAAGCAGAAAAAGCGGTTGCCATATCAACCATCTTGACTTCGCCACCCCCCAGGGTGAGAGAAAGACCATAATTATCTGGATTTTTAAAAGTAGTGATGCCCATTTCGGTTGCTTTGTCGACGAAATCGGTTAAGCCGTTTAAAACCAGAACTTTGACGGCGGGAATATTAAAAGAATTTCCCAAAGCAAAACGAGCTTGGACTGGGCCATGAAATTGATTGTCATAATTAACCGGACAATAAGCTTTTTGACCTTCAACCAGAAAGCAACTGGAAACATCGTTTAAGACGGTCGAAAGAGTGATCACTCCTTTTTCCAAGCCTAAAGCGTAATTAAGAGGTTTGATTGAAGAACCCGGTTGTCGCTGTCGTAAAGTGACGTTGACCTTGCCATCGATATCATCATCAAAATAATCTTCGGAACCAATCATGCTTAAGATTTCTCCGGTTCCCGGATTGGTTACCAGGGCAGCCCCGTTGGAAATTTTCTTACTCTTCAGTTGGGCCACTTCACTAGCAACGGTCGTTTGAGCGAAATTTTGCAGATCCAAATCCAAAGTGGTGTAAACTTTTAGACCTCCTTGTTCGACTAAATGCTCACCGAATTCTTCGACCAATAGTTCTTTGACCCACAAGACGAAATGGGGAGCGTTAATGTTCGTCCCTGAATTAGCGTAATTAAGCTCTTCGTCGAATGCTTGATCGGCTTCTTCTTGAGAAAGATAGCCATCTTCAACCATTCGATCTAAAACTCTTTTTTGTCTTTCTTTGGCCAGTTCTGGATGGGCGCCAAAAGGAGAGTATCTGGTGGGAGAAACTGGTAGTCCGGACAGCAAGGCGCCTTCAGCCAAGCTTAAATCCTGGGCGTTTTTGTCAAAGTAAGTTTGAGCGGCTGCTTCCACCCCCCAGGCAGTTCCGCCATAAGGAACTTGATTGAAATACATTTGCAAAATCTCATCTTTGGAATAAACGATTTCTGTTACCAAGGTCAAAACTGCTTCCCGGATTTTTCTTTTAATCGTTCGGTCAGGGGAAAGAAGGGCATTCTTGACCAATTGTTGGGTAATAGTCGAACCACCTTGAAGAGTACCCTTGAAAGAAGTGTTGTAAATGGCTCTAAAAATGCCGCCAAAATCAAAACCGTGATGGGAATAAAAGTTTTTATCTTCGGAAGCAATGGTCGCTTTTTTTAAATAGTCAGGCAATTCTTCCAAAGTTACCGGTACCCGATTTTTATCGGCGTAGATTTCATAGAGCAATTTGCCTTGACGGTCGTAAATAAGAGTTGAAGAAGGGAAGTTTCTCGCATCTTTCAATTGACTTGGCGAAGGCAAGTCTTGGAAGAGGTAAAAAGAAATGATGATTAAAATGACAAACGATAAGGATAAAGCCCAAAAAATCTTTCTCCGGAACAGTTTTTTAAAAAAGTTCTTGGTTCCAGCTATCCGGCTGATTGTTTGCTCGGTTTTCTTTTTGGTCATAACGATTTGAAAACTTGTCAATCCATTTTACATCATTTATGATGAAATTAAGTTTTATGATCTGGCAACGTCTTTTTCGTCGCAATCAGCTTTCAGCTCGACATGTTTTCTTTCTTTTTTCTTTCATTTTTATTCTTTGGGCCTTCTATCGTTACTTTCCCAATTTGCTTTCTGACTGGGCCGAAGAAGCGATTTTGAAACCTTTAATTTGGCTGTTGCCGACTTTTTGGATTGTTAGATTTGTGGAAAAAGAAAAACTTTCTTCGTTAGGGATTACCAGGAAAAATCTGAAACTGGCGATTACTTGGGGGTTAGGGCTAGGAATAGTTTTTGCTTTGGAAGGTTTTCTTATCAACGTGATCAAATATCGCCAGGTGGGGGAAAGCCAGCTTGCTTTGGATCCAGAAATCTTTTTGAGATTGTTTGTTCTTTCTTTCATTATTGCTGTCTCTGAAGAAATCGTTTTTCGCGGCTACATCTTTAATCGTTTCTTGGCTCTCTGGAAGAACGAGTGGAAAGCGAATATTGTTTCTTCACTTCTTTTTGTGATTGTCCATTTACCGGTGGGCATTTTCACTTTAGGATATAGTTCGTCAGTTATGTTGTTTTACCTTTTCTTGATTTTTGTTTATGGTTTTGGAGCGGCCTTTGTCTTTGCCCGTAGTCGAAATATCGTCGCTCCAATTTTACTTCATGTCCTTTGGGCTTGGCCGATTATCCTTTTCAATTAAGGGAAGGGTTGGATACGATGAAAGAATTGAGTTACAATAAAACCAATCTTACAAAATGAAACAGAAGAAAAAGAAATTCAATTACCCAGGAATCTTGTTTGCTTTTTTGAGCCTCTTTTTCGCTACCAGTATTCTTTTTGCTTCTATCTGGAAAGCCTCGGCTCAAAATGTGATTCGGGGAGATCAATATCGAGTTGTGGTTGATCTTCAATCTTCTCTCGAAGGGGATAATCAACTGGACGGACAAGAAGAAACTGACTACTTTTTGGCCTATCCGGGAATTTTACCCGACCACCCTCTTTACCCAATCAAAGTTTTAAGAGATCAGATTTGGTTGTTTTTATCAAGCGGTTCTAAAGTTAAAGCCGAGAAGCAATTGCTTTTTGCCGACAAAAGAATTTCCGCAGCCTTGCAATTGATGGAAAAGGGAAAACCTCAATCGGCAACGGAAACTTCTCTTAAAGCGGAATATTATTTGCTTTCAGCGAGTGAGACTTTGTCTAGTTTGGAAAAAGAAGAATCTCAGGGCTTGAAGCTTAAATTTCTTCAAGCCGCAATGAAACACGAACAAGTCTTAATATCTTTGCAAACGGGGATAGAAGGCGAAGGAGGAGAAATTGACCAAGCTTTGGGAATAAATTCACAAGCAAAAGAAATCTTAAACCAAAATTGATCGGGTTTGTCTCTTTAATTGCTAGTTGACACCCCTCAAGGGGAAATTGATAAGATAAAACTGTTTTTCTGCCCGGGCAGGTGGAATACCTTCCAAAAACAATTAGTTTTTAAGTTAACTCTTAGAAAATGGCTAAAAGAAAAGCTCCTCGTGGCTTTGCCAGAGGAAAATGGACAGAATCATCGCTAAAATTTTTGCATGAACGTTATCTAGCCAAAGATGGTCTAGGTCGTGAAGTGGAAACTCCGGAAGGAATGGTTTGGCGAGTTGCTTCTCAAATCGCCGGAATAGAAACTAACTTTGGCAAGTCGAGTAAAGAGATCAAGCAATTGGCGAAAAACTATTATGATTTAATGGTTTCTCGTTTTTTTATGCCCAATTCACCCACCTTGATAAATGCCGGCAAAGATGACGGTTTACAATATTCAGCTTGTTTTGTTTTGCCCGTCGAAGATTCGATTGAAGCCATTTTTGAAGCGATTAAAAATGCGGCCTTGATCCACAAGAGCGGTGGGGGTACCGGCTTTTCCTTTTCTCGATTGAGACCTAAAGGGAGTATCGTTCGTTCCACTTCCGGGGTTGCTTCCGGTCCGGTTTCTTTTATGAGAGTCTTTGATTCGGCCACTAATGAGATCAAACAAGGGGGAACTCGGCGAGGAGCCAACATGGGTGTCCTCCGAATCGACCACCCGGACATTTTAGGATTCATTGAATCCAAAGCCAAGGGAGGCATTACCAATTTTAATATCTCGGTGGCGATGACCGACGAATTTATCAAGGCGGTCAAAAAAGACGGTAGTTACTGGCTAATCGAGCCACACGGAAAAAAGAAGATTAAGAAATTAAAAGCGAAACAGGTTTTTAAAAAGATCGTTGAACAAGCTTGGAAAACTGGCGATCCGGGAGTTCTTTTTATTGATCGGGTTAACAAGAGCCGGGCCAATCCGGTTCCTTCTCAAGGTCCGATTGAAGCGACCAATCCCTGTGTTGTCGGTTCAACTTTAATTGCTACCGAAAAAGGGCTTATTAAGATAAAAGATTTAGTTGTTGACAAAATGAAAGTGAAAGTTGTCACTGACGATCGAGTTGTGGGTGAGTCGGGCTTATCGACGAGGAGTTTAACAAGATACATTGACAATGGAGTAAAAGAGATATGGCGATTGCAGACAAAATCAGGCTATGGGCTCACCGCCACGGCTGATCATAAAATTATGACCACTCAAGGCTGGATTCCTTTGGGTCAGCTTAAAGTAAGGGAAAGTAAGGTTTTAATTCAAGCAGGTGAGGGCAACTTTAACCAGAGTTTTGCTCTGCCGTTTGTTCCTGTGAACGAAATCAAAGGTCAAAACGGTAAGATATCACGTTTTAATTTTCCGACCAAATGGTCTGAGCAGTTAGGGCAAGTTTTGGGTTGGTTGGTTGGCGACGGCTGGCTGCGCCAGGGGGACAAAAATTGCCGAGTTGGTTTCAGTTTTGGTAAAGATGACAAGCCTATACTAGATCACTTGAAACCCATTATTAATAACTGGCACGGTCGAGAAATCCAAGAAATTGAAAGAGAAAATGGAGTCTGGCATCTTTCCTATCATCGTCAGGGCTTCGTCGATTTTTTTACCAAATTAGGTGTGAAGCCGGTTAAAGCAGGGGAAAAAGAAGTCCCCGAGGCACTTTTTGCTGCTCCGCGTGAGGTAGTGATTGGATTTTTACAAGGACTTTTTAGTGCCGATGGGACAGTGAATTTTTTAGAAGGTCGAAACGCATATGTCCGCCTAACTTCGAAATCGAGTAAGTTACTTAAACAAGTCCAATTATTACTTTTGAATTTAGGCATACCGACTCAAATTTATAATCGCTCACGACCTGTTAGGAAAAGCCTGTTTCAATATGAAACAAAAGATGGTACCCAAAAAAACTATCAATCAGACGGGGTCCTTTTTGAACTGGGAATTTCTCGCCAGCCGGTGGTCGCTTTTCTAAATGAAATTGGTTTTTTGGTTGGCAAGCATGAACATAAAGTAAAGAAGCTTTTGGATAAGAGGTATTACCGTAAAGATTACAGCGATGAGGTTATTTCAATTGAATCGGCAGGGAAAGAAAAAGTTTTTGATTTGACTGAACCAGCAACCTCTTCCTATATTGCCAATGGCCTGGTGATCTCAAATTGCGGTGAACAACCACTTTATTCCAATGAAGCCTGTAATTTGGGCAGTTTGAATTTAGCCCGCTTTCTTAATAAAAAAAAGGACGACCTAGATTGGCACTTACTTAAAGAAAAGGTTCATTTATCGGTTCGTTTTCTTGACGATGTGATTGAGGCCAATCCTTTCCCCTTGAAACAGATTGATCGGATGGTGAGACTTAACCGGCGAATTGGTTTGGGAGTGATGGGTTGGGCGGATTTACTTTTCGAATTGGAAATCCCTTATGCTTCCCCCAAAGCTTTAAGATTGGCGGAGAAGACAATCAAGTTTATTCAAAAAGAGGCTCACTTAGCCAGTCAAAACCTAGCTCAAGAAAGAGGCGCCTTTCCTAATTTTAAAAAGAGTATTTACAAAGACGGGAAACCGCTTCGAAACGCCACCCTAACGACAATCGCTCCTTCCGGTTCAATTTCCGTTATTACTGGTTGTTCTTCGGGGATAGAGCCTATCTTTGCTCTTTGTTTTAAACATCGAACTGAGGAACGCGAGCT
>Ga0075120_10002220_pt1 | contig 14300 bp, 16 predicted proteins | sample AntAceMetag02UKL_FD_69792 | JGI IMG/M metagenome (GOLD analysis project Ga0075120, IMG submission 69792) | Saline lake microbial communities from Ace Lake, Antarctica - Antarctic Ace Lake Metagenome 02UKL | ecosystem: Environmental > Aquatic > Non-marine Saline and Alkaline > Saline | place... | reverse complement strand
GATAGGGCGGTTTTAAGCATAAGAGCTGAATAGTTACAAATAATCATTGCATTTTCTGTTATTTATAGTAAATCTTGGTGGGACATGTTCTCCTCTTTTTTATTAGCAGTTTCCATGTAACTGACAGGACGGAGTTATGTTCCCTCCAATATTTTTATTTTTTTACCTGGCCCTGGCTGTTTAAAAAAAATATTCCAAGAGATAAATCAAATGAAAAAAACAAAATTTATTATCCTGTTATTATTTTTGCTTGTGATTGTCGGAATCGTTTTGATTTCCTATGCACAATTTAAAAAGGAAACCCTTAAAGATTACAGACAGACCAAGGAGAGCGGTCAAAGTCTTATCGGCATGTTGAGCATGCCTTCCACAGCTTCTCTTTTGTCCGGGTCAGGCAATTTTCTTTTCCGGGAGCTTTCCCAGAACGCCTTAAGTAATAAGATTGCCTATTGCATTATCCATGATGCCCAAAGAAAGCCTGTCCTTTTATTCTCGCCTGCGAACATTGACCAGCAGGTGCCGGATATCATCATAAATAAATCTTTGTTGGAATCCGGCTTTATCATGCAGGATTTTTTCACCACGGACGGACGTGAGCTCATTGAATTTGCCAAGCCCGTGTTTGCTGATAAAAAAATTGCCGCTGTTGTCAGGCTCGGACTTAAAGTGCCGGACAATAATTTTTTTACCTATGAAAACCTTGTCCTGCCTTCCCAGATTGCTTTTTTTATCCTTCTGGCACTGGTGTTTGGATATTATTGGACGATCCTGTCTTTTAAGCATCTAAAAACCATTAAACTGGCAGATGTCGGGACACCTGGAATCAAACCAGGCAAAGGCGATGTTAAAGACATCATAGAAAACCTGGAAGTCTATCTGTCCAGTGTAAAGGAAAAGACAAGTGAGGCTGAATCTCGGCGGCAGCAACTGGAATCCCGTCTTAAAATCAGCCAGTTTGAAAACAAACAATTTTTCAATATTTTTAATGCCTTTGATTTTGGTATCCTGCTCATTGACAACAGGGAGATGGTTTTCTTTGCCAATACATATCTTCTGGATCTTTTAGGACAAAGCGCAGAAGACCTTATTAATTCTTCCTATGATGAAGTTATTGAGCATGAAGACCTTAAAGCCTTTATTCTGCAGCGCAGTTCTGCCGAGGGGCACCTGACTTCCAAGCATATGAACATAACTTTTGAAAAAACCGATCCTGGTCAGTTTTTTCAAGCGTCTTCATCCAATATCACGGATGCCGAAGGATCTTTGTTTATTCGGCTTATCATGGTGGTGAATATTTCCAGAGAAAAAGAATCTGAAAAAGCACAACAGGATTTTATCAGCCACATTGCCCATGAATTAAGAACGCCCTTAACCAATATCAAGGCCTATAATGAAATGATGATGGATGGTGAAATCAACAATGCTGAAATGCAGAAAGAATTTTTCAATACCATCAATGATGAGACAAACCGTCTGGCCAAACTGATTTCAAGTATTCTGGAGCTTGCTGAAAGCGAAATGGGTCAGCTCACGATTACAAAAGATATGGTCAAGACGGACTGGCTCATGGAGGGATGTATTGAAGCCGTGGAGGCCGTGGCCAAAGAAAAGAACATTACCATTGAAAGACAGGTTCCGGATAATTTTCCCAAAGTAAAGGGGGACAAGGAGATGCTCAAATCCGCCCTGATTAATATATTGGGAAATGCAGTGAAATATTCCCCAGAATCTGCCACAATTACATTTGCCATTAAAGAAGCCGATGACATGGTTGTGTTTGAAATCAATGATACGGGGTTTGGTATGGATGAAAAGGATTTGCCCCATATTTTTGAAAAATTTTACCGGTCTGAAAATGAAGATGTAGTTGAGCAGACTGGCAGTGGGCTGGGCCTTGCCATTACTGCTGAGATCATAAAAACCCATGATGGTTTTATTGAGGTCCAAAGTGAACTTGACAAAGGAAGCCAGTTTACGATAAAAATACCAAAGGGAGATTTATTCATTGGATAAGAAAAAAACCATTCTTATAATAGACGATGATGTCCATATCCGGCGGATACTGGAAATTAAGATCAAGCATAATGGATATGATACCCTTACTGCAAAGAACGGAAAGCAGGGGCTGGAAATCATCCAGAATCAAAAGCCTGATGCAGTGATTTCTGATTTAAACATGCCCCGGCTTGATGGCAAAGAACTTTGCCTGTTAACCAATCCCCTAAAAAAAGACCGACCTTTTTTTACCATAATCATCACTGCGCGGATCAACCCCTATGAACAGAAATGGATCGATGAAATGCAGGATACCATTTTTATGGAAAAACCCTTCAGCCCGTCAAAGATCGTAGATGCCCTTGCCCAGTATTTTGAAAAGACAAGACCTGAAAGCTAATATGGCCAGCAATTTTTTTTTGGATTATTTTTTATGAAATCAACGGGTTTTGAAGAGATACTTTCCGGGTTCTCAAAAATATCACCTTTGAAGTTTGAGATATGGAATGAAAAAGGTGCTGTGGGAGCCTGTGATCCTGGGGATCTGGACGGGGTAAGACAATTTTTACCCGGTATGGCGGCTCGTGTTTATGATACTGAAGATTTCCGGCACGAGGAGACTGAAAGGCAGGACGGGCTGTTCGGCCTTCCTTTGTTTGATGACGATATCATTGCCGGTGTTCTTCTGGCTTATTTTTCCAGCGCCAGTGATAATGCACAGGTAAGCTGCCCAAATCTTGAGGATGCAAAAGCGCTTTTAACCCGGATTGCCGGCCTCATCGAAGAAAGATGGGATATGCAAAAGGAATCTGATACATTGATCACAGAGCTTGACAAAAGCTATGAATCCCTTCATCTGTATTCAAATGTGGCAACCCAGATAAAAACCCTTAATTTTTCAAGCCAGATGATCCTCCATCTGCTCAATGAAATTAAAGACAATATCAGGATGGACATGGTATTCTCCATCATGCCGGATCGGCCTGATTATTCTGAGATTGTCTGCAAAGAGGAAGTTAACATAAAAGATCAGCCAGGATTTGTAGCATCCTTGATTAAGGCCGTTGAAAAGAGTGAGAAGGCCCTTGAGGAGGGTTATTTTATTGTAAATAATTCAACGGACGAAAAATTGTTTTCAAAGATCCATAAAGATCCCTTCAGGTTTCTTGCCGTAAAAATAATGCACAATGAAAGTTTTTACGGGTGGCTTGGAATCTGCTCCCTTAAAATGGACGATATCATCAAGCGCAGCGAACTTCGCCTTCTGGTTTCCATTGCAGAGCAGATCGGGGTGGTTATTGCCAATACAGACCTGTACCATAATCTTGAAGATTTTGGCATCAATATCGTAAAATCTCTCATAGTAACCATTGAAGCAAAGGACGTTTACACGGGGGGCCACTCTGAACGGGTGCACCATGTCAGTATGCTTATAGCCAAGGAGACAGGAATCAGTGAGGAAGACAGGAAAGTTTTAAACTGGTCAGCCCTGCTCCATGATGTGGGTAAAATAGGCATTCCAGAAGCCATACTCAACAAGCCTGCCCGACTGACTGACAAAGAATATTCCATCATCAAAGGGCACCCTTTAAAAGGCGCAGAAATAATTTCGCCCCTGGATTATCTTGCAGAATCTATTCCAGGAGTTCTTCATCACCATGAGGCCTATGACGGCACGGGTTATCCTTCCCGCATAAAAGGTAAAGAGATTCCTTTGTTTTCAAGGATCATTTCCGTGGCAGATACTTTTGACGCCATTACATCAGATCGGGCCTATAGAAAAGGCGCTTCCTTTGAAAAGGGACGCAAAATAATAAATGAAGTCGCAGGAACTCAACTGGACCCGGAGCTGGTTGAGGTTTTTAATAAGGTTTACAAGACAGCAAGAACCTGGCTTGCAGAAGGGCATCTTAAATAATATGAATCCCAGCGTTTCCATAAAAGATATTACCATCAAAAATATTAACGGCAAAACCGTTCTTGGCCCTGTTACCTCCCTGACCCATAAAAATTGTGAACAGCTGGAGCGGTTTTTTAAAAATCTTTTAGCCAAGGGTGTTATGGATATAGTCATTGATATGAAATCCGTGCCCTTACTTGACAGTTGCGCCCTTGAACTTTTGGTGGAAATGCAGAAGCAGTTGAAAAAAAAAGGGCGGGACCTGATTATTTCAGATATGAATGATGTGTGCACGGACATATTGGTGTGTGTGAAATTGATCAATGAGTTCAAAATCGTCACAACAAAGAAATCTCGCTCATGAGCCCGAAAAATATGCCAAAAAGAATCAAGCTCGGGGAAATACTGGTCCGCCAGAAAAAATTAACCCCAGGGAAACTTTTTGAACTTCTTGAAATTCAGTCCCAGACAGCCCAGAGTCTGGGGTATCTTCTTACCAAGCAGAAGATCATCACTGATGAGGAATTGAACCATGCCCTGAGCGAACAGCTGGGCATCCCCCATATATCCCTGAGAAAAGGGATGGTTGATCCGGCAATCGTTGATATCCTTCCAAAGGAAAAAGCCATCCAGATGAACGTGATCCCCATGTTCCGGGTGAACAATGTCCTGACGGTGGCCACCAGCGATCCCCATGATTTTTTCAAACAGGATAAAATTGCCGAGATAACAAAGTTCCTTATCCAGCAGGTTTCCTGCTCCCGCGCTGATATAAATAAGTCCATTGAAGAATGCTATCAGGGACAGATCAGCATTGATGATGTCATCTCCAGTGTTGACGAAGGCGATCTTTCCTTTGTTGAAGAGAGCTCCGAGGCCACGGTCAGTGAAATTGCAAAAATGGCCGAGGGAAGCCCCGTTGTCAATCTCACCAACCTCATCCTTCTCAAGGCAATTCGTAAAGCAGCCAGCGATATTCACATAGAGCCCCAGCAGGACAATTTCATGGTCAGGGCAAGGGTTGACGGCATCCTCTATGAACTGATGACCCATGGGATGGAGCGCCATTCAGCTGTAGTGTCACGGCTTAAGGTCATGGCAAACCTGGATATTTCAGAGCGGCGCATGCCCCAGGACGGCAGAATCCAGGTCACGGTGGACGGCAGGCTTATAGATTTGCGGTTTTCTTCTCTGCCCGGCTATTATGGCGAAAAAGTAGTCTTGAGGATACTGGACCGCAGTAAATCCGTACTGGATATCAACCGGCTCGGGTTTGACCCGTCTTTGCTGACCCTTTTCAAGGAACTGCTCAGAAGACCCTATGGTCTGATCATTGTCTGCGGTCCCACGGGAAGCGGGAAAACCACTACCCTGTATGCTGCCGTAAATCTTCTCAATACCATTGAAAAAAATATCGTTACCATTGAAGACCCAGTTGAATATCAGATCAGCGGCATTACCCAGGTTCCCGTGAAATCAGGCATAGGCCTCACCTTTGCCAGAATTTTAAGGCATGTCCTGCGCCAGGACCCGGATATTGTTCTTGTGGGAGAGATCCGGGACAGAGAAACGGCTAAAATTGCCATTGAGGCATCATTGACTGGCCGCCTTGTTCTTTCCACCCTGCATACCAATGACAGCCCCAGTACCATTACCAGGCTCCTTGAAATGGGGATAGAACCCTATTTGATTTCATCTTCCCTGCTGGCTTCCATTGGTCAGAGACTGGCAAGGTCCATCTGCCCGAGCTGCAAAACTGATTTTTTTCCGCCCAAAGAAGTGATCCGTGATCTGGGCTTTGATGAAAATAAAAATCTTAAGCTTATCCGTGGAAGGGGATGCACTTCGTGTTTTGACTCAGGATTCAAGGGTCGTATTGGTATCCACGAAATGCTGGTTAATGAAGCAGGGCTTCAAAAGCTTATCTTAAGCAATCCAACCATTGACAGGCTCAAGGAATATCTTGATAAAAAAGGTTTTATAACCATGCAGCAGGACGGGTATAAAAAAGTTCTTGCAGGAGAGACCACAATTGAAGAGGTGCAGATGCTAACAGTGGGAGAAGAGTAATAGATGCCCATAACCATTCAACCAAAAGCCCGTCCCGGTATTCAAAAGGGGAAGAAAAAATCTTTCAGCTTTAGCCGTGGTTCCGTGAAACAAAAGGAATTATTTTTTTTCCTGACCCAGCTGTCCCTGATGGTAGAAGTGGGCATTCCACTGAGCCGTGCCATTGAAACCATTAAAGTCCAGACCCTTAATGAATATTTTAAAAAGATTCTGGAAGCAATGGTAAAGGATATTGAGGAAGGCCATCAGCTGTCTGCTGCCATGAGCCGGCATCCCAAGGTGTTTAAAAGTGTTTATGTCAACATGATCCGGTCAGGAGAGACGGGCGGGTTTCTGCCAAAGGTAATTGACAGCATCATTGAAATGCTGGAAAAACAACAGGCCATCCGATCCCGTCTTCGAGGCGCAATGGCCTATCCCATGGTTCTCTGCGGCCTGGCCTTTGTTGTAACCCTTTTTGTCCTCATTGGCATTCTGCCCAAATTCATGGTGTTTTTTGAAGGCAAGTATCATATTTTGCCGCCCACAACAAGGATGATGATGGGATTAAGTGTTTTTATTCGGTCCTATTGGTGGGTATGTATCCTGGGTGCTATCGGGCTTGGGGCAGGGATCAAGGTTTACCTGCCGTCAAAAGCCTTTGCCCGTCACAGGGACTGGCTTGCCATTAATGTTAAACTGTTTTCAAAATTGTCCAATAATATTTATACTGGTTTTTTTCTGCGAACCCTGGGGACAATGCTGGAGAACGGTGTTCCCCTTTCAGAGGCCATTTCCATTGCCGGCAATACCATTGAAAATTCATATTATAAGGCCTATGTGGAAAATATCCGTACCATTATTGAAGAAGGTGGTCATTTTTCAACGGGGTTTGCTTTAAATAAAAATATCCATGAGTCTGTAAAGCAGATGATCGTCGTGGGAGAGGATGTGGGAAAACTGCCGGAGGTCATGCTTAAGTTATCCAAAGTGTATGAAAGCGAAACAGAAGAGAGCCTGAATCAGATAGCCTCTTTAATTGAACCCATTGCCCTGATCTTCATGGGAATTGTTGTTTTTATTATTGTATCCTCCATTATTCTTCCCATGTTCCGCCTTGCCGGGGCCATGAAGTGATTTTTTTTGGAAGAAACTGCATTTTTCCCTTGAAATTTATATTTTAATGATGCAAGAATACGTTCAACATTAGAAATTCCATAAAATTTAGTATAAATAATTCATGGAGGAACACGTGATCAATCAAAAAAAAGATCGAAAAGCAAAGTTCGGAAACAAAGGGTTCACGTTGATTGAAATTTTGATTGTGGTTATGGTCTTGGGTATTCTGGCCATGGTGATTGTGCCTCAGATTACTGTGTCTACCCAGGATGCAAAAACAAGTACTCTGGAGACAAATCTGGCGGCCTTGAGAAATGCAATTGAATTGTACTATGTCCAGCACGATAATAAATATCCAGGAGAGGTGGATGAAGCTGATGGGACTACTGTATTTGCGGATGCTGCAATCCCGACTGATTCTGACGAAGCCTTTATCGCTCAGCTGACCCAATTCTCCGATTCGACTGGTAAAACAAGTGCAACCAAGGATACAGATTATCCCTATGGCCCATACATGAAAGGGGGAGAATTTCCTTCCAACTCGTTTGACGACAGCAATGCTGTTCTCTGTGCTATTAGTGCAGATATCACCATTACCACCACCACCGCAGCAGGCGGATGGATATACTATCCTAAAATCGGGAAGATACTGGCCAACCATGAATAACCCTTAAATATGCGTTTATGGGTAATTTTCGAAACAGGCTGGATGGATTTACCCTTATTGAGCTCCTCATTGTTGTCATGATTCTTGGAATTATTGCCATGGCCGGAGCGCCAACTTTAACGTCTGTCATGGGAGACAGTAAACTTTCATCAGCCAGCCGTATCATGGTCAGTGCCATTGAATACACGGCCAGTCTCAGCATCAAATATAAGCGGCCCTTCCAGTTTAAGGCCGATACAAGCACCAATTTTTTTTACATCAAGGACACAGCCCCATACCCGGATCCGGATCCAGACCCGGATGATCCTTCTGAAACCATCCGCCTCTATAATTTGCCCCCCGTCAATGGCGATGATATTGTTTTTAATACCTTGTCAGGAACCTGGTATATTGTGGATTTTGCAACCACGGGCAATTTTGACGGGGTTTCCATTGATTCTGGCCCTGATGACCCTGATGACCCTGACGACCCTGGGACCCTGACTTCCTTAACCTTTTATCCAGACGGTCATTCAGAAAATGATTCCCCCTTTTTTGACAGCCAGTATGTCTTAAGTCTGGGGGAACTTTCAAATACCATTACCATCAACGGGATCAGCGGGAGGATAACGGTTGATTAAATCGTCTTCATCCGGATTTACCCTGTTTGAAATTATCATGGCTATGTTTGTTATTTCCATTGCCGTTATTCCCATGATGCAAAGTTTTGGCCCGGCCATGATGACAGCAGGTGCCGTGGAAAAAACAGCTGTTCTGTCAAACCAGGCCAGGGCAACCATGGAGCAGCTGCTGGCACTTGATTTTGACGACTTGAAAGAACAACCAGCCGATCCAGACTATCCAGACTATCCAGACGACAACTTCGAGTTTGAAGGTGTTTCCTATACTCCTGAAATCAACATCATTGATGCATCAGAGGATGGATCCGAAACCCTGTTGAAACTGACGGTGACAATAGACGATATTGCATTTACCACACTAAAGGCAGACTATTGAATCTTCTGAAAAATAAAACAGGATTTACCCTTTTTGAGCTCATCCTGGCAGTGGCTGTTCTGGGGATGGTCATGACATCCTTTCAAGGGGTTCTGGGGCAATTTCTTTCCACCCATAAGGATACCCGGGAAAAACTGGAACAGGTTTCCCAGGCAAGATTTGCCATGGACCGCATTGCCATGCTGATCAGGGAAACAGGGCGTATAGAAATTCCTTCTGCAGAGGAACTGGTGATTGAAGAAAGAAGTATGGATGCCTATAATAATCTGACCCAGGCGTTTACTCCGGACGGGTTTCTGGATGCAGATAAAGACAGTGACTTGGTGATGAATGCCGATGATCCAGATGATGTAGATGATCCCGTTGATTGGACCACCATCAGCCTGGACAAGACTGATCCAGACAATTGGAAGCTTGTGGAAGTGATGCCGGACTACAGCACAGCCAGTGCTTCCGACTTCATGTCCCAAAGAACCCTGTGTGAAAATGTAGTTGAAGATTCAACCGGAGATGCGTTTAAGGTTACCCTGGAAAGTGAGCTGGTTACAATCAAGCTTGTTCTGGGCAGCGGGATCAATCAAGTATCGCTTACGACAAGGGCCATTATCGGGAAACCTAAAATATGATGCAGACAAAAAAATATCCCATTGCCTTTGATATCGGGTTCCATGATATCCATGCCCTCCAGCTTGGAAAAAGTCGGGACAGATTCAGTATTTTATCCATGTTTCATCAACGACTGGAAAAGGATTTGACGGATATCAAACAAAGCAGCCAGGATTTGATTGAGGCGTTGAAAATCATAAAAAAACAGGGCCGGTTTAAAGGCAATAGGGCCGTTATCCATATCCCGGCCCACAAGGTGTTTTCATTTCCCGTTGAATTTGTATTAAACAAAGATGAAACAATGGAGGAAGCCATCATTCGGGAGGTTGAGCAGAACCTTCCCTATCCCCTGGAAGAGGCAGTGATTGATTACCCTTCAATGACAAGTTCAATCCCTAAAAAGCCTCAAAAAGTGATTATTGTTTCCGTCCATAGAAGCGATGTTGAAGACATTCTTATGGTATTTAAAAAAGCGGGCTTCAGGCCAGATGCCCTGGATTTCAGGCCTATTTCCTCCATACGCCTTCATCAATACCTTGCCCAGGTTTCTGATGAACCTTCTGTTATCTGTTATGTGGGGCGGGAAGAGTCCAGTGTCCAGATTTTCAATAACCATCGGATTCTGGCAATGAATAAATTTCCCTGGGGTCTTGGCAGGGTTATCGAGAAATTGAATGTCAATCTCGGGTTCAAGGAAACAATGGACAATGCCCGGGTTCTGCTGAAGCAGCACGGCATCAGGGTAAACACTTCTGGAAAAACAATAAAGGCTGCACAGCCCCCTGATGATCCCTCTGATGATCCCCATGACTCCAATATCGGTCCCATTGTTTCCAGGATTATTACCCCTACCATTGAAGAACTGGTATTTGAGTTTCACAAAATTCTTGGGTATATCCGGAATAAAGAGGGGATTCACAAGATCAACGATATTTCTTTTTATGGTACTGCATCCATGATTACAGGCCTTGATTCCTATATCCAGAATAGGATGAATATCCCTGCAAAAACCATCAACATCCTGGATCATATTGATATTAAACCTCATCTTCTGGCAGCGGGTTTTAATGACATCACACCCTTTGCCGCAGCCCTGGGCCTTGCCATGAGGGAGATTTCATGGCTCTAAGACAGATCAACATGATTCCTGGAAATATTCTGGCAAGAACAGCCCTTGCCAGGCATTTATGGTTCTGGGGCAAAGGTCTTGTGTTTATCCTTCTTTTATTAGTGATATTTTATTTTGGCCAGGCCAGCAAGTTTGCTTTGCAGCAAAAAGCCCAGCATTCTGATGCTTCCATGAAGGTTATGATTGTAAATAAAATTGAGCAGGCCCAGAAAGAGGCAGATGGTATTAATGTGCAGATGCAGGATCTTAATCTGAAAAGCGGAGTTCTTGCCACCTTGACAAACCAGCAGCTTTATTATGATATCCTTGCTGTTTTTGCCAATACCTTTAATGATGCCACATGGATTGATCATCTTTCCATCCAGAGGGGAAATGAGAAAGACACGGACAGGTCAAATCTTCTGGTTGATGGATTTTCCCTGACCCACAATACCCTGGGCGGTTTTTTAGAATTCCTTTCAGGCAATAACAGGATCCAGGATGTGGTGCTGGTTTATGCAAAAAAACAGGAACAAAAGTCCCTGGACCAGGATCTTTCCAGTCTTATCCAATTTAAACTGACCTGCTCCATCATAAAGGGACCCTTAAAATGAACCTGAATATGAGAGCTGTGGATATGGCCTGTATTATTCTTTTGGTGGTGACTGTGGCAGCTGGGGGATTTTTTCTTCAACAAAACTTTTCACGTCATTCATCCCAGGAAAAACTTGAAAAAGAACAATTATCAGCTCAGAAAAACAGCCTGAACCTTGCCGTTGAAAAACTTGCACAGCTTGAGTCACAATTCAGGGAACAGGAAGGCCGGGTCCTTGAACTGAACAAAAGGGTTCCAAAAGCCCCCAGGATGGGAGACCTTTTAAGCCAGCTTCATGGTCTGGTAAAACAAAGAAACATAGCCCTTATTGATTTTAATCACAAACCTGCCCAGGGGTTTGAACGATACAAACTTATTCCTGTTCAGATTATTGTGAAAGGTGATTTTTTAAATATTTACAGGTTGATCCATGACCTGGAAACTTTGAACCGGGTTTTGATTTTTGAAAAAATCATGATCAAAAGACAGAAAGGAAAAAATCTGTGCCAGGCAACTTTTATGGCCAGTGTATTTCAGCAGTGATGGAAAAAAGGGGATACAAAGGAGCTTCATGACAGATAAGAAAAAGACCATAAAAACCATTGCTCTGGTATTGATAGCCATTATTTTCCTTTTCATGTTTTACAATACTTTTTTTAAGGCAAAAAAAAATTCCGGGAAAGCTGCATTAAAAAAGCAACCCACAAAGGTGGTGGGCACTATCCTGCCTCAAAGGACTGCACCAAAGCAGACAGAGACTGTCACTATTCCCGTTTCAGGGTCTGATCCTGCTGGAAATATTGCCTTTTCTGTGCAGCCTTATAAATCAATCATCCCCAATATATTTGAGCCGCCTGACAGCGTTAAACCCGTTCCAAAAAAGGAAGAGGAAAAACCAAAACCCATAGAAGTAGCAAAACCCATAGGAGTAGCAAAACCCATAACTGATGCAGTAAAAAGCCTTGTCAAAAAAATAGTGGAACTACCACCCCTGTCTGAGCAGGAAAAAAGCAGTATCAGCCAGGAACTTGATTTTAAAGGGTCAATCCTAAGCAGCACAGGCGCTGTGGCCATCATCAATGATGAATTTATCCATGTGGGGGACAGCGTTAATGGATATAAAGTCGCATCCATTTCCGAACAACAGGTCTTCATCGACACGGGACGCGGCACGATAATACTGGAGATTATGACGTATGAATAAAAAAGTATTTTTATCCCTTTTCTTTGTTTTACTGGTTATCGTCTTTACTGGCCCGGCCTTTGCCAAAGAAAAAGCATCTGGACCGGCCCGGCAGATAAAACCGATAAATAAACAGCTGATTACGCTGAATTACCGGGATATGGATATCAGGCATGCGTTTTCCGCCCTTGCCATGGAATTTAAACTCAATATTGTCATGAGCCGCGATATCCAGGGCACCATTACCCTGCATCTGTTCGGGCTTACCCTTGAAGAGGCTCTTTCCACACTTGCCATGGCCGGAGGGTTTGACTATAAAAAAACTGAAGGCCTGTACTATATTTACAAGGCAACTGAAAAAGAAAAAACCCCTATACCCGTACCCGTTGAAACATTTATGAAGGTATTTCATGCCAGCTTTGTTGATGTTACCACTGCAAAAACAACCCTGGATGCAGTTCCAGGCTTAAATCCAGTAGAGGTCCATGCGTCCACCAAAACCATTGTTGTCAATGATACCCTGGATAATATACAAAAAGTTGAAAAGATCCTGTCCTTTCTGGATGCTGTTCCCAAACAGGTCTTGATTGAAGCAAAAATCCTCAAGGTGACCCTGAATGATGATATGAAATTTGGCGTGGACTGGAAAGCCATCATGACGGACGGCATTATCCAGACCAGCGGACTGAGCACTGCTGTGCTGCCCGGCACAACCTCAGGTACTGAGTTTGTCACCGGCCCAAGTACATCTCCGGCATCAGGGACCGGCGGCTTTGCCAATTTTGTTGCCGGTATGGGAAGCACAAGCCAGATTGCCCTGGCCATTGATTTATTAAAAACCAAAGTAAAGGTGGATATCGTGGCCACCCCTAAAATCCTTGCCATTCACGGGGAAAAGGCAAAGGTCCAGGTGGGAGGTAAGTTTGGGTATAATGTCACAACGACCATTGATGGGATCACCTCTGGAAGCGTTGAATTTATCGATACAGGAACCATCCTTGAAATTACGCCCTATATTGATGAACAAAACAATATATTACTCAATGTAAAGCCTGAAATAAACTCTGCAGGTCTTGTTTCCGGAACTCCTGTGGTCGTATCCACGGCTGTTGCCACATCGCTTTTGACAAAGGATGGAGAAACAGTTTTTCTTGCAGGATTGATAGAAACTACGGATACAAAAACAAAACATGGCATCCCCATCCTGGGTGATCTTCCAATCCTGAGTTACTTGTTCAGCCGGACAGAGGATACTAAAGAAAAAAAAGAGCTGGTGATTCTGATTACGGCAAAAATTATCAGAAACAATCTGCCGCCTTCTCCAAAACCATAGTCTTTTTGGGGTGTGATGCTTAAGAACCAGAAAGGCTTTCTCCTCATCAGTATCATTTTCATCATGCTGCTGATGGCCGTCAGCATATTTTCCATCAATTATTATTCCGTCACCCAGATTCGGATGGCTTCCAACCAGATTGATTCTGTACAGACGGGCTATGATATGAAAGCCATTATCGAAGATTCGGTCTGGAGACTCACAGACAATCTTTTCTGGCGCACGGACGAAGACGGAGAATTTCCCGATCCTCCCTATGACACTAATTACACCCGCATTGTCCGCAATGCCAGCGACACCCCCTTTAATTATCCTTCCGATTACAGCGATGCCGTCACCATCCAGGTGATTCCCAAAGGCGCATCCCTTTCCTTTCCCTTTCAACGATCTTTCAGATATTATGCTTCCATATTTGCCGGAACTGATCTTATACTAAATGAACCCAGGAGTATTTTTAAGGATTCATCAGGCAATCTTTATATCGCAAGTACAAAACATCACAAAATTTACAAGGTGGATACATCCGGGAATGTATCAATAATAGCCGGCACAGGCGATGGCGGGGATACGGGGGACGGAGGAGCGGCCACTCTTGCCAGGCTGAATGAACCCAGTGATGTTTATAAGGATTTTTCGACCTGTGCGGGTGAAGTTAAGCCGCCAGTTTGAAATTTAAGCACTTCGTTTCAAACCATTTTTCATTTTCTTTATTTCTTTTTAAGGCAGTGATTGTTGCCAAGCATACAGAA
>Ga0075120_10002215_pt1 | contig 14309 bp, 10 predicted proteins | sample AntAceMetag02UKL_FD_69792 | JGI IMG/M metagenome (GOLD analysis project Ga0075120, IMG submission 69792) | Saline lake microbial communities from Ace Lake, Antarctica - Antarctic Ace Lake Metagenome 02UKL | ecosystem: Environmental > Aquatic > Non-marine Saline and Alkaline > Saline | place... | reverse complement strand
TAGATTTCTGTAATATTAGATTTTTTGGTTTAAACATAAAGATTCCGACCCTAATTCCGACCCTATGCAAAAAGCCCCTAATATTGAAAATATTAAGAGCTTTTGTTTTGGTAGTCCGTAGGGGATTCGAACCCCTGTTACCAGGATGAAAACCTGGCGTCCTGACCTGGCTAGACGAACGGACCTCTTGATTTTGGGAGTGCAAAATTATAATAATTTTTTAGTTTACAAAAATATTTATGAAAAAATCGCATATTTAATTGAACTTATTTTTTTTATTATACGATATCATCATAATCTGCTTGAAATTTAAATCCTAATCGTTTCCCTGTTTTAAGACTTAAGCTTGAAGTTAAAAGTCGCATTTCCTGAACGCTAACTTCTTTAACATTATCATAGGGAGGTGTTAAAAGGTCAAAGTCAATGCAATAAAGAATTGCTGATTCAATAATTTTTTTTAAAGCCTCATCGTTGACAGTATCATTAACAAAATTATTAAAAAGAAATCCTATCTGTCGTTTTCCTTCAACGAAAAAATGATTTTCTTTATTAATAAAAATTCTACCGATAAGGTAGCCTACGTCGTTAACTCTGTTGTATTTGAATGAATCGGCAAGAAAGTTATACATACTAATTATTCCGCAATAGGACCGCATAGGGTCTTCTTTGACATAGGAAGTTTTCATTACTTCGTTATTGCGTGGAAATTCAAAAACATTAGTGTGCATAGTTGCAACGAGAAGGTCGCCTGCAAATTTTAATTCAAATCCAAATTTCCCTTTTTCTTTTATATCAATTGGTATTGCTTTATTAACTTTCGAAATTTCTTTTTTTGTTAAGACAGAAATTTCGTTAGACCTTTTTTTTAATTTTTTGAAAGCATCTAAAGTATTATCGTAAACATGAAATTTGGTGGCAGATTTTTCGGAGAGTCTTTGAAATATTAATTTTTGGTTTTCTTGATTTTTCATAAATCTATTTATTCATTTTTATACAAAAATATAAAAAAACGAATTAATAAAATTGGTGCTACTGCGAATTTAGTGAAAATAACAAAGTACAAATCCCAAAAGACAAAACTTGTCCGTCAGGATAATTTTCAATTTATCAATAATCAATTTATAAAACTATTTACATATTAAAAACTGATATGTAAATATTAAGAATGAAACCAAAACACTTTAAAATAATAAATATTAATGTATTGTGTTAATTTAGCACTTTTGTTGTTTGAGTTTTTTAAACATTGGAATTTGGGTTTTATTTGCTATTTGTCTTTTGCTATTTGGAATTTATTGAATATTAAAATATTTTTACTTCCACTAAAATAACAGTAGAACCATAAAATTAATACTATCAGAAAAATTATTTATTCGAAAGTAAAGGTTAGCCAGAATATTTTAGAACTAAGTTTGTCAATGCTTTGAGTGTAGATATTATCTTCTCTTTTTAACAAATCGCGAATTCCATAAATCATTTTTATTTCTATTCCGAATTTAAAATATTGAAGAAAAAAATCAAATCCTGTTCCAAGCTCAAAAGAATAATCGCTTTGATATAATTTGACTAAAACATCTTGTTCGTTAGCTTTTTTCTTGTATTGGGATGCTAAGTCTATGCTGTATCTTATGCCACCTACTACATAAGCTCTGGTGTTAGTAATTCTTTTGGATTTATATTTTAAAGTTAAAGGAAAATCAATATTGGTGGTTTCTGTTCTCTTTTGTTGTTTTACTATTTCGGTCTCATCAACTAATAGAGAGTATTCAATAATTCTGTCGCCAAACGAAAGGGTAGGGACAAACCTTAAATCGAGATATTCAAGTAATCTCACACTTGAAACAATGCCAATGTTGAAACCATAATCGGGTACTGGTTCAATAACAAGTAATGTGTCGAATTGATCAAGGTCTTTAACCGGTTTAACAACAAAGTTCATTTCATTAAATCCAAGAGTAAAGCCAAAATGATATTTTTTAAAATCATATTTAGGGAGGTTCTCAACATGTTTCTGGGCTTTCGCTTCAGGTAACAAAATTGAGAAATAAGTTATACAGATTAATAATATGATTTTAAGAATCTTCAATATGATTTTTCTTTTTTTTGATTGATAACGTAAGTTTTTTTTTATTATTTTGCTATACGAAAGTTTTGAAAAAAAGGTGCAAATTTTTCAAGCTCTGTTCCCATAGCATAAGTACTTTACAATAAACGTGTGAATAATCCAACTTAGCTTTATGATTCATTAATCTTATTAATTAATCCATCAATGGCATTAAATGCTTTCCTAAAAAACTGATAACGGTGAGTTTCAGATATGCCGCTGATTAATGTTGATTTCTTTATAATGTTATTTAGCCATTGCTCAATTTCATTACAATAATTAATATTGGCAGTTGCCATGGTGTTAAATGTTTGATGTCCCATATAAACTTGTTTAGTGTTCCCAAGGCTGACAAGAACACAGTTATTTGTTACTTCAATCTCACTGAAATAAACCGAATAGTTACCTTTGTTAACATTCTTCATTTCTTCCGAAATAAATTTTGTTCCTAATTCTGCTTGTTTTTGAATGTCTGATATTGCAAGTTTCAATTCACTACAAACCATTATAGCATCTTCAGCGGAAGAAAACATGCCGGAATCCCAGTAAAAACCTATTTGTTTAATAGCGCTTTGAATAGTAGAATCAGTCCAAATTTCAACAGAAGGTGTTGAAGTGTATAGAGCAATAATCTGTTTGCCCAAATCTTTCATTTTATTTGAAATTTTGGATGAGTCAAATTTTTTATTTTCCAGAGAAGAAATATTCATTATTGATTTCATCCAATAGAACATTTTAAATGCAGATAAAACGGGGTATCTATAATTATGAAATATGGGTATATCTTCAGCAGCATAAATTATCATGCTATCTTTTGCTGACTTTATTATTTTTAAATCACTAATCATGGAACTTAGATATTCCTCAAAGCTATGTTCTTCCTTATTCATTTTTGTATAGCTGAAAGTAACACGTCCTGATTCAGAATGACTAAAGGAGTCGAATGAAATTTTGAAGTGGTCGCAAAGTTTAATTACATCTCCAATTGAAAGTGCAGTTTCGCCACGAATCCTTCTGTAAGCACTATCGTTACTAACATCTAATGCATCGCTTAATTCATAAACTAATGAGCTATTCGATGGTATGATATCTTCGATTTTTTTTAGGAATTGTTGTTGGATAGAGTCTTTATTATTTGTTTCCATCACAGATTTTTTTTTGTAAACTTCAATTATGTAATACTTAATCTTTTGCAAATTATAATAAATTTATGAATTAATTTGCAAAAATCGCAAAAAATATTCCTTCTTGATTTTATCTATTGTCTTTTTAATGAAATTCCCAAAATTTTAAATTAGGTGTGCAAGTTGTCGTTTTTATTATGCAATATGTCGATATAAATTTGCTGAAAAAATTATTAATTAAAAATTTAAAGAAATGAAAACAAAATGGAATTCTACAAAGCAAATTAGCATTTATGTTGTAATGTTATTTTTAAGTATCAATATTTATGCACAAACCAAACCTAGTATCGCAATTATCAACATGGATACAAAAAATTTGGAAATGGACAACATCACAGTATGTAGCATGGTGCGTCTTGAACTTGAAAAAACTAATACTTTTGAAGTTCTTGACAAATATGATGTTGCAGACATTATTAAAAAGAATGGAATTGATATGGACAACTGTTTTGGAAAAACACAACTTGTTAAAGTTGGGAAAATTCTTAATGCCGACAAAATGTTATCAGGAAGTGCTGAAAGGTTTGGAGAAAAAATTATACTGATTTTAAGATTGATTGATGTTAAAAGTGCGAAGATTGAAAAGACTGATGTAATGGAATATTTGAATCAGCAACAGGAGCTTCAAACAATGATTAAAATTTCTGTAAATAATTTATTAGGAATTCAAAATGAACAAATTTTAGTTGATTTATTAGTTAATTATAACAGACCAATCACAAGCCCTAAAACAACCGTAAAATTAAATGGACCACGAATGGGCTGTGCATATACTTTTGGTTCAAATGCTGCAAGAATGGAAGCTTCAAAAGAAATAGGCGGGTATAATATGTTTCCTTTAACATCAATGTTTGGATACCAATATGAAGTTCAGTATTTAAGTTCAGGGGATTTTCAGGCTTTATTAGAATTAGTTGTTGCGGTTAATGGGCTTGAGTCAGGAACATTTGCTCCATCTATTACTTTTTTAAATGGATTCAGATTTAATAATTCAGGATGGGAAATTGGTTTAGGACCTGTGTTTAGAGGAGTAAAAAGAGCGAAAGGTTATTATGATGAAAATGGAGATTGGAATTTAAAAGGTGATATGCCTGAAGGTGCAAATTTTGAAATAGTAGAAGAAATTGACTCCAGAGGTAATACAAAACTTTCAACAGGATTAATAATAGCAGTTGGAAAAACTATTAGATCCGGTTACTTGAATATTCCTTTTAACTTATATGTGTCTCCTCGAAAAGACGGAACTGTTGTTGGACTTTCATTTGGATTTAATGTTGCTAAAATGCCTAAATATAAAAAATCGATAAAATAAGGTATAATACTCAAAAATGATTGGTAAAAGCTTCTGAATAACTTTATTCCCTAGAGATAAGTAAAAGTTTTATGAAATTAGTTTCATAAAACTTTTTTATTTGGTAAAACTGTCAAAATAAAGCGTTGTTGGGAGTGTACATAACTAGAAATTATTCGATGGGGAACAAGGAAGGGTAAACAACAATTTAAATATAAGCATTGTGGAATTTTATTTACAAGAAATCGACCTGAACAAAAAACACAAAACAGATTTATATAGGATATAAAGTTTTTATAAAAAAAAAAGATTACAAGCAGTTTAAATTCAATCTGACAATCTTTCAATTTCTTTAAGTAGTTTATCTTTGTTAATTGGAACAACTCCAACTTCTTCGCAAACTAATCCTCCTGCAATGTTTGAAATGTAAGCAATTTCTTCGGGTGGGAGCTTTAAAGCCAAACATAAAGCAGCAAGGCTGATAACTGTATCGCCGGCTCCTGAAACATCTGAAATGGCACGAATATGAGCAGGAATAAGATGTCTTTCAGTATCATTGCTTATGTAAACTCCATCTTCAGATAAAGTAATCATTATCATGCCAATATTGATTTTTTCTTTAAGCAATTGAGCAGCCTTTGATAGCTCATCAATGTTTTTATGATTAAAATCAAGATTTAAACCTTCTTTAAGTTCTTTAAGATTAGGTTTGAAAAAATCAAAATTTTTATAGGCATAGAAATTCTTCTTTTTTGGGTCAACAACAACAGGGATGTTTAGGTTTCTTGATTTTTTAAAAATCATATCAATTAAATCAGTATTAATAACGCCTTTATCATAATCCTGAAAAATTATTATATCAATTTTTATTATATCAAATATATCATTGATGTGTTTTGAAAGTTGTTCAAAATCATCTTTACTAAGGTCAGTTGTTGTTTCTTCGTCAACTCTAATCATTTGAGATTTGTTCCCAAAAATTCTGAATTTTGTTGTTGTTTTTCTGTTTGAAGAAATGACAATACCTGATTTTGATAAACCTCTTTTGTCAAGTAAATTAATGAATTCTTTTCCTTTAGCATCTTTTCCTATAACCGAGCAGATTATTGGTGTTGCTCCCAGAGCTTTGATGTTCATTGCAACATTAGCAGCTCCACCAAGACGGTCAACTCTTTCATGAACAGATACAATCGGGACTGGTGCTTCGGGCGACATTCTTTCAACATTACCCCACAAATAAGAATCAATCATTACATCACCGATAATCAAAACTTTTTGTTGGCTGAATTCATTAAATAATTTTAAAATATCATCTTTGTTTCTCATCTTGATTATAATGATTAATATTATTTTAATTTGGATAATCCTTCTTTAATTCTTCTAACAGCTTCGCTCAGTACATCTTTTGATGTTGCATAAGAAATGCGAACACAATCGGGGCTTCCGAAAGCTTCACCCGGAACAAGAGCAACAAATTCTTTATTTAAAAGATACATACATAAATCTTTGCTATTGTTGATTACAGTTTCACCATCGCTTTTGCCGAAGTAATAAGAAATATTAGGAAAAATGTAAAATGCTCCGTTAGGGATATTTGTTATAACTCCCGGAATATCATTTAATAATTTCAGAACAAGGTCTCTTCTTTCTCTGAAGGCAATGAGCATATCTTTAATTTCTTTTAAATGTTTTGGGTCGGCTTCGAGAGCAGCGATAGCTGCTCGTTGAGAAATAGAACAAGTTCCTGAGGTGAATTGTCCCTGAAATTTGTTACAAGCCGAAGCAATATTTTTTGGTGCCCCGATAAATCCAAGTCGCCAGCCTGTCATAGCAAAACCTTTAGAAACACCATTCACTGTTATTACTTTGTCATAAATAAAATCAAATTGTGCAAAACTTTCGTGCTTCCCAACAAAATTTATGTGTTCATAAATTTCGTCAGAAATAATATAGATATTAGGATATTTTGCGATGACTTCTGCTATTGCTTTTAATTCTTCTTTAGTGTAAACCGAGCCGGTGGGATTACAAGGAGAATTAAACATTATCAGTTTTGTTTTTGGAGTAATTGCTTTTTCAATTTGTTCGGCAGTTACTTTAAAATCCTGTTCAATTGTAGCGGGAATATTTATTTCCACAGCTTCAGCTAATTTAATTATTTCTTTATAAGATACCCAGTAAGGAGTTGGTACAATAACTTCGTCGCCAGGGTCAACAAGACATAAAACGGCATTTGCTATTGATTGTTTTGCTCCTGTTGAGACTACAATTTGCTCGGGAGAATAGTCAAGATTGTTATCACGTTTAAACTTTTTACTGATGGCTTCACGAAGTTCCATATAACCCGGAACAGGGGAGTAGTGAGTATAATTTTCATCAATAGATTTTTTGGCAGCTTCTTTAACAAAATCGGGTGTGTTAAAATCAGGTTCTCCAATACTTAATGCAATAACATCATTCCCTAATGCTTTTAATTCTCTGCTTATTCTTGTCATTGCAAGAGTTTCAGATTCGGATAAATTTCTTATTCTTTTTGATAAAATTTCCATAATTTCTTTTTTGATTTAGGCAAATTTAGTAAAATTAATGTTTTGCCAAAATTTTTAGTTTTATTTTGTATAATCGGAATTTTTCAATAACCATTTCCATACGGAAGTAACAATTATTCGCTTTTGATTTAATACAAATTCATCTTCTTGATTATGCGTTAAAATTAAGCCATTGTTTACTTTAATATTTTCCATAGCCTCTTGTAAACCTTTGATTTCTCTATTTTGGTTTTCTTCTGTAAGCTTGTAACAAACCTGAATTGCAGAATATTTGTTTTTGTATTTTATAATAAAATCACATTCGTTTTTTTCTTTAAAATAAAATATATTTAATTTTTTTTGTCGTAAATGAAGAAAAACAATATTTTCTAATAATCTTCCAGAATCTTTGGAAAAACTAATTGAATTTGCTCTTACAAAACCAACATCTATAGCATAAATTTTTTTAGGATTAAATATTTGTTTTTTTATGGAATAACTGAATTTAGGCACAGTAAACAAAAGGTAGCTATCTTCAAAATAGGAAATATAAGAAGCTACAGAATTAACCGATCCAAATTCAAAAAGTTTAGTAAGATTGTTATATGAGAATTCTTTAGCTGTATTACTTATCAGATAAATAGCTAGTTCTTTTATTTTCTTGGAATTTTTTAAACCATAGCGTGCAATAATATCCCTGATAATAATATCTTCAAGTAGTTGTTGGTGAATTTCTATATTATTATTTTTAAGAAATTCGGGAAAACCACCTTTTTCAAAATATTTATTAAATGATTCAATATTTGCAGTTTGATTTGTGAAATTTAAAAATTCCTTGTATGAAAAAGGAAATAATTCTTTACTGATATGCCTGCCAGTTAATTTAGTTCCAAGTTCTTTGCTTAATAATGATGCATTTGAGCCAGTTATCACAAATTTTATTCCCTGGTCCTGTCGAGTTCTGATGTATCTTTCCCAACCTTGTACATTTTGAATTTCGTCAAGGAAAAGTATATTATTGTTTTCATATTTATCAAATATTTCTTCAAGTCGTTTGAAATCGGTAATATCAAATCCAAAGACACGTTGGTCCTCAAAATTAAAAAAAGCGAATTTTTGTTCTTGTTTCATTATTTGTAATAATAAAGTGCTTTTTCCGCATCTTCTGATTCCTGTTATAATAATTACGTGTGATGAAGAAAAATCCAGTTGCTTTAATAAATTACGTAAGGTTCCTGTTTCTTTTTCATTTATTAAATTAAATTGTTTTTTTGCAACTGTATGTATTGTCTCTTTTAATAACATTAGTTAATATTTTATTTTTACAAAATAGGATATATTATTTTGCAAATATAAGATAATTTATTTTATAAATGAAATATATTTTAATAAAAAATTTATTAACTCAAAAGAGTTTCCAAAAATTCTTTAGTATTTTGTCCATAAACTCCGTCAATTTCAAGTTTATCGCAAGAGCTTTGCAAATCTTTTAAAGCTTCTTCGGTTTTGTTACCAAAAACTCCATCGGAAGTTCCACAATCGAATCCTGCAAGTTTCAATGCCTCTTGTAGTGTTACAACATTTTGCCCGGTGTCATCTTTTTTCAAAATACAATCCGGTAGCTCAAGTTTGCCAATATTTTGCAGTTTTCTAAAACCTAATAATCTGTCTTTGGAATAAGCAGTAATTGATACTTGGTTTCCCTGATTTCCTCCTAAACAAAATATTCTGTTTCCATCTTTTGAAAAACCTATAAATATTGCTACGTGTCCTTGCCACGAATGTTTACTTCCTCGCCAGAAAATAACGACATTTCCGGGTTCGGGATTTGTAACCGTCAAACCAATATTCAGCCACGAACGAGCATTCATTTTTTTTGTTCTTTCAAAATTTGCTTTCATTGCGACCCAGTTCATAAAAATGCTACACCAAGCAGTTTCGTCATCACCGACAGAAGTAAAACCTGCTTCGTTTGCATATTGAATAATCCTTGGATTATGTCCTTGAGAACCTACTATTTCTTTAGTTCCTAATTCGTTTATTGCAATTAGTAATAGTGATTTCATGTGTTTATGTTTTTATAAATATTGTTTTATTCAATAATTGTCAATTCTTCAATCAGGTTTGATGCTCCGGCAAATTTATCAATGATAAATAAACAATAACGAATATCAAGCGAAATATTTCGACATTGGTCAGGGTCATACATAATATCGCTCATAGTTCCTTCCCAGTTTCTATCGAAGTTAATGCCAATCAATTGTCCTTCTGCATTCATAACAGGGCTTCCTGAATTTCCGCCTGTAGTATGGTTTGATGCAATAAAGCAAACATGCATTTGACCATCCTTATCGGCATATCTGCCATAATTTTTTGTAGTATATAATTTTTTTAATTTATTTTCAACGACATAATCATAGATCTGGGGATTTTCTTTTTCAATAATACCTTCTAATGTTGTGAAGTATTCATATTGAACGCCATCACGTGGTTTATAATCATCAACTTTCCCATACGCAATTCTTAAGCTCAAATTAGCATCAGGATAATATCTTTTGTTGGGAGACATTTCCTTTATTGCTTTAACATAAATTCTTTGTAGGCTGTCAAGTTTGCTTTCCATTAATGAAATTTCAGGTAATATATTATTTACGTAATTTATAATTAAACTTGAAGCTAACATATATGCCGGATCTTTTATTATTTTTTTATAATTTTTAGCTTTGTAATTATCTAAAAATTTCAACATTTTTTCTTCGGAACAAAAAATAGATTTTTTGTAAACATAGTCGGCATATTTTGAAAAATCTCCATCAAATTTTTTCTCAACGAATTTGAAAATTTCAGGATGTTTATCTTTGCCAAGGTCATTATAATAAATTTGGAGGAGTGCAGCAAAAACTTTTTTATCAAGAGGTTGATAGTAGTTTTTAAAATAACCTTTTGCTCCTTTTTTATAATTTCCTATAAGTTCATTTATTTTGCTTTCAGTTGTTGTTTTATTTTGGCTTACTTCTATCAATTTTCTGAATTTGTTAGCATATTTGATAATATCCAAACTATAGCCGGCTTCATAAAAATAATCAAAGGAAAGATTTAATGGTGATAGGATTTTATAAGTTTTGTTAAATTCATCTAATAAATTACCATAATGATGCTGAAATTTTTTGTCTTTATTAGCCCATTTGTTAAATTCTTTTTCAAATATTTCCTTTTTATTTATTGCATCTAATTTTTTGATTCCTCTATTTTCTCCAATCATTTTTTTCCAGTAATTTGCTGTTCCGGCAGCTTTAGCAGAATATTGAATTCTGACTTTATCGCTTTGGTTCATATAACTATGAATTATCTCTAACTTTTTTTCGCGTATTTTTATTTTTGCAGGATTCTCAAGCTGTGTAATCATTTTAACAGCATAAGAAGTTAGAAATTGTTGTGTGCTTCCCGGATATCCAAAAACAAAAGTAAAGTCATTTTTATTGTATCCTTTTAAAGAAATTGGCAGATGGTATTTTGGTTTGTAAGGAACATTTTCAGACGAATAATCTGCGGGCTTATTATCTTTATTAGCATAAATTCTGAAAATTGAAAAATCACCTGTATGGCGTGGCCACATCCAATTATCAGTATCACCTCCGAATTTGCCAATATTTGATGGTGGAGCTCCAACCAATCTTATATCAGTAAAGACCTCTGAGATGAACATATAATATTCATTTCCATAATCAAATGCTTTAATTTGTGATTTATAATGAGTGTCTTTAATTGCATTTTTGTTGATTTTTGAGATGTTAGCTGAAATAATTTTTTCTCTTTCAGCTTCAGTCATTTTTTTATTTACTCCTTCAAGGACTTTTGCGGTAACATCTTCCATTCTTATCAGGATGGTTGCTTTCAATCCCGGATTTTTTAATTCTTCTGATTTTTTTCTTGCCCAAAAACCATTAGTCAGGTAATCGAATTCGAGTGAGCTATGAGATTGAATCCTACTGTAGCCACAATGATGATTTGTTAATATCAATCCTTCATCAGAAATAATTTCAGCAGTGCATCCTCCACCAAACAAAACTATTGCATCTTTTATACATGATTGATTTATGCTATATATTTCTTCAGCAGTGAGTTTCAAACCCAGGGTTTGCATTTCCGGGTAATTTAATTGTTCAAGTAACAAAGGTATCCACATTCCCTCATCAGCTTTTACACTAATTTGAATGCTTAGAACAAAAATTACAATTAGAATATAAATTCGTTTCATAAGTTTTTAATGATTTAATTTTAAATTATATAAAAAAAGATTTTAATTTTTTACAGCAATAGCAGAAATTTCAACATTTGCATTTAGAGGTAATTTTTCTACTTGAGCAATTTCACGAGCTGGATGATTTTCTTTAAAATAACTTCCGTAAACTTTATTGATGTCGGCAAAATATTTTAAATCAGAAACATAGATTGTGCATTTTACAATGTTTGAATAATGTAAATTTGCTTCATGCAATATTGCTCCAAGATTGTTCATAACCTGCGTGGTTTCAGCATTTATGTCGTCATTAACCAAAATACCTGTTTCTCTGTTGATACCAATCTGACCGGAAATATATAATACATTATCTGTCATTATTGCTTGATTGTAAGGTCCAATTGGTTCTGGTGCTTTATTTGAATTGATTATATTTTTCATTTAATTAAATTTATTTTTTACAAAATTAAATTAATAGTATAAAATTAAACAATAAAATTGTTTTTATTTTGAGTTTATAATAGAATTCCAAATATATTATTAAAACAACAAAGCCGTTAATTTTAACGGCTTTTTTTTTAAAAAAAAGGACAAAATTTATGTCTCTCTTTAATGATTAATTTTTAACCATTTTCTTCACGAGACGTTTTCCGTCAAATATAACAGAATAATAATAAATTCCTGAAGGCAAACTATTAACATCTAAATCAATTTGATGTTTTCCTGAAAGAACATTATTATTTTCGGAATAAATTGTTTTTCCTAACAGATTAATTACTTCGAATTTAATTTTTCCTGCTTTAGGAACTATATATCCAATTGTAGTAATTCCTTTTGTTGGGTTAGGAACATTTTGGAATAGAATAAATTTGCTATTGTCATATTCATCAATTCCAGTGCAGAAAACACTTGTAAGAGAATTGTAAATAGAATCGTTTGAATGGTCAACATCTCCCGGATAATTGGTTTTAGCACAGAAAATAAAATTTCCTACCGGTGCAATAAATTTAGTTATAAATGAGTATTGAGCAGAATCACCTGAATTTATTGAACCTGTCCATGTTTCTGTTATAGGATTAAAGTAGTTCAATGTATAAATAATATCAGCACTAGTTATTGTATTTGTCCCATAGTTTTTAATCCACATAATTACATCATTATTTTTATTTATACATGCCGTATCAACAGGTTTTTCTATATAACAAATTCCAACATCATCCGGAGCAGCAATTGTACTGATATTTTTGCAAGTAGTGTCGTTGTCGAAATGAGTATCTGCTGTTATTGATGTCCAAGCACAGAGTTCGTACATTGTACTTGGTCCTTGATAATTTAAAGTAAAAGTATAGTTGTCAGTTGTATTAGGAAGTAATGAGCCAGTCCATGTTTCTGTTGTTGCTGCTTGTCCGGTAACTGCATAATTAACAGGAATAGTGGTTAAAGTATCAGTACCAAAGTTTTGAATAGTAACCTGAACAGTAATACTGCTTCCTGTCATAGTGGAAGTAGCAGGGGCGATTATATTAGTAACACCAGCATCTATAGGTAATTTAGGAACAGTAATTTTGAAATCATCAATTGCCCAACCGTCAAAATTATTAGTTGTATCATTAGATGAAAAGATTAACCTGAACTGGGCAATATTTGCAAGGTCATTTACTGAAGACAGGTCATAAGTTGATTTTTGCCATCCGCCACTGTTTCCTGTCCACATATCACTATTTGTCTGAGTTGTATTATACCAGTTAGTTCCGTTAACATCGTTTTTAACACCAAGTGTTGACCAAAAACCAGTATTGTTTAGGTATTGAATACGTCCACCGTCATACATGCTTTGAGTGTGATAATAATGCCAGAATGATAAAGAATCCGGGCTAATAAGTCCGAAGACAAATTTTGGAGTATAGAGAAAATCAAAGGAATTATTATTATAATTAGTATCAAGCTGTATCATCCATGCATTATTCGGGCTGTGAGCAGAAGTGATAGTTTGAGCATTTGGAGTTCCACGTTGCCACTGATTAGCCAAGGTATCAGCAAGCCAACAATCAACGCCTTCGAAATTATCAGAATATGGAGGAGTTGTCATTAGTTGAACAAATGACGTAATACAATGTTGGTCATTGAATATATTGCTATCTCCAACTAAAGTTGTATAAGCACAAATTGTATTTTGTCCTGTTGGTAATGCAATTGTCGGGAATGTATAATACATTGAGTCAAGAGGAAGTATAGTATCAGTTAGTGTAACTTTAACGGGAGTTGCTGAATTTATTTGATAAGAAACATCAATAGAGTCAATAATATCTATTCCATAATTTACAATTATAACTTCTATTGGAGTTATAGCACTAGCAGCTATTGTTGTTGGTTGAAGAATATCAACGATTGCTGCATCCTGATGAATTTCTGGAGCAATAATAACACTATAATCTTCGGTTTCTCCATAAGAGTATGTTCCACAAGGATGAACAGCTGCACTATTTGTACCTATTTCAGCAACAACTCTCATTTGTGATAATCCAGTTAATGCTCCTGAAGATACAACAATATTGCCAGTTACAGTAACCGGATTGCTTGGTGAAACGCTACTGTATGCCGTGCCAAATGCTGTTTCTGTTGCTTCTTCATAAGCACCATTTCTGTTATAATCAATATAAACTTCTACATATCCGGGATAAGAATTAGTAGTTAATGAGTTTATTTTTATTGAAATAGGATAAGTATTACTCGGAGCAATCATTGCAGGAGGAACACTAGTATAATCCGTATATAACTTATTGAAAGGCATTGGTGAAGTATTATTAATTGCTCCAAAAGTTACGTTCTCTATATCATGAAAAAGTGTGATAGTCGCTGCAGATGGACAATAGTTTGGAATCAAGTTCTGTACTGTTGACCAAATAGTGTCATTAACTTGAACTGAGTCACAACTATAGGAAGTGTAAGCTTTAAAACTATA
>Ga0075120_10002213_pt1 | contig 14314 bp, 7 predicted proteins | sample AntAceMetag02UKL_FD_69792 | JGI IMG/M metagenome (GOLD analysis project Ga0075120, IMG submission 69792) | Saline lake microbial communities from Ace Lake, Antarctica - Antarctic Ace Lake Metagenome 02UKL | ecosystem: Environmental > Aquatic > Non-marine Saline and Alkaline > Saline | place... | reverse complement strand
TTGCCGAAGTTGGAAAGCACCAGGACACCCACGGTAAAGGTGCCTTCAGCGATGCTCACAATTCGGGAAGACGTTCCGATTCCTCCTGCGAAATCAAACGTCATCATGCCCACGCCTGCGCCGACGGACCCCTGCACCACGGGGCCCGAGGTTGCCGCTTCAATGGCCCGAACCGCATCCTGTGAGCTGCATGTGCCCACGCGCACGTCGTTCAGAAAAGAATCATCTGTTTCGCCGACCACCGGAATGACCACATCCGTTTCCGTGCCCAGTTCCGGATATTTTTTTGTCATGTGGGCGATGACACCTGAATGCACCTTGCCGACTGAATGGGAGTTGGTCAGCAGGATGGGACTCTCGAGCCAACCCCATTCCATCACCTGCGTGAGCCCCATCATTTCACCGACTCCATTCAAGACGAATCCTCCCGCGACCAGGCGTTTGGAATAGGCCCTTCCAGCAGGCAGAATCGCGGTCACGCCTGCCCGCACAGCCGAAGTTTCGGGTAGGCCGGGAACCTGTACGTTGTCTTCCATGTTGGTCAAGTGACCCACGCGGACGCCCGCCACATCGGTAATGGCGTTGAGCACTCCGGGATGCATCCGGCCCACGCAAATGCCCAGCTCTCGTGCGGTCGGGCGCGGTTGAGATGCGGCTCCCACCGGTGCGCCTGTCTTGCGGATCGGACGTAGCGCCAGCCCGTAGCGCCGTGCCGCCGAACGAATCACCAGCCGCATCACATTTTTGAAGTCGAGTCCATTCACCTTTGCCGCCGTGATGAGCGAAGCGTTCGGATGCAGACTGGGGAGTGGATTCAGCTCAATGAAAAACGGTTGCCCGTTTTCGTGCAGACGTATATCGACGCGCCCCATATCCTGACACGACATGATGTCGAACACGCGCCGCGCCATATCCACGACGGCGGCTTCTTCCTGTGCTGTGATCTGTGCCGGACAAACCACCTGCACCGCCGCTGCCGCCTCGCCACCTTGTTTCATCTCATAGTCGTAAATGTTGTAGCGTCCGTCTAGGCGCGCAAGATCGAAGGTGTGTTCCACAATGCTCAGCATTTTTCCAGGATAGGCCTCCAGAAATGGGATGCTGAGTTCCCTGCCGACAATGAATTCCTCGACGACGACGCCCGCCGGATACTGTCCGAGAATAGCGGCGAGGTGTCGTCGGGCTGCCGCCTCGTTTTCCACCACGGAGTCCTTGGTGATTCCCTTGCTTGAACCTTCTGAATTCGGCTTGATCATGAGCGGATACGCCAAGCCCTCAGGCAGGGGCTGATCCGCCTTGGTAATGAGTGTCCCGCGCGGTACGCGAATACCGCGTGATGCCAGCACGGTTTTGGCCAGATGCTTGTCCAGATTCAGATGCAGTAGGGAGGCGTTTCCCCCGGTAAAAGGTATCCCCAACTGTTCATAAAGACCCGGATAAAAGGCTTCGCGCGAGCTGCCGATTGTTCCTTCCGCCACATTGAAAATAAGATCGGGTTCACTGGCCAGCAGGCGATCCACAATGTCGTTCGGCTTGCCGGAGACCTCCACCTCGGTCACGGTATGCCCCAAACTGGCTATGGCTCCACTGATACGACTGACATCTTCGGCCATCAGCAGCTCGGCCGTGTTCTCGCTGTCGTCGGTTCGCAGATTGTATGCGATTGTTATTCTCACTATTCACCTCGGGTTTTTTCGTTTGCCACACGCTCAGCAGAAACGAAGGTAACGTCAATTGAGGGATGGGGCAACCGTAAAAAATAGACGGTCGTTGTGGACGACGCCCCTCTCGGTAGCGTGGTGCTCTCCGAGCGCCATGGGTTCCTTGGTAGTGATACCCCGACCTCCGTCCGCTCGGCGAGCAGACGGCTACGCAAGAACAACGCGCAGGAGGAAAACAGGTTTCCTCCGCCCGAGGAGAGCGGAGGGAACTTGTGTGTGTGTGCCTTACGGCGCGTATTACGGCTGTACGCGAACCCGGAAGTATCGATTGGTATCGCCGGCGCCTTCTGTATTGCTCACCGTGGTGTCGGTGTTCAGGGCTGTGCGCAGCGGGCCATACGGTTTCCAGCTTTCCTCCGCGTTCAGGAGGGAGTTCTTATAGAGAATCTGGTAGTTGATGTTGGGCTTGCTGGCCCAGGTGAGAGTGAGCTGTGAACCGTTTAACACCAGTTCTTCGATGCTGAGCACATCGTTGATATCGTTCGGGTTGGTTCCTGCAAGGAGTTCGGCGTTGTTGCTGCTGCCATCGCCATCGAAATCGCCGTCGGCGCCGTTGACGCCGGTGGCGCTGTTCGGATTAAGCCCGTGCGCGATTTCCCAATCGTTGTTGAGCCCGTCCTTATCCCAGTCCCAGTCGCTGTATTTGGAGCCGGCATAGAGGCCCTGCGCGTCGGTGGGATAGGTGGCGGCGACATCCATGAGCTTGAGGAACTGGGCCTGTTTGCCCTGCCAGGCATCACCGTTGAGCCCGACATAGAGTCCCGTGGCGAGGAGGTCGGCGGCGGTACGGCTCGTGCCCCAGACGAAGGTGGTCGGGTTGGTGGAAGCTAGGTCCACGACGTTATAGGAATGTCCACTTTCAATACCGAACCAGTTTTTCCCCTCGAAGTCTACATCGAGATCATAGTTGGCGGCGCGGTCGTCATTGGCTTGGCAGTCGTTGTTGACGAATGCAAAGACGACATCCTGCGAGGCGGCGCTGACCCCGGCGGCCTCGTATTTTGCCACGGCGAAGATGCTCTCATTGATTCCGGCACCGCCGGACTGAGAGAGAAAGTAGTCGTTTTGACTTTGCAGGGCAGGCGATCGCAGGCGTGCGCCGTTGATGCGCCCGTAGCTGTTGTAAAGGCCCTGCATCCAGGTGGAGCCCTGATGCCATACACTGGTCATACTGTTATAGCGTTTGAAGTTCGGAATGGATTTGCCGAAGTTCATCTCATAGATATTCACGTTGTTGGCCTTCTGAATCTCGTAGTCGTAATAGTTGTATGCCGTGTTGTAGGTTTCGTAGTCATTCTGCATGCCGGCTTCCTGCCCGTAGAGGATCATGGGGACGCCTGCGAGCGCGGAGAGTTCTGCATAGGCATACATTAGGCTGGGCTGATGAGCGGTGGGCAGAATTTCGTCGTGACTGGTCAGGTTGAGCAGTAACGGCACGTTGGCAAAGGCCTCTTTGCGATCGGCCACCTTGGTTTGCGTAGGCGAGGTGCTGCGATTGGGTGAGACGGCATTGGTGGGCGCGCCGCCACCGGGAAATTCCTTGAAGAAGTCGTTGCGCCAGTAGAACACGAGGTTTTCGTTCAGGATGTCGAAGTGCCGCGAGGAGCGGAAGCCGACGCCGTGCTGTTTGCTGGTCCCAACTTCCTTGTAGCCATCGAGTGATTCGGCCATGAAGAGGAAGTCCCATTTGATGCTGCGCGTTTTATTAATGGAATATTCCCAGAATTCGGAGGGGAGGCCTTGTGCGAAGTCGCAGCGCAGGCCATCGATGCCTTTATAGGACTCGCTTTTCGGGGTGCCGCGCGGGTGGCCAGTTTTCGCCAGCCAGTATTCAGGATAGTAAGAGAAATATTCCCAGACTTCCTTGGTGGTTGCATCGAGCGGGTCGGTGCGGTCTTCTTCGAGGAGGAAACGATAGAACCACTGACTGTTCCAGGCTGCTCCCTCGGCGAATTCCAGGCCTTGTCCCTGGACTAGGCAGTCATAGGTTCCGTAATTGAACTCGGCGGCATCTTCCCATTTTCCGAAGTCGATTCGGTCGGGTGCGGAACCGATATCCTTGAGTTGCTCGCTGCCGTAATAGGTGGCACGTTGGCCGTAGTCGGTGTTTTTGGCATACCAGGCGGGTTTGATGTCTCGAATATAATTTGCGGCGGTGGTAGCCCAGTCAAACAGGTCCACCCCCGGCTGGCCGATTTCGCAATCCCAAGCGCTGTGATTGAAGGTGCCGTCGAGCATGACGCCGATGCCGCTGGCGTCATAGGCGGCCACGAAGTCGGTGAATTCAGTCATGGCCTGACTGCCGTCGGAGGTGTACGGTTCGCCGAGTACACCATTGACTTTCCAGTAGTTTTTCACGGCATAGGGACTGCCCGGATCATAGGCGGAGCCCGTGATCGGGTCGGTCTGGCGTCCATCGGAGCCGATGGGATGGATGGGCTGGAGCCAGACCATGTTGACGCCGAGATTTTTGAAGTAGTTGGTGCTGATGCGGTCGGGCCGGTCGGCATTGACCTGAACCATATCCGCAAAGGTGCTTCGGCCCTCGAAGAAGTTGTTCGTGGCTTCGGCGGTGAGGGGATTGAGTTCGTACATGGTGAGTTCAAGCGCCTTTTTCGGGGAGACAACCACGGCGCAGTCACGGCGAAGGCCGTGATCGGTGTAGTAGACATAATCACCGCCATTGACGCGGTAGCGGGCGTTGATGCGGTAGGCACCGCAGCGGTTGACCGGCACGGTGACGCTGTAGGAACCATCGCCGTTGCTGCTCATGGAATAGGCCCGATAGTAAGTGGAGGCGCTGGCAGTGGAGACCGAGTCCGGGTCTTCTTCGCCCGGCATGACGGCGAAGTCGCGCCGGTTTAGGTTGGAGAAGAGTTCGACATCTGTGAGGGTGGCCGCACCGGCATTCGGCGTCAGCTTGACGGTGATGGAGTATTCCTCGTTGGCCATCTCGTTGATGAAGAATCGGCGGAGGCCGTAGTTGGCATCCTGGGTGTTTTCGTTCACGGTGGTTTCCATGATTGGCGCGCCGCAATCGAACACGCCGTCGCCATTGATATCTAGGAGGCTGGACACGGCCAGACGCTGGAATTCCATGATTTCGACGTTGTTGTTGGCATCCCAGACGAGGGGGGACTGACTGGTAATGCCGCCGCCTTCATCCGTGCCATAGGCCACCGAGGCCACGTAGATGGCTTCGGGGATGTAGCCGAAAGTGTCGACCAGGTTGATCACGCCTTCGAGCGCGCTGCCCGGTTTGTTGGAGATCAGGCCGGAAGCCTGATTCCAGGAGCACCAGCCGGAGCTGCCTTCGGCGGTGATGTAGGGATATTGGGCCGTGTCGAAGAAGACTTTCCCGGCCTTGTTCCAGCCGGGGGCCGGATCGGAGGCGTTGCCGAGTGCGGGCGCGACATAGAGGAAGTGATCGTTGCCTCCGCCACCGGCGCCCCAGGTGGCCACGTACAGGTTGGCACCTTTGACGGCGGCTTGTATCTTCATGCCGTAGGAGATCACCGTATAGCCATCGGAATCGAATTCGCCGTCCATGACGAATCCTTCGGGATTATCGCCGGCCACGGTGACCTGCCAGTCGCGCTGGCTGTTGTTATCCCAGATGTCCACGCCATCGTTGAAGACGAAGTCGACCGAGGTGGCATTGGAGGGGACCATGTAGTTGACCGTCCAGCGGCTGTTGCCGGCATCCCAGTTCATGGCGACCGACTCTACGCCCTGCCATTCTCCGAACGTACGCTTGGAATGCCCGACATAGAGGTTGACGGCGGAGGCATTCTCAAGCGGCCCCTGATTAGTCTTGTAGGTAATGGTCAGGTTGTTGGTGCGTGTGGCTGGGTCGGGGGTGTAGTTGACCTCGGCGGGCACGCTGGGGGTGCCGACCGGATGGCTGGCGGCATTGTAGATGTCGTAGGCATAGACGTTATTGGAAGAAACGAATCCGGCATAGACTTCTTCGTAGTTGCTGTAGCCATCGCCGTCGAAGTCGTTTTGATCGTCCCACTGGCCACTGTAGAAGGTGGAGTGGTTGTAGGGATTGAGGCGTGACCACTGTTCGAAATTGTCGGGGATGGAATTCTGATTGTCATCGCCGGGAATTTTCTCGCCTGGGATGGCATTGGTATCGAAGAACGGAATTTCGACGTTGTCCGGAATGCCGTCGCCATCGGAGTCAATATGGTTTTTTCCGTAGAGATTGAAGACGACGCGGCGGGAAACGCGACTGGTCACGCCGCCATCCACGCGCTCGGCTTCAAAGAAGTGCGGGCCGTTGATGAAATTGCCCCAGAGGCGATTGGTGACGACGTTGCCCAGGTAATCGCGCTGAACGACTTCGCCATTGAAGACGTTGGTATAATTTCCGGCATTAAGGGGCAGCTCATAGCCGTCCCAATAGAGGCGCACGGTGCTCGGGGAACCGGACGCGGTCACGCCGGTAAGGAAGAAAGGCAGCATGTTGGTCGCGTTTTCCGCATGGCTGAGGCTGATGGGTTGCGTGTTGGCCGCCACATTGAACACGCGGGTATATACGCTGGTGTTGATGACTGCGCGGGGACTGCCCCAGTTGGCTTCGGTGGTGGTGACCCGTGCGGTGTGCGTACCGGCAGAGAGACCGCTCAGATTAAATTTCCACAGGCCTTTCATGACTTCGTCGGCGCTCTTTACGGCACCGCCATTGAGAGAAACGGTCATGCCGTAGGCGGTGAAGTCCGTATTTTCAATAGTCATCACGCCTTCGCCCCGGATGGTTTCGTCTGCGGCTGGATAGGTGATGTTGAGTTCGGGCCCATGCAGATCCACATAGACCACCTTGGTGGCGGTGTTGAAGAGGGCGGGGGAACCTTCGCCGGGCCAGTTCACAAAGGCACGCACTTTAATGGTGTTGAGACCTTCGGGGATTTTCGCAGGGGCATTATTGACCGCCAGCGACCAAGCCGTACCTGAACCAGTCATGTCCTCGTAATCCGCGCGGATGAGCAGGTCGTCGTTGGTGTAATGGGTTCCGGAACCGACCTGCGTGAGGCCCTGGCCCCACTTGAGCAGGACATGACTGGCGGTGGCGGAACTCAGACTCGCCTGCACCGTGAAGTTGGATGCGGTGATGCGGGGAATGCTTCTGGATTTAGGCGAGCCATAGGTGCCGCCGGGGACGATCCAGTTCATGTCGGATGCACCAACCACGCTGATGGTGGGATCCGGCGTGTAGGGGGCGTAGCAGACCCAGCCTTGTCCATAGTTACCAGGTACCGTCACATGCGCTTTTCCCCCGGAGATCGTTATGTCGGTGCCGTGGCCCGTGTAATCTTTCAGGACGGTTCCATCGGAAAAACAGGTATCCAGATCGTGCGTGATATCCCCGCCTGAATCGTTGAGGGCGACCAGCAGGATGCCTTCGCCGGCATCGGGGCTGCCGTTCGGGTTCAGGTCGTCAAATCGTTCGAGTGCGAGGAAGTCGCCATCCGCCCAGCGGTTCCATTCTTTACCCCAAGCGAAGTTGTTGTTGATCCAGACCATGTTGGCCACCTTGGACCCGCCGTCGCCCAAGGCATAGTCATCGTAGCCTGGAATCATCCATGTGCGGTACGAGTCGCTACCTGAGATGTTTTTTCCTGTGAAATAGACCATCGGAAAGCCGATATGCGTCAGGGTATAGGCATAACCCAGATCCACCTTGCCATTTTGGCCTTCATCGTGACCCCAAATGTACATGATACCCTTGGACGGTCCGAAATCGGTTCCAGATCCATAGAACCCACCGATGTTTCCGCTCAGCGCGCCATCGGCTGTTTTCTTGATGGCATAATCCAGGAAGCGCATGGGGTTGTTATCCGCCCAGTATTTAACGCCTTGTTGCCCGCCTTCACGATAATCGTCCCATGGGCTCAATATCTCCGCAAAAATGAGGGAGTGTTTCCGCTTGATGTAATTGGCGAACACCTCGGACGTGTCGTTATAATTGGTATATCCGCGGCGCAGGCTCTGATTGTATTGGGCCTCGTGTAGAAAGCCGACTTGATCGTTTCCGAAAAACTCCCAGGGGGTATGTTTCCCGGCATCGAGCCGAAGACCGTCGTAGTCGATGGCTTCGCCCAGCCACGCGATCCAGCGGTAGAGTAAATCAGAAGCTTCTTCCCCATTGCTGTAGGTGGTTGAATCGGTATTGAAGTAGGGATAGCGATCGTATTGTCCAATGTGGCGGATGAAGGAGGTTCCGGCGACGTAGTTGGGGCTGTTGGGTGCGGTGAAGCGGTCGGCAGTGCCCCAACTGCGGGTGAGAGTACAGTCTTCCGTGCGAATGTCGATCAGAGAGCACAGGTCCTCATACATGGTGGCACCGTAGCCATTATCGGGAGTCCAGTTTCCCATGCGGGGTGCGCGTTTGTAATTGAGATCGTTGCAGTAATTATCCTGCCGCCAGACGTGGAAGTCGGTCACTTTCATGCCGGGATACTCGCGGATGTCCGGGCCGTTGCCGTTGTGATTCATGATGATGTCGGGAATGATTTTGACATCGCACTGGTGCATGTTGTCCACCATGTTGCGGAGGGAACCTCGGGTGCCGTAGCGGGTTTCGCGGGTGCCGCGCTGGGGGACGTCGCCCAAGTCAAAGCGGTCGTAGAGGCTGTAACCCACATTTCCCCAGATCGTACTTTTCCCAACCGGGGCTTTGGTTGGCGGGGGCGTCCAAATATAATTGTAGCCGCTTTCCGCCACTTCCGGAATGCGCCGATACATTTCATCCCAGTCCGTCTCAAACCATTGTAGCATCACTTCGCCGAAGAGCGAAGACGCTGAAAAAAGGATGAGACCAAAGACGGAGAGTAGAACGTTACACCTTGTTCTCGAATTCATAAACCGCTCCTCGTTTTCTTACTGGTACAGTTACACACACTTAAAAAGTAAAAGATTCGGCACCACACTGAGTTTTAGTAGGTACCCAGCCAGCTTCATTTTGTCGAATTATTTTTTCAACGATTGAAAAACATGTTCGGCTAAATATTATGTAATATTATGCACAGCAATGGTATGTAAAACAGACAAAAAAAGGTAAAACGCTGTACTTTTTCATATCTTCGTCGATTCTTTGACAGGCCGGGATGACGGCGAGGGCGGGAGGTGCCATTTTCCCCTCTCGGGAGGGCCCGTGTCCCCACGGGCCAAGCGGAGAGCAAGCGCGTTTTTGGAGGGCGAGCGACCCAGCGAGCCGTGCATAGAGTAACCGCGCAGGATGATCTCGAAGAGAAAAAAGGACTGATCTGAAGACAATGAAAAGGACGCTGAGGACAGCGTCCCTCCCTAATTTGCGTCCATTAGCGTCCATTTGCGGTTTTTCTAAAAACCCTGTTCATCCCGTCAAAATTCTCTCTGAGCTCTTACAGGCGGTCGAGCAGATTGCGCTGTTTCTCCAGGTAAACTTCCGAATCAATCAGTCCGTCGTCATAGAGTTGTTTCAGCGTTTCGAGTTTCTGCCGGAGGTCGTTGGGCGAATGGGTTTGAATTGCGGCGTAGGGCGTGGGGGTGGCACTGGGCGAGGGGATGGCGTTCGGTTGGGCGCTCATTTTTTCATTGGCTGCCTCTTCGGGCCGTTCATCCGGGACGACGGGGTGTTCGTTGCTCGTGATCTCCTGCGGAGCTTCCGGTTCGTCGGTTCTTTTTTTCGGGGGCGGAATGGTCCGAGAGAGGGATTCGGCGGGGGCTTCCCGTCCAGTGAGAATCGAGACCATTAGGAGGGTGGCGTTTTTAGAGTAGCCGCCGGGCTGGATGCTCAGAGGAATCAACGTGGTTGCGCCTTCTTTTTCCGCGCTCAATTCTAGGGCCCACCAAGCTGTTTCAGCCTCTTCCGGCATATCGAATGCCGAGAACTCCGAGACGTCCTGCCACTTGACGTTGAAATCGCCCATGCGCGATCCAAGGCGCGACCACTGCACCGGGCTTTGCGAATACTGATCAAAGGTGCGGAAGCGCAGGTTGATTCGATCGGCATGCACCTCGGCAATGATTCGTGGGTCCACGCCCAGGTATTTTTTCAGGATGGGGTGGCATTGGCCTTCGGTAATGATCCGCTCGAGAATGCCCGCCGCCTGAGTGCGGTTGACCTGCCCAAAAAAGGCACTCTCGCGGGCCGCCTGAACGACATCGAGCTCGGAGGACGTCGTGATGGGCTCATCCGCCGCGAGCGCTCGCGAAACGGCCCAGACGAGGGAGAGCAGGAGGCTGGCGTGTAGAATGCAGAGCTTCATGAGTGGTTCCTTTTTTTGCGCGTTAGAAGTAGGATAACGCGCTGTTGGGACGGTAGGAATTCAGGCGCGATGCTGTCAATGGAAATAGGAGACCCTTTGCAATCGCCACATTCCGCGAAATGAAACTTTACAATCCAGCGCCGCCCTTTGATAATCCGCTAACTTGTTCGGCAGGAAACAACGATGAAGACACTCTTAATGGTCCTTATGATATGCAGCGTGGACGTCGCCTGTCAAGGCCACTTGGTTCACCGGCACTATTCGCATCGGAAAGGGTAAGGTGCTGTCAGGTGGGATGGGGTTCAGCGTGAAGCGTGAGATGGATATCTTCTTGGAGATCAAAGCCGGAAAGGTCGTCTCAACTCGTCAAGTTGACCACACTGGAAAAAATGGAACAACCGAATTAGAAAGCGGATGCGTACGCAAGTAAGCCCAGCCGATTCGCTATGGGTTTCCCTTGCACTGGTCACTCTCGGCTTTTGGTAGATGCCTAATGATGGTAGTAATTACACGGCAACGCCTGTTATGCTTGATCGTATCCAGTACGCTGATCGCAGGGATGATGATCGGGTGTATATCGCGGGGAGAAAAGGCCATGAATGAAAAACAATCCTCCGTTGAGGATTTTCTAACCGAACCTGATTATGACAGCGAAGGTTTTATCGACTACGTTTATGACGGTCAGTCCTACAAATTATGGTATGGCAGAATAGGCTCCGGCCGTGCAGCCCCTGCATTGGTTCTGCACGGCGGGCCTGGAGGTAATCATCACAATCTCGTGGCATTTCAGGCATTGGCTGATGAACGCCCTGTAATCTTCTACGACCAGCTTGGGTGTGGAAAATCAGACCGTCCGGATAATCCGTCCCTGTGGACTGCTGAACGATATTTTGATGAGGTGAGAGCGGTTCGGGATGGTCTGGGCTTGAAGAAGTACCATCTGATTGGTCATTCATGGGGAACGACTCTGGCTGTTGGATTTGCCGCCAAACATCCCGACGGCATGTGCTCTATTTCTCTCCATAGCCCAATACTTAGTTTCCCTTATTATATCAACCACGTTGCCCCGGCACTTAAGCAGGGCTTGAGCGGCCTGAATGGGAAAGCCGGGCAGGTGATAGATGATTATGAGTTAAAGGGGGTCGGCACAAAGAATGACTACGATGACGCTTGCATGGAATTCATTAAGAGGCACGTTACACACACTTGGCCATTACCTGAGGCGATGAAGAAGCTGATTGCCGCACGAAATCCCATAATCCACGATGTCATGGTTGCAAGCGGTTCGGAGTTGAATGTGCCGGGAAATCTAAAGACAGTCAACGTAACCACGCAATTGTCCACGTTAACGGTTCCTGTTCTCATGACCTGCGGAAGCGACGATCTGTGCACGCCTGCCTATACCAAATGGCAGTCTGGATTTGCCAATAATCCCCAGTATCATGTCATACAGGGAAGTGCCCACATGACTCCCGTGGATAGGCCAATGGAACTCCTCGGGCTGCAACGGGCGTTTTTAAGAGAAGCGGAAAACTGGTCGGACCATGCGCCTGAGGCCGCGCCAAGCGCGTCTCCAGACGAACCGTCAACCTGATCATTGGAATGGAGAAAATAATGAATGCAACCCTTGTGATCGTTGATAAGTGCTTTTCCCTAGGTTCTTTCGATAACAAAAAAGCACTGCTTGAATCAAACGGTATCCAAGTCTACTCAGACTCTGAAACGACCGTCACGGTTTGTCCTTGGTATGCGAATGCGATTGGCGGAATAAAATTACGCGTCTCGCAGTCAGATGCGAGCCGTGCCAAAGAGATTCTTGAGTCGATCAATTCCGTGTCCGTGGAACCGGAAATGTATAAGGCCAAAAAGAAAGCTGCGGCGAAGTCCCTGTTCATAGCCCTTGTCACAGGCGGTGTTTTTGGGTCAACGTTTGGCTACATAAACAAATCTCTCGCAACAGGAGTTGAGGTTTTTCTTCTTCTTGCGTTTATCACCTATGTATACACGGCCTATGTGCTCATCAAAAAGCGGACGTGATGTTCCGGTGTCCTTGGGCGTTGGGCTGGTTGTGTAGCGTATAAGGATTGACAGGCCGCGCCCTCTTGCATACTTTACATGCAGTTAAAACGTAAATCATATGCACAAGGATATCTATGAGAACAACACTTGATCTGCCGGAAACTCTCGTTGCCAAAGCAATGAAGGTGTCACATCAGCACACGAAGACAGCCGTTATTATCGCCGCGCTGGAGGATTTGGTGCGGAAGAGCTATCTACAGGAACTTAAAAGTTTCAAAGGGAAAACGGACCTGAATCTTGACTTAAACACATTGCGAAAGCGGAAATGAGCGTCTTGGTTGACAGTTCGGTATGGGTTGATTATTTCCGCGGTGCGCCACGGTCGGAAATGCTTGATTTTCTAATTGAAAACGATCTGGTCTTGGTCAATGACCTCATCCTTGCAGAGCTTGTCCCTGCGCTACATGTTCGGCAACAACGAAAGCTGATCAGCCTTCTGCGAGAAATCAACCGAATACCTATTAAAATTGACTGGGATGCTCTGATTCATATGCAGACTCTCTGTATTCGGAACGGAATTAATAAAATTGGCGTTCCTGACCTCGTGATAGCACAAAATGCCATTCAGAATAACATTCAGCTTTTCACCCATGACAAACATTTCGCGCTGATGGCTCGACATATACCCTTGTCGCTATACCAATAGAACATGCCCAACCACCGTTTGGTACGAGACCTCGAGGAATCGTGCGCCGGAATAAAAGCGTTTGTCGTAACCCTATGAGCGTGTTATACAGCCAGCCTCTTTTGCGATGGAACCGACGGCTTGATGGGTCGTGGGGCGCGTGCAAACAAACAACCAGGATGATTTTGTTATGAGCAGTTCATTTAATGAGAGCGCCGAGCATATGGATGTGGAATATGTGGCGCAATTGGCGCGGCTGCACCTCACGCCGGAAGAGCGCACCTTGTATCAGCGTCAGCTCGATCAGATTCTGGGTTATGTGGACGAGTTGAAGGCGGTCGATGTGGAAGGGGTGGAGCCGATGGCGCATCCCATGCCGATGACCAATGTGCTGCGACGTGATGAATGCGGCATCAGTCTCGACCGGGATGCCGTGCTGGCCAATGCGCCTTCTGTGCGCCATCATCAGTTTGTGGTCCCAAAAATTATGGAATGAAGCGGGAGCGGATATGTCTGAATTAAACGAAAAAACGGTGGAAGAACTTTCCGTTCTGCTTCAGTCGGGTGCCTGCACCTCGCAGGAGATCGTACGCGATGTGCTGGCGGCGAAAAACAGGATCGACCCGGTGATTCGGGCGTATGTGGATTTGGATGAAGAGGACGCGCTGGCGCAGGCCGTCGAAGCGGATGCCGCGCGAGCGCACGGTACGGCCGGCCCGCTGACGGGCATTCCCGTGGCGATCAAGGATTTGCTCAATGTGCGTGGGCAGTCCTGCACCTGCGGGTCGAAAATTCTGCAGGGCTATCGCTCACCCTATGATGCTACGTCCGTAGCTCGGTTGCGGAGTGCCGGCATGGTGATGGCCGGGCGCGTGAACATGGATGAGTTTGCCATGGGTTCGTCCACGGAAAATTCGGCGCTTCAGACCACGCGCAATCCATGGAACACTGAGTGTGTTCCGGGCGGGTCAAGCGGTGGTTCGGCGGCGGCGGTGGCGGCCCGCATGGCCGTGGCCTCGGTTGGGTCTGATACCGGTGGTTCCGTGAGGCAACCCGCATCCTTTTGCGGCTGCGTGGGCTTGAAACCCACCTATGGGCGCATCTCGCGCTATGGTCTGACGGCCTATGCCAGCTCACTCGACCAGATTGGGCCGATCACGCGCACGGTGAAAGATGCCGCGCTGCTGCTGGGTGCCATGGCCGGCCATGATCCGAAGGATTCCACTTCGAGCCCCTTGGATGTGCCCGACTACGCCGCCTCACTGACCGGCGAAATGAAGGGGCTCCGTCTGGGCGTGCCGAAGGAATATTTTGTGGAAGGCATTGATCCCGAAGTGGAGGCCTGCGTGCGCAAAGCCATTGCGCAGTATCAGTCTCTCGGCGCAGAAATCGTGGAGGTCAGTCTCCCGAACACGCGCTATGCCACGGCGACCTATTACATTCTGGCGACGGCCGAAGCGTCCACCAATCTGGCGCGCTACGATGGCGTTCGCTACGGCATGCGCGTCGATGGACCCGATCCGATTGCGCTTTATATGAATACCCGCGCGTCCGGCTTCGGCAATGAAGTGAAGCGACGCATCATCCTCGGCACCTACGTGCTCAGCAGCGGATATTACGATGCGTATTATCTG
>Ga0075120_10002209_pt1 | contig 14328 bp, 9 predicted proteins | sample AntAceMetag02UKL_FD_69792 | JGI IMG/M metagenome (GOLD analysis project Ga0075120, IMG submission 69792) | Saline lake microbial communities from Ace Lake, Antarctica - Antarctic Ace Lake Metagenome 02UKL | ecosystem: Environmental > Aquatic > Non-marine Saline and Alkaline > Saline | place... | reverse complement strand
TAACAGTTTTGAAGCTGTGGTAAATCCCATCTCCGAGCCATCCTGGATTATGATGCGATATTTTAGCTTTGAGCCGGTTCTTTCTGACGAGGAAGCGGGAGAGCTCGATGAGGAATCCGCGGCCGAACGTCGAAAGAGATTGGAAGCCCTTGGCTATGCTCAATAATTTTTTGATTCTCCTTTATATTGTGTGGATAGAGAGTTTTTATTAATTCCAGTATTCCAGGCCGAAAAATAATAAATCCCAAATCCCAAGCACCAAAAACCAAATAAATTCCAAATTGCAATGACCAAAATTTCAAACAAATCACCAAAACGGATGGAACTATTCTTATCCTCATTGAAAGTCCTATGCTATTTGGAGGAGTACCATCGTAAGCCCAGGCTTCGCCCGGCGGGTTTGTGATTTTGAATTTGTTGTTTGGAATTTATTTGTAATTTGGGATTTGTTATTTGGAATTTTGTAATAGTTATAGAACGGTATTATTAATAGAAATGCACCCATATAATAAGAAGAAGCGTTTCTGTCTGATTACCACCTTCTATCCTCCCTTCCATCCCGGCGGCTGCGGACTCCATGTCTATCATCTTGCTAATCACCTGGCCCGGGACGGCCACAGCGTGGACGTTATAACTTCTGAGGACGCGCATGCCTACAAGCTCACCGAGCAGCGGGAAGGGGAGTATCCTCACCACCCCGGGGTTACGGTTCATCGGGTGAAGAGTGGAACCGGCCGGCTTGAGCCGCTCTTGACCTATCTATCCGGGGGACCGGTCTTTTCCAGTTCTCAAATCAACGCCGTTCTGGAAAAAGGTTTTGATGTTATTCATTATCACAATATTTCACTCTTCGGCGGCATCCGGTCTCTTAGAATGGGATCCGGGATCAAACTCTTCACCCAGCACACCTACTGGCTCTTCTGTCCGACCCATTATCTCTGGAAGGACAATAAGAAAGTATGCGACTCAAAAGAGTGTTTGCGATGTCTCGTGTCTTACCGCCGGCCGCCCCAGTTCTGGAGGATCGGCGGATTGCGGAACCGGATGCTGGAAAATATCGATTCTCTGATTATGCCCTGCCGCTATATGCTTGACCGTCATAGGGAAGAGGGTTTCAGCGGAAGGATGGATTGTATCCCATATTTTGTCGCCCCGGTGGAGAAAGATGATTCCCCCGAATTGGAGGCCGAGTTTTCCGATCTCCGCCCCTTCTTTCTATTCGTCGCCCGTTTTGAGGAGTACAAGGGACCCCGGCTGGCGATAGAGACCTTTATGAAGAAGAAGGGTGATACCAGGCTGGTGATGGTGGGGACGGGGAGTCTGGAGAGGGAACTCCGGGAACTGGCCGCGCCCGATCCCCGGATCCGGTTTTTGAAATACGTGGCCCCGGATAAGCTCGACTGGCTCTATTCCAACGCCCTCGCCCTGCTCGCTCCCTCGATCTGGCCGGAGATGGGGAATCAGACCGTGATTCAGGCTCAGTCCTGTGGCACCCCTTCGATCGCCTCCGATGTCGGTCTCCTGCCCGAACTTGTGCGGAACCATAACGCGGGCATCATCTTCCGGACCGAAGATGAATTTTTAGCCGCGCTGGACCGGATGGAGAATCCATCTCTCCGGGCAGAGTTCGTTGAGCCCTGCCTTCGCGCCTACCGCGCCGAATACACCCCAAAAAAATTCCTGGAGCGTTACTACGGTGTGCTTGAGAGTCTGGAGAGTTAACTTGGCAACTCATTTGAACCGCAAAGACACAGAGAGCGAAAAGAAAGATTTTGAAGCAACAGAATCAGGTGCTTGATTAAGTTATTATCTTTCTTCCCTGCCTGAAGAATCTCGGCTTAATCCATACACGCAAATTTGCTTTCTTTGCGCTCTCTGCGTCTCTGCGGTTTATTTTTCTTTTTCTAGGCGCTGGGCGACGATCTCTTCCGCCAGCGAGAAGGGGACGGCTTCGTAATGATCGAAATGCATGGAAAAGTTTCCCCGTCCGCTGGTAATCGTCCGAATTTCGGTTGAGTAGCCGAACATCTGTGCCAAAGGGACCTCCCCGGAAATGATAGAAACTTTCCCCCGGGTCTCCATCCCGATTATCCTCCCCCTCTTTGAGCAGAGATTTCCGGAGACGGATCCGGTAAACTCCTCCGGAGTGGTAACCTCAACATTCATAATCGGTTCCAGGAGTTGGAGGCCGGCTTTCTTACAGGCGTCCTTAAATCCATTCCGGCTACAGGTTCTAAATGCGTTCTCGGAGGAGTCGACTTCATGATAAGATCCGTCGTAGAGAACTGCCTGGATATCGACCATCGGAAATCCGGCATAGGGACCTTTCGTCATCGCGTCGATAAAACCACGCTCGACGGCCGGGATATATTCTCTGGGGACCCGGCCTCCTTTAATCTCATTATTAAACTGGAATCCGGACCCGTGGTTCCCCGGTTCCAGGCGGAATTTAATGTGCGCGTATTGTCCGTGCCCTCCGGTTTGCTTGACCAGCTTGTTTTCAAATTCGACGCTTCCCAGGATTGTCTCGCGGTAAGCGACCTGGGGCTGCCCGACTGTAACATTGACCATAAATTCACGGAGCAGACGGTCGACAATTATCTCGATGTGCAGTTCCCCCATGCCGGAGATGACATACTCTCCCGATTCTTTATTGGTCTTGACGGTGAAAGTAGGATCTTCCTCCGCCAGACGAGATAGGGCGCTGGAGAGTTTATCGCGATCAGGCCGGCTCTCCGGAGTGACCGCTACACTGATTACAGGCGCGGGAAATTCTATCGTCTCCAGAACGATCGGGTGCTCCTTACTGCAGATAGTATCTCCGGTTCCGGTCTCGGAGAGACCAACTACAGCGCCGACCCCTCCAGCGTGGAGTTCTTCGATCGCTGTCTGCTTATTGGCATGCATCAGAAAAAGCCGCCCTACCCGCTGCTTTTTGTCACGGCTTGAGTTATAGACAGTATCTCCTGACTTAAGGATCCCGGAATAGACCCGGATGTAGGTGATCTTTCCCATATGGCGGTCCGCCGCGATCTTATACGCGAGTGCGGCCAGGGGTGCGCTATCATCAGGGCGCCGGATAATCTCCCGGTCAATGTCGCTCCGGCAGTCAATCACCGGCGGCCGGTCAATTGGAGAGGGGAGATAAGCGACTATGGCGTCCAGGAGTTTCCGGATACCTTTGTTCTTGAAGGCTGCTCCGCAGAGAACCGGGATCAGTTCATTTTTGATCGTAGCCGCCCGGATAGCTCTCATTACGGCGTCTTTTTTCGCGGGTGCTCCATTGATGAACAGTTCCATCAGTTCATCATCCTGCTCGCTGACTCTCTCAATCATAATCTCGCGGGCTTCTTCCGCTCTCTTTAAGTGAGTCTCCGGTATGGGCTCCTTTCGAAGAATTGATCCCTGAGGTGCCTCGTCGTAGTAGGTCGCCTGCATATCCACCAGGTCGATAATCCCCACGAATTCCTCATTCTCGATCAACGGAATAACTATCGGCACCGCGTTGGCGCCGAATTCATCTTTAATCTCTTCCACTACCCGATCAAAATCAGCCCCGGCCCGGTCCATCTTGTTAATAAATGCCAACCGGGGGACCGAGTATTTCTCCGCCTGATGCCAGACTGTTTCGGACTGTGGTTGTACCCCACCCACGGCGCAGAAGAGCGCAACTGTTCCGTCGAGTACCCGCAGCGATCGTTCCACCTCGGCCGTAAAATCTACATGCCCCGGAGTATCTATGATATTTATCTGGTGATCCAACCAATGTGTAGTGGTTGCCGCTGAGGTGATGGTAATGCCTCGCTCCTGTTCCTGAACCATCCAGTCCATTACGGCTTCCCCGTCATGAACTTCTCCTAATTTGTGACGTTTCCCCGTAAAGAAGAGAATCCGTTCGGTTACCGTTGTCTTCCCGGCATCTATATGGGCGGTCAGCCCGATATTCCTGATTTTATCTATCGATATCGTGTTATTCATTATTTTACTCCGTAATAAAGTAACGACCTTCGGTCGCTACTTTAGTTTTGAAAGTCTTCTGTTAGTTGTGTAATATAGTAATATTGGTAAAACTGCTAATAATTCCGTTCCAATCTTGCCGATGGATATCGGGAAAAAACTAAAACAGGGATTAATTCACTATTGCTGACATATGAATAAAGCGGGTTAGGATATAGAATATCCAGCTTTATGCAAGTAAAAGATATAAATAAGATTGTTGAAATATATTCCGGTATTGTCTCTATTCCATGATAATAGTCCTTTTTTAAAACTAAATTAGCGTGAAGCGCTAATTTATTGACAAACCGGAGATGATCGATAATATTAACTTACTTTTGGTGATTTCTTCTAACCAGTGATAATAGTATCGGTTCAAAACTAAATTAGCGCCGGCGGCGCTAATTTATTCTAATGGGAAAAACTACAGCATTTTTTATCTCCGACGCTCATTTAGGGATTGATATACCCTATTGCGGGGAGCGGGCCGATCTACTCCATAAATTTCTCCGGGAGATAGCTCCCCGGGCTGATTATCTTTTTATCGTCGGCGACTTATTTGACTTCTGGATTGAATACAAGCACGCGGTCCGCCCCGATTACTTCCCCACCCTCCATGCCCTTCGTACCCTGGCGGATACCGGAACCAAAATTCATTACTGCCTGGGAAATCACGACTTCGCCCTGGGGACATTTATTGAAGAGAAGATTGGAATCAAGATTCACCCTGACGGATTCCGGGGAGATATTCAGGGAAAGAGATTGCTGGTAACCCATGGCGATGAACTCCGTGGAAGCCAGTTCCTTCGACGGGTTCTCCGCAATCCACTTCTTCAGTTATTCTATAAGATTTTCCATCCGAATATCGGTATTCCCCTGGGAGAGTTCTTCTCCGGTTTGAGCAGGTCGCACTTCAAGACTGAAGCTTCCGAGGAGATATTGGAAGAGTATCGTCAGGCGGTTAAGGCTATTCTCTCTACCGGGTATGATATCGTTGTATTCGGCCATACCCATGTACCTGAACTCATCCGGACTGAGGAGGGGATTTACTGCAACACCGGAAACTGGATGAGCCGGTATTCTTATGCCGAACTTTCAGATGGAGAGATCCATCTCCGGCAATATAATCCGAAAAATTCCCTTGATTATACAGAATAATTTGAGACAGGACGATTGCAGACAGGACGATTAGAAGCAAAAATAATTATAGACAGGACGATTGCGGACAAGACGATTAAAAGAAAAATCCTTCTGACTTTAAAATGGGCCGAGGTAGGGGGCAATAGTCCTGTCTGTAATGGTCCTGCCATAAAAGGGTGGGAGGTAGGAGGCGAATCGTCTTGTCCCCAAATCGTCTTGTCAAAAAGGTGGAGAGGTGGGGGGGGCAAGGTATTTGTTAGTAGTCTGTTTTTAAAGGGAGAGTTGAGTTTTGAAAATTCAGCAATCAAGTATTTTGATATTTCTTTTGTTGATCCTGGGAGAAAACCCGGCCCCGGCCGATGTCTTCCAATGGGGGAGGAATCTGAAGGATCAGAAGACATTTGAGGTGGATGTGACCGCCGGCAAAGTGGTCGATATTAAGGGGTCGGTAGAGGAGACGATCCGGCCGTATTATCAGCAGATTGGCGAGGATACCCCGGGGGAGAGTTATACCCTGAGTGAGCTCGGGCTGGACGGTAAAAAAGCTACCTTTGGATTGGGTATTGAGCAGAGATGGAAATATATAACTCTGGAGGTCAGCGGATTCTATTACAATCCAACCTCCGACACCACTGCCTTGCGGGATTATTACCTGGGTATATCCAATGAGATAGAGTACCAGGGCCAGAAATACGAATATATGATGATCCCGGAGGGGCAGCCCTTTACCGCCGATCTTAAATCTATCTTCTGCGAGCTGGATATTCTGATTACACCGGTTACAATCGCCCCGGATCCTAATCTTGAATTTATCCCTTTTTTCTACCTCGGCATTGCCGGTATCTTCGGCACATACGATATTGATGCCGGTCCCCCGACTGGTACAACGGTCTATGAGGATCCCCCCCGGGACTATGTGATCGGCGGGCAGACCGACGGCTGGATGGGCGCAGGGATGCCCGGAATTGGATTTGGAGGTGAGATTCGGATCGGACCACCGGATGGCCTCCGGCTAGTCCTGGAGGGGCGATATGTTTTATTCAGATATGACGGCAGCACTGACTATATACCGGTATCGATCCGCCATGAAAAAAATCTGGATCTTGACTATGATAATTATGAGGCAAAAGTCCAGATGGAACTGCCTCTATCCGAAAAGATGGATTTTGTACTGGGTGTTTCCTATGAATATGTAAAGATCGATGCCGATGCTACCGCGACAGACAAGAGTCCGGAAGAGATAGAAGAAGAGCGGGAGAAGTTTGATAAGAAGATCAATTTTGAACTCTCAGAGTTCCATGGCTACGTGGGATTGAAATTCTAAGTGATAGTCATTTGACAGATAAATTAACCACGGAGAGCACGAAGAACACACAGGCACGAAGAATATTTAAGGGGAAAAAGGATATAGCTCATTTTTTAAAGAACCTTCGTGTTCTTCGTGGTTTAATTAGTTAGGAAGCCACATTTAATGGATAATAGGTTACCAACGGCATTGACCATCGCCGGCTCTGATTCGGGTGGAGGAGCCGGTATTCAGGCGGATTTAAAGACCTTTCAAGCGATGGGGGTATTCGGCACTTCGGCGATTACCGCGGTTACCGCCCAGAATACCGGAGGTGTTAAAGAAATTCTCGTCTTATCGCCAGAGATGGTTGGCAGCCAGATCAAGGCGGTGATGGAGGATATTTCACCACTGGCGGTTAAGACCGGGATGCTGGGTGATGGCGCGATTATTGAGGTTGTGGCCCGAAAGGTGGAGCAATACAATATTGAGCTATTGGTGGTTGATCCGGTAATGGTCTCTACTTCAGGTGACCGTCTTATGGATCCTGACGCGATAGGTATATTGAAGGCCTGTCTTCTCCCACTGGCTTTGGTAATAACGCCGAATTTGGCGGAAGCGGAGGTATTAGCCGGCTTCCCGGTTAATAGCCGCCGGGAGATGGAAGACGCTGCCCGGGCTATCCGGGAGATGGGTCCTCGATATGTGGTGGTTAAGGGTGGGCACCGGGAGCAGGATGCCGATGATCTGGTTTTTGACGGAGACGAGATGACCTACCTTCGCTCACCCCGGCTCACGGAGGAAAAAGTCCATGGGACCGGATGTGCTTTCTCTGCCGCGATAACAGCCGGGTTAGCCAGGGGTTTATCCCCGAATGAAGCGATTGTCGGAGCCAAAGATTTTATAATTAAAGCGCTCACTCCTCCGTTAAATCCGGGGCAGGGAGCGTTGGTTGCTAACATATTTAACGCTTAGGAATTTAAATAAACTGAAACCACCAATGTAGGCAGATAAATAATTTCACCGCAGAGATCGCAGAGAAAGACAGAAACTAACTGCCCTATATAAATAATTAATTTGCTTGTAGCTTTATCAATCCATAGAAAAAAAATATATTTTTATTTATTTTGGTTTTTCTCTGCGCTCTTTGCGTCTCTGCGGTGAATAAAGGAAAAAATATAATGCAAATACTACCGATTAAAGTATATGGAAGTCCGGTGCTTCGGGAGAAAGCGCTTCCGGTTGAGAAGATAACCGATGATCTGATCGGGTTGATCGAAGATATGAAGCAGAGCATCTGCTACCATCAGGGGATCGGGTTGGCCGCCAATCAGATCGGAGTTGCCCGGCGCTTGTTTCTAGCTGACGGAGGGGGGGGCCTTAAGGCCTTCATCAATCCCAGAATCATCGAATCTGAAGGCACCGCGGTGGCTGAAGAAGGTTGTTTGAGCCTCCCGGAGATTTATATCGATGTCCAGCGAAGAAGTTCTCTTCTGGTGGAGTATCTTGATGAGAATGAAGAGATTGCCAGAATGGAGGCTGATGGACTCTGGGCCCGCGTCATTCAGCATGAATACGACCATCTGGAGGGAATTATGATCTGCGATCATGCCGGTTTCCTGACCAAGAAGCTTATCCGGGGAAAATTGAAGCGTCTCCGCAAGCGAGTCCAGGAAGCGCTGTAAATAGTTCCTGGTTATATTGTGTGATTCTAAATTATCTGATGGTCCCTGTTTCTTGCTGGTTGTCTGGAAATGTTAATGACGAATCCCGAATGAGGAATGACGAACGAATGCCGAATCCCGAATGTCGAAGGGCCTCCGCCAGATGCCCGCAAGCCCTCGAATCTAGATGCCGTCTCTTTCGATATTGGGATTTGGACATTCTTTCGTCATTCCTCATTCGGATTTCGTCATTTGTAAATGATGTTGTTTTTCAATGCTTGTACCCACTCACTTACGACTACTATTTTGGAGAATAAATAAATATGACCCCATATCTCTCAGTAATTATTCCGGCTTATAATGAAGAAGATCGTCTTCTCTCCACCCTTTCGAGGATTGATGAATATCTCCGGGAGCAGCCATATCGTTATGAACTGATCGTGGTCAGTGACGGGAGCCGGGATGGGACCGCGCGGGTAGCTATGGAGTGGCGCCCCGACGGTTGTCCTCTGAAGGTGATCGATCGGAAGGAAAATAGGGGCAAAGGGTATTCCGTTCGGGAAGGAACCGCCCTGGCGGAAGGGAAGTATATTCTTTTCTCAGATGCCGACCTCTCTACCCCAATTGAAGAGGTGGAGAAGTTTCTGCCTCTTTTAGAGGGCGGTACTGACATTGTTATCGGTTCCCGGAGCCTGGGGGATTCGGAAGTTGTGGTTCATCAGCCCTTCTACCGGGAGATGATGGGCCGGATCTTCAATGGGATGGTCCAGTTCCTGGCGGTCAAGGGTATTATTGATACTCAATGTGGATTTAAAAGTTTTTCCCGGAGGGCGGTTGAAAAGATATTTTCCCGCTGTCAGATCGAAGGATTTGCCTTTGATGTTGAAATACTGTTTTTAGCTCGAAAGCTGGGACTATCCGTTAAAGAGATTCCGGTCCGATGGTTTAACGCTCCCGGGAGTTCAATCAATCCGATCCGGGACTCACTGGCCATGTTCAGAGAGATCTGCCAGATCCGCTTGAATGAATGGACGGGAAGATATAAGAACTGAATGATGAAGTAATATCTTACTCAAAAAAGTGTTCCATGATTTTTTGTAAGGTTTCAGTGAACCCCGTTGCTTTGTGCTCGTAGTGCAGGACTTTAGTCCTGCTTTCGTTGGGCCCCGCCGAGTGAGATATGTCGAATAGGAACGATAGAGCGTCGAGTCGGAAGCGGCCGGCCAAAAGTACAATTATCCCGGTACTGGGTCTGATTGTAATAACCTGTATTGCCTATGGCAACAGTTTCTCCGGGGCATTCCTGTTTGACGATGGTCTGGCTATTGTCGATAACCATCTAATCCGTTCGATAAGCTCTCCACTCCGATTACTCACAGCGCTTCCCCCCGGTCCGGTTGTAACCTTCACCCTGGCTGTTAATTACGCTCTCGGAGGGCTGAAACCTTTCGGTTATCACGCGTTTAATCTGCTTATCCACCTGAGCGCCGGGCTGGCCCTCTTCGGTATTATCCGCCGGACATTGTCAGCCCTCTGGTGCCGCCGGGGAGCGTCCGGTCTGGCCTTCGCCTCGGCGGCTATCTGGCTGGTTCATCCTCTCCAGACCGAGTCTGTTACTTACATTATCCAGCGGTATGAGTCGCTGATGGCTTTATTCTATCTCTTGACTCTCTATTGTGTAATCCGGGGAGCGGGAGCGAAGAGGCCGGGCGGATGGTATTCCGGCGCGATTGTCATCTGCGGACTTGGTATGATTACCAAGGAATCCATGGTAACTGCTCCTCTGATGGTGATTATCTATGACCGGATTTTTCTCTCCTGTTCATTTCGGCAGCTGATCCGGCGCCGAAAGATTCTTTACGCGGGTCTGGCGATCACCTGGCTTCTCCTGATTATGGTTGTGATTAAGAAACCGTACGCGGAGTGGGGCGGGTTTGGTTTCACAGGTATTTCTCCCTGGCAATATGGCTGCTCTCAGCCCGGTGTAGTCTGTCATTATCTCAGGTTGAGCTTTCTCCCTTATCCGCTCTGTCTTGATTACGGCAGGCCGGTGGCCGCCCGTATGATCGATATTATTACCCCGGCAATCTTGATTGGAGTTATCGCAGTGATTACTATCCTGGGGTTGTTGAAAAGGCGGCCGATAGGTTTTGCCGGCGCGTGGTTTTTTCTTGCCCTGGCCCCAACCTCCAGTCTTATTCCCATCTCCGACCTTGCATTTGAGCACCGTATGTATCTGGCCCTGGCCGCGGTAATAGTAGTGCCGGTGGTTGCTCTCTATTGGTTGCTGCTCCGCCTATTCCCCCTCCATTCTCAGCGCCGGAAAATAATTATTCCCGTGATACTGGTCCCGGTAATTATCACTCTGGTAATATTAACAATTCAAAGAAACCGAGACTATTATTCGCCGGTTCTCATGTGGAAGGATGTGGTTGCTACCCGTCCGGAGAACTCGCGGGGCCACTATAATCTCGGGAATGCCCTGTCCGGTGCCGGCAGAATTAATGATGCCATCGATTCCTATCGGATAGCCATCTCTCTCCGTCCAGGATACGTGGAAGCTTATTATAATCTGGCGCTTAATCTGGAAGAATCAGATAGAATTGATGAGGCGATCAAGAATTACCGTCGGGCTCTGGAACTCGATCCGGAATCTGCCAAGACCCATAACAATCTGGCAAGAGCATTGATTAAAACCGGGGATGAAGAGCCCGCGATCGATCTCCTTCAGTCGGCCATCAGGCTGAATCCTACCATTTCGGAACCGCGGATCAATCTGGCCAATCTTGAGGCCCGCCGTGGAGACCGGCACGCGGCAATTACCAGATACCTGGATATTACAAGAGATTTTCCGGATTCAGATGAAGCTCTCTATAATCTGGCGGTTACTCTGGCAGTCGATGGGGATTATCTTTCCGCTGAAGAATACTACCGTAAGTCCATCCGGATCAACCCGGACCGTGCCGACGCCCATTATAATCTGGCTTTGCTTCTATGGAAGAGGGGAGATGAATCCGGAGCCAGGGACCATCTCCAGAAGACGCTCCGGATCGATCCTGAGTTTCCGGAGGCGGGATCGGTATTGGCAAGGATTGAGATGTGTAATGACAAAAGTTTTGTGAAAGAATGAAATCGGTAAAGGGGGACTGAATGTCCAATAACCAATGGCCAATGTCCAATATCCAAGTTTCTGGGGACAAAAAGAAATTTAGGCAGGACGATTAAAGGCAGGACGATTAAAAGCATAGTAAGTATTGATTTGATTTTAATAAAAAGGGTTCGAAGTAGGGGGAAAATAGTCCTGCCTGTAATGGTCCTGCCATAAAAAGGGGGTGAGGTAGGGGAAGAATGATCAAAAAGTGACAACTTTAAATCAGGACGTGACAGGATATTCCTTGCATGCCCGCCGTAGCCTTGGCGGAGGTTGGTTGGCTGTTGGATATTAAAAACGGGGGGTAGTCTAGGGAATGGGTTTTAACCAGCTTTTAAGAAGATAATTAGAGACAAAACAGATGGAAGGTTTTGAAAGAAACTGGGAGAGGGGGAAAGTTAAAATAATAGGTTTTCAGTATTCAAATACAAATATAGTTATCTATAATCAGCATTTACCCACACAATATGACTGAGAACAAAATAATAAAGACACGAAAATCTCATTTTTGGCCTATTATGGCCCTGGTCATGATCTTGTTGGCCGGCCTGATCGTCAGACTCGTCTATCTCCGGGAGAATATGAATCAGCCAGAGTTTGCTTACCCGGCTATCGATGGCGCCTATCATGATTACTGGGCCCGTGGAGTGGCCGGAATGGGTTGGATACTCCCCGATGGGTACGCGGATCCCAGAATCCGAACTTTGCCGTACTTCCGCCCCCCCGGTTATCCATATCTCCTGGGAGCAGTCTATCTGATATCAGGAGGGAGTTATCTTGCCCCCCGGATAGTTCAGATGATCCTTGGCCTGATGGGTGTCGCGGCCGCGTTTGTATTTGCCCGAAGATGGTATGGCGATCGAACCGCTCTGATCTTCTCCTGTTTGATGGCATTTTACTGGTCATTTATCTATTTCGAGGGGGAACTGCTTGGCGCCGGTATCGCGGTCTTTCTGGTAATTATTCTTATGGCAGTCTCATCCGCCTGGATAGAAAAATTCGGCTTTATGCGGGGACTTTCCACCGGTATAGTCCTGGGGATATTCGCCCTATTCCGTCCCAATATCCTTTTGTTCGCTCCGGTTTTAATAATATGGGCCTTTTATCTGCGAAGGCGGAGACTCTCCGGCAGGCGGATATTGGTTCTCCTTACCGGATTCCTCCTGGGCTGTACCTTGTTGGTTATTCCGGTTGCCGTAAGAAATTATATTGTTGCCGGAGATCCGGTGATGATCTCCGCCCAGGGGGGGATGAGTCTTCTGATCGGCAATAATGAATCGTCAGATGGGACCAATCATTATCTGCCCGGTTTCGGGAGGATGAGTTCACCCTTTGATTATCCGGAGGCCGTCCGGGGATTGGAAGCTGAACTGGGGTTGAAAAATGACAGTCTCTCCTATTCCGACGCTTCCCGTGCCTATGCTCTCCGGGCGATTGAGTTTATTATTGGTCATCCCGAAACGTCTCTCCGTCTTCTGGCCCGGAAGACCGCCCTCTTCTGGGGGCCGGCCGAGGTTACCAATAATCGGGAGATATCAACTATTCTAGCCCATTCAAATATTCTCCGTCTGATCCCGTTGAGTTTTTCTTTCTGCCTGGCATCCTGCCTCCTGGGACTTTTCTTCTGCTTCTCGGGGTCTGATTCCGCTCCTAGGTCAGTTCCTTCCCGGCAGGTTTCTCTACTGGTAGTACTCTTTATCGGGACCTATTTCCTGTCGGTTCTTCCTTTTGCCGCCGCCGCCCGCTACCGGTTGCCGGTAATCCCGGGCCTGCTCCTCTTCGCGGCCCTGGCTTTTGACCGGTTGATGGATATATTTACCAGTCGGGAGTATAAGCGGTTCTTTATCTGGCTGATGATTCTGGGGGGACTTTTCCTCCTCACCAGTCTCAACCTGTCCGGATACGAGTCTTCTCCTTCGAAATGGTATTATGACCGCGGACTGGCGTATGAGGCGGCCGGTAATCCTGCCGCAGCGGAAGCTGAGTATCTCCAGGCGCTGGAGCTGAATCCGGATGACTTTAAATCGGGAATTAATCTCGGCGCGTTGCTTTTGAAGCGGGATGATACAGCGGGGGCGATCAGAGCGTATCGGCTTGCTATCAGGGCGCGCCCTGATCAAGCGGAGGGTTATAGCAATCTGGGCGAAGCATATCTGGAGGCCGGCGATTATAATACAGCGACTGAAATCTTGCGTAAAGCGATCTCGATTGATCCGGATTCTCTACCGGCCTATAATAATCTTGGAATAGTTCTCCGGATGCGGGGAGACAGGAGAGGGGCCATCGAAGCTTTTCGCCATGCTATCCGGATCAATCCGGATTATGAGGAGGGCCAGTACAATCTTGGTGTGGTCCTGGCCAGTCTGGCCCGTTTTGACGAGGCTATAGAACATTATAGGATAGCGCTGCGGATTAATCCCGATGGGGCCGATATCCAGAACAATCTGGGAACCGCGCTAGCCTCCAGGGGCGACAGCGCGGAGGCGTATTATTACTTCACGGAGGCACTCCGGTTGGACCCTGGTCTGGCGGACGCTCATAACAATCTGGCCAATATTTTAGCAGAAAGGAAGGCTTATCATGAAGCGATTGAACATTACGAGCAGGCACTAAAGATTAATCCAGATTATAGAGAAGCATCTTATAATTTAGCATATACTCTCGATCTGATGGAGGATGGAGTGTCAGGGAGAAGGATGGAGGAGTAGGGAAGAGCAGGGATGAGCAGGGAAATTGGAACCAGCTTATCCTGAAAAATCAGGTGCTGATAAAAGGTGGCGAGGTTAAGGCCAGTCCTATTCAATCGTCTGTTTATTAAAAGAGGGCGAGGTTAAGGCCAGTCCTATTCAATCATATTCAATCGTCTGTTTATTAAAAGAGGGCGAGGTTAAGGCCAGTCCTATTCAATCATATTCAATCGTCTGTTTATTAAAAGAGGGCGAGGTTAAGGCCAGTCCTATTCAATCACATTCAATCGTCTGTTTATTAAAAGAGGGCGAGGTTAAGGCCAGTCCTATTCAATCACATTCAATCGTCTGTTTATTAAAAGAGGGCGAGGTTGGGGCCAGTCCTATTCAATCATATTCAATCGT
>Ga0075120_10002207_pt1 | contig 14331 bp, 8 predicted proteins | sample AntAceMetag02UKL_FD_69792 | JGI IMG/M metagenome (GOLD analysis project Ga0075120, IMG submission 69792) | Saline lake microbial communities from Ace Lake, Antarctica - Antarctic Ace Lake Metagenome 02UKL | ecosystem: Environmental > Aquatic > Non-marine Saline and Alkaline > Saline | place... | reverse complement strand
CTTCTTCATGACCTGCTCTCCTTACCATTCTCGATACTACGTGGGTAGCCCACAGCAACACGCCTAGCCCGACGCACAGGGGCGCTCCTCTGCTTGGTGGATCGCCACCTCTGGACCGCGCGTCCACTCTTGGAGACCACGCTCTATTCCCAGGCGCGCACAGCTTCCACGAACCTGTATGCACCCGGGGTGAATGCTCGCATGCAAGCGAGCGGTTGCAGAGTCAGCATCACAGCAGAGCGGAATGATATTCGCCGAAAAGCTGCGCCCTGCTGTGTGTGACTCGCGGCGGCTACGGGAAATCGATGATCAACAGGATGTCAGAGTTGCACATCTGGAGCACCAGCTCCCGCACCATGCCTACGAAGGCCTCATTCGGAACCCAACTGGCCTCGTTCATCTGAGCGTAGAGATCCAGCGCGTTGGTTAGATGCTCTTTGCTCCAGGCCACGTTGGGCAGTGGCCGGTCATTGACGAAGAAAAACAGACCGTCGCCCAGCGTCTGCACGGCGACCCGCTGAACGCCAGCCTGCTTCAACTGAGCAATGTACTGCGGGTCTATCTGACCAGGCGTATACCCTATCATAGGCTGCAAGATCTCGGCAGACATCCCCCAGACAGTAGGCACGCCGTTGTCATCGTAGGCCATCGCCAGCTTCAACTCAGCTTCTGGCTCCTCGATCTCGGGCGCAGCAGTCGTTTCCATCAGTCCACTGGCTGGATCTCGGTAGGGAATGATCTCAGCGCCAGCCTGCAGCGGCATCTGCACCACAATGTCCAGGCCGACGTGCCGAACCATGGGCAGCAGACGCGTCATCAAGTCGCCACTGGAGACCCCAAAGCCCTCCGCCAACTCAGCAGAAAGGCCCACGCTCTCGGCATCCCAGGCCACGTATGGCATCGCCTCTCCGTTGACGTAGGCGAAGAGACCCGCGCCGTTGTGAACAAGCTCGATGTGCTGCACATCGCTGGCCTTGAGCCAGTCCATGTAGAACTGGGGGATCTTGAGCATACCCAGATCGAGCCCAAACCAAGACTCGAGCTGCGATGCCCGCATACCCCAGACCGCAGGTTCTGCGTATCCTCCCTCGCCCTCAGCATACTGCACGTAGATGCGCGGGAGACGTAGGGTGAAGGAATCGAAATTCGGCGCAGCCCCTTCCAGCAATTCGCCGGCGCCTGGCGGCGTCCCAGCACAACCTGCCAGCAGTCCCAGCAGGACCACTGCCAAGAGGAATGATACAACCCTCCGGTTAAACATGACATACCTCCTATGTCTTCCAGCTAGGTCCGTCCCCAATCAATGTTCTTTCGCACCGCTTGGCTTACCGAAACCACCCCCTTTCTGCACCTATTTCACTCACCGGCTGGACGAAGGTTCATCCGTGTTGTCTTGCCGAAGTATGGCCGCCACCGAGGGGAAGTTCTCAATCTCGGTGTGCGGCAGGAAGAGCGCGGATGTGAACTCCTCATAAAAAGAATTGTCGGCCGAGAGCTCCAGGTAGGTCATGCGGTCCGCTACTTCCGCCACTGCGTTGCGCATCTCCCTGCTCAGCAAGGCCATGTAGGAACCACGCACTGACGTGTTGCCCAGGAACTGGAATCGCTCCCAGGGCAGATCGGGCAGCAAGCCGATCTGGATAGCCTTTTCCACGTTGATGTACTGGCCAAAAGCCCCGCCAATGAGCACCTGCTCTGCGTCGCTCAACTCCAGTCCGACGCTTCGGGCCAGCACCGAGAACCCAGCGTAGATAGCCGCCTTGGCCCGCAGCAAGTTATCAATGTCCACCTTGGTGATCGCGATATCGCGGCCGTGCTCCGTGTCGCTGCCCCAGGCCACGACGTACTCGCCGCCACGCCGACCCTCTCGTACTCGCTCTGTGGGCAGGTCGAAGTTGAAGTTGCCTCCCTTGTCCACCACGCCAGTGATGAACATCTCTGCCAGCAGCAGGATGAGACCCGATCCGCACAGTCCCCGAGGTCGCGTATCGCCAATGACGCGATAGGTCGGCTCGTAGGTCTGCGCAGAGATCCAGACCTCCTCGATGGCCCCTTCGGTAGCCCGCATGCCATTGCGCACGCCCGCTCCTTCGAAGGCTGGCCCTGCCGAACACGCACAGGAGATGAGCCAGTCGCAATCCCCCAGAACCATCTCGCCGTTGGTGCCAATGTCCAGAAAGAGCGTGAGCGCCTTGGCATCGCAGGCCCCCGTGCTGATCATGCCGGCGGTGATGTCCGCTCCCACGTAGCTGGCAACCCCTGGCAGGCAGTCCACTGTTGCCTGCGGATGCACGGCCAGCCCTAACTCCTCGGCCCGCACCGTGGGCCAATGGTTGACCGTCGGGATGTACGGCGTAAGCCGAATAGGCTCAGGCGGCACGGCCAGCAGCAGGTGCAGCATTGTGGTATTGCCGGCCACTGTCACCTTATGGACCTGACGCGGATCAACATCTCCGCGACGGCAGGCACGTGCCAACACCAGGTTGATCGTCTCCCGCACCAGCCGCTGCAATTCCACCAACCCTTGCCCCTTGCTGGCATACACGATGCGGGAGATAACGTCTTCCCCTCGCCCGATCTGGGCGTTATAGTCAGCCGCTCGCGCCACCATCTCGCCGGTCAGCAAGTTCACCAGACAGACAGTCACCGTGGTAGTGCCGATATCCACTGCCGCACCCCAGGAGACGTCCGTCTGGTCGCCAGGCAGCAGGTCTATGAGCCGGGGCGGGCCGTGTGGCCGATCCCAGGTGTCCAACTCCACGATGGCGGTCACCTGCCATTCGGCCTGACGCAACGTGCGTCCTAGCTGCTGTAAGACCGGCAGAGCAGCGGTGAGATTGCCCATACCGTGCTGCTGCCGCAGCCCTCGCTGCAAGCGGGCCCAGTCATCGGTCTGGTCGTCCAGGTTGGGCGGTTCCAGAGTCACGAAGCAACGCCGGATGGACTGCTGCGTCTGGGAATCGTAGGGATAGGGGAAGAGGATGCGAGCCGCTTGCTTATCCGTCTTCAGCCGCCGCTCGATGCGCTCCTGCGGCGGCACCGTCACCACCACGTCCCCTTCAATCACCGTCTGGCAGGCCAAGGCGAAACCGGCGGCCACGTCCTCGGCAGAGAGGCGCTGCGTGGAACGGCGCCGCACGCGGCCCTCCTTGACAATGACCGCACAGCGCCCGCAGCGCCCCTGCCCACCACAGGGCGCGTTTATTTCGATCCCCGCTTGACGCGCGGCTTCTGTGACCAATGTGCCGCCGGGGACCTCTACAGTGGCACCTGCGGGCTCAAAGCGAATGGAATACATATTCTCTTTCGCATTGAGGCAAAAGCGACACGTGGAGCCGCCGGGCTCATAACCACGTATCAGTTCTGCCTCAATGCCTTCTTTCAGTGAAGTGGCTACTGCCACGCTCCGGCTTTCAGGTAGGCCGTGATGTCCACTGCCTCCCTCGGGCCGACTTTGATTTCCCAGCCGGGCAGTTCCTCCTCCAACTCGCCCAACAGAACCGCCACATGGCCGGGGATTATGACCTTACGGTGGTCTACCTTGTCCGCAATCTCCGTGGTCTTCACCGTCTTGGCGATCTTCTCAGCATCGAACTTGCCCGCAGCCCAGGCAGTGAGCACACTCATCCCTTCAGCATCGGCCACAAGCAGCCATCCGGGGAACCCACTCCCATCCACCTCATTGGCCACGGAGAAGTAGGTGATAGAGAAGTTGGTCGTCACCATCACCGCTGAGTCGGCGACTGGGTTGTTGATCTCGTAGATGCCCGGCTGAACCTGGATAGGCTTCTGCGGATCCGTGTAGATGTTGGCGCGCAGAACCAGTAACGGGTAGATCGTTGCCGGGCTGAACTTGTCCAAGACAATAAAGCCACCATACTTGGAAATGGCCTGCGCCGCGGCGATGGACACCATACCCTCGTCGGCAGCGCACTCGCTGGGAAAGCTGATGATGGGGAAACCCAGCGGGCGGAAGCTCTTCTTGAGCGCCATCCGGCGGATCAGTGTGTTCAGTGCCAGGGACGACCGCAGGTCTCGCACGCCGGGATCGAGCACGACCTCCTGCACTCCAGCCCCCGTGATCTTCTGCGTGAGCTCAGCCAAACCGCTCACCGTATCGGCCCTGATGACCATCGGTGCATCGTGCTTCTTGGCCAGATCGGCAAAGGCCTCCCAGTTGTCGGCTGTGGCCCCATTGATCAGCGGCCGTGTACCCCTGGCGGCCTCCAGCCCCTTTGCCATCACCGCAGGATCATCGGCTATGAGGACGAGGGGAAGTTTGGCCGTATCCAGCACCCCCTCTACCGCCGCCGCGAACGTCTCCGCTGCTCCGCTGCTCCCTTGCTCCCCTGCTCCCTTGCCAGTGGCCTGGATGGCAAGACCATCAATGCTCAGCGGCATTCCGACGTACTCGACCGAGTAGTCCGCCGCTTCCTCAGCCCTGGCTTTGATCTCCTCCAGCGGTTCGTCGTCGTACAGACGGATAAACAGCCCACACGGGTTGTAGAAGGTCTTCTCGTGACGGAACAGCACGATCTCGTTCCCCGACTTGACCTCCCGGCCATCGGCAGAGATGGTCACCATCCGGACAGGCGGCGCCGCCGACTCGGCCAGCTTCTCCCGTGACTCGTCAGATACGTACGGACACTTGTCCAATTCGACCTGCTTGGCCGATAGCTTCATGGCAAAGGCCAGGCAGGTGGGAAAACCACACTCCTTGCAGTTGGTTCTAGGTAGTAGCTTGTAAATCTGAATGCCCGAAAGAGCCATCCCCTATCTCCTTATGACGCTGTAACAGGTGTGAAGTGACGCGTGAAACAAGAGACCTTCTTACGCTTCACGCATCACGTTCTGCGCATTACGCCTTACTTAGAAACTCCTCAATCATCGTGTTGATGCGCCGGACCGACTCCGGGTGACGCAGCACGATGACATCGGCAGCCGATTCGACCAGGGTGGCCGCGGTCACCGTCTCCCAGTTGATGGCCCGTTCCTTCCAGTCACCCCAGGCCTCGGGAACGCCTTCGCCAACCTTGGCCTCCTTCTGTCGCCAAGCCTCGTAGCCCACGCTCACGATCATGGGGAACTGGGTCATGCTGTCGCCCTGCAAGGCGGCCAGTCGCAGCCGTTCCATGACCGAGTAGCCATATTCCATGCCATAGCCCACGCCAGCGCAGGTCGGGTCCATCAGGATTCGCTCCGGGGACAGGCCCATGTCGCTGATCAGGATGTTGAGTTGCTTAGCCAGGTTGACGTCCATGGCAGTGCTGGCGATCACCAGGTGATTGTGGGCCAGCGCGGCCGCGACTATGGTACGGTAGTTCTTCTCCTCGCACAAGCCCAGCACGAGCCGCTCCCCGACCGCCTCCTCAGCCACGGCGACGAGCAGGTCGTTGTCGGCATCAACCTGCCCTGGCCCCAGCACGATCAGGGGCAGGCCCGTCGCCTTGAGCACCTTGCGCACCGCAGCGCGGGCCATCTCCGGCGTGTTGGGCTCCCCACCAGCATCGGTCAGGCTGAGCTGGAGGGTGATGAAGTCGGCGCCAGCCTTTTCGGCGGCCTTGGCCCACTCGCCGGGATCGTTCACCGCGTCGCCCCAGGCTTCCATCAGCAAGGGCGACCAGTCGCTGGGCTTGCGGTCCTGGATCTCGATGGCGATCACTGGCCGGTGAGGAAACTCGCCCTCGAAGCTGAGGAAGGGCATGGCCGTCTGGCCGCCGACGGTGATCGTAGAGGTGCGCGTGCCGCCATCGTCGGCGGTGGCGCCCAGCGTGATCTCCCGCACCTTGCCCATCCACTTCTCCTTGAGGATCTCCAGGCTCGTCTCTTTCTCCTCGCTCCAGGGCGGTACTACAGGCCTGGCTCTCTTTCTTGCGCCGCGTGCAACGACCTCCGGCGCCACAGGCTCGGCTACTGGGACTGGAACCACGGGGGCGACCGGCGCCGCAGGCACAGCAGGCACGGTCCCACCCAACTCTCGCAGCGCAGCCTCTAGCGCACGGCGGAAGCTGTCAACGACGATCCCAGCGCTGATCTGGGCGATCTGTTGGACATCCGCGCTGACCGGCACTTCAGGCACAGCCACAGGAGCAGGAGCAGGCGGCAGCACAACTGGCTCCGGCGCCGGCGCAGCCTCAACCTTAACCTCGGCCCTGGCCTTAACCTTGACCTCAGCCTCAACTTTCGCCTCTTTCACAGGCGCAGGCGCAGGCACAGCCGCTTCGGGCGCCTCCTCGACCTCTCCTGAAGCCGCCTGCATCACGCCCATCTCCAGCACCGGGTGATTCTTCTCCTTAAGCCATGCCACCAGTTCATCTACCGTAGTGACGTTACGCTCGTCGGCGATAAGATCAATCAGATCGGGAACGCCTTCATGCTCCGCCACGGCGGTGAACTCGTCCGCCATACTCTCCTTGAGGAAACTGGACATCCAGACGACCCGCTTGAAGCCTCCATCGGCCGAGAGGAATTTGGGACTGGTCATGTAGAACTTGCCCACACCCATCACACCTGGGGTCTGCAGACCGCCACCCGCTACGCCCGCCAGCGTGGAGAAGGTCATCCCGGCTGGCGTCATGCTCGGATCCTCACGGCTGACAACCATCACACCTTCCGCCTCGGGGATGTACATCACGATACACTCGAAGCAGCCGCAGGCCGTCATGGGGTTCTCCATGATGGAGTAGAGCGCGACCTCGGTGACGGTCCCATGCGAGTTCTTGACCGCGTTCTCGTTGGTGCCGGTCCAATATCCCTTGACCTGGTCTATCAGTTTACCCTTGGGCACCGGCTGGTTGGGGCCGGTGGGGTTGATTTGGTTGGACGCTTTGCAGTCCAGCCAGTTATACGCCCCGCACAACCCCAGCCGCTGCGGGCTGACGATGCAGACGTGGTTGGGCGCGAAGGACTGGCACAGTGTGCAGTCATAGAAAGTGTCTACCGCTTCATCGGTCAGGTCGGCCAGTCGCCGGTTGCGGAAGTCATAAGACACGCGCGCTTTCTCCAGCCACTCAGCGTGCAGGTCGGGATCGGTGATGATCGTGACCTGCACCTTGTCCACGATAGCGCCAAAGTCGGCGTGGAAGCGGGCGTAGAGTATCTCGCCAAAGTGCTTGAGGTTGAAGCCCTTCTCGACCGCGCCCTTGCTGATGCGGATCCAGGCGATGTCTCGCTGGCCGATGTGCTGGATGCCAGAAGCGCCGTTGATGAAGTAGTGCACCTGCCGTTCCAGCACCGGCTCGAAATCCTCCTGCATCTTGCGTCCGGCCACTTCGATCAGGATGGCCATGTCCATCGAGCCCCCGACCTCCACATCCTCGAAGCCAGGGCCGACGATCTCGATCTTGCCGTCCTCCACCTCGTCCATACCCACCATGCGCAGGAACTCGTAGGCCCGGCTGCGCTTGCCACCGAACTCAATGCGCATGTCGGCCCTCCGCACGACCTCCCCCTCGAAGGCGGAGCCATAAGGCACTGGGACGGGTACCTCGGTGATCTTGATCTTGACGCCACGCACCTCGATGGCCCGCTGCACTAGCTTGGCAGCCCGCTCCTCGTCGTTCTCCGCCTGGATCTCGTTCCAGGGCATCGAGACGATGTGCTCGTAGCGCGTTACCCCAGTGGGCAAGATCTCGGGCACAATGGTGTCGGCGATGACCGGGAACCCGTAGGAGAGCACGCCGGCGCCGGCAGCGTACTTGAGGTCGTCCAACTCGCCCAGCACCAGAGCGAAGGCGAAGACGCGGAATTTGTTGTACAGCAGGATGTCGCGCCACTGGCCGCCCTTCATGCCGCCGAAGGTCAGTGCCGACCGCGTAGCGAAACCGGCCGCGTAGATGGCGGAGAGAGTATCTCTGCCGAAGGGGATGATGTAGGTATCGTACCCCATCTCCACCCCTTCCTCCCGTAACTGGTCAATGACAGAGCGCCCGTTGACGTTGCCGCAGAGGAAGATCAAGATGTTACGCTTCTGGAGTTCTCGCACGATGGCGACAGCGGCTTCGTTCGTGCGGGCAGCACCGATGATGGCGGCAAAACCCGGCATGCGGCCGTCCACCAACTGGATGCCCCAGGAGCGTAACTGGATGTCGTCAATGGGGCCGTTGAGATGGCCATCACCCGAGAAATCAGGATAAGCAGTGCTGCCAGCCAACTCAAGCCCAGGATAGAGCTCCGGCTGCTCCCCCTGGACGAAGCGGATGCCCTCAATGGCCTCTGCCGCCAGGAGCGTGGCCATGCCACTGTCGAGGGTCTCCCCCAGGTAGGGTACCCATAGATGCTCCTCCGGTAGCGGGTGCAACAGCCTTTTGGCATGCTCCAGTGGCGCCGCCATATCTCCCAGCGTTTCGATCTTATGATTCAGCATGCCGTAGGTGACCGGCAGGAAGTAGGCCGTGTTGGGGAAAACCACGGGGGCTTCGGCCCCCTTCTCGGCGATGACCTTCTTGAGCAACGCGTCCGCCTCGGCCACGATGGCGTTGGCGCCGCGGATAGCGCATGTTGCTACGTATTTGGACATAACTCCTTCACCTCTCCAACTAGGACTTGGGATTTGTATTCACTGATCTTCAGATCCCATCAGCGTTCGTCAAATCGCTTTCTGCTTTGAGGAGCCAGCCTCCTACCAGATCAGCGACGGTTTTCATAGAGGACTTTGCCCTCCCGTACCGCAGTAGTCACGAACGCCTGAGACACTTCGCTCCACTCTTCGACTTTTCCTAGTGCCACCATTCACTCCTGCGACTAGCGATACGCGATCAGCGATTGGCAACTAGCGACTAGCGATCAGCGACTCCCATAGACCGCTTCGAGCCGCTCCTCCAGCGGGAGTTCGAGCAAGATGGGCATGCGCCAGTCGCCGCTCTTGCCCCACTTGCTGGCATCGTACTCCGGCAGGCCCAGCGCGGCCCGCTTCTTGTCAATGTGCTCTATCGAGCGGCGGACGATTTCCTCGGCATCCTCAATGAACTCCAGCTTGCCGCCGACCTTTTCCTCCCACCCCTCGCTCATTATCCGCAGCACTTCCTCGCTCCCTGAAACAGGGCCCTTGCTGCCACCCATGATGACATAGGCTCCAGAGGCCACACAGTAGGTGGCGATGGAGATCGCCTTCTCGCTCATCCACTCCGGCGCCATACCGACGGCGGGGATGTCGGAGATGTCCTCACCCAGGCCACCCTCGGTTGCCACCTGCGCGAGGATGGTCAGGATGCGGGAGTTGTCCACGCAGGAGCCCATGTGGAGCACCGGAGGCATACCAACCGTCTCGCAGACCTCACGCAGGCCAGGGCCGGCCAACTCTAACGCCGCTTCGGGGGTCATATACCCCTGCTTGGCGCTGGCGATGGCCGCACAGCCAGTCTCCACCACCAGGATGTCGTTCTTGAGAAACTCGGCGACGACGTGATGGAAGAGTGCATCGTGGCGCACGCGGGCGTTGTTGCAGCCGATGTTAGCCACCACGCCCCGGATACGGCCAGTCATGATGGCGTCGTTGAGCGGGCGCAGTGATCCGCGGTAGAACCCACCCAGCGCGTAGTTTATGTACTCGTGGGAGAAGCCGGGCACCATAGGACTGGTGACGTCGGGAATGAAAGTCTCCCCCCGCTCAGGGAAGAGGTCAATCGCCCGGCGGATGATCTCCTTAGCAATCTCCATCGCCCTCCGTTCGTCGAACTCGATGTGTGTGGCGCCCTTGATCTTTACCTTGCGCGAGGTAGTGATCAGTTCGGTGTGGAATCTGTCCGCCAGCGGCGCCAGCGCTTGCATGATGCACTGGATGTCCACCACCATGGCCTCGACCGCGCCGGTGAGGATAGCCAGTTCCTGCTGCAAGAAGTTACCTGCCAGGGGGATACCTTGCCGCATCAGCGTCTCGTTGGCAGTGCAGCAGATACCAGCCAGGTTGATGCCCGTGGCACCTTTGCTCTTGGCGTATTCGATCAACTCGGGGTCCAGCGACGCTGCCACGATCATCTCGGAAAGCGTCGGCTCGTGGCCGTGGATGATGACATTGACCATATCCCTGCTGAGCACGCCTAGATTGGCATCGGTCAGCACCGGGGCGGGTGTGCCAAAGAGGATATCCGAGAGATCGGTAGCCAGCATCGAGCCACCCCAACCATCGCCCAGCGCACAGCGCAGGGCGTGATCCAAGATGTGCTCAGCCTCCTGGTCATTGCCGACGTGAGTGCGATGCAGCATCTCCACGACCTCCCGGTCTACGGCACGGGGAGCAATCCCTGCCTGATGCCAGATTTGCTGTCGCTTGGCCGGAGCGCGCTTCAGGTTGAGTATCTCGCCTTCAATCTTGCCAAACTCGTTCAAGGCCGCCAGGGCCACATCTCGTGCGATCTCGTTGATAGGCCGTCGCTCACCGTCTTCGTCTTTCGTCTCGACGTCCAGGTAACCGGCCATTTCCATCAACTTGAAGGCATCGCGCACGCCGTAATCTGGCGCGTGCCCCTCGGCCGCCTCCAGCAGCGTGTAGGCCAGGTCGCGGCCATGGTCGGAGTGAGCCGATGCGCCCACCGCCACGGCGCGCGCAAAGTTCCGGGCCGCTACTGTGTCCCGTGTCGCCCCGCAGACCCCGCGCTCGGTTTTCCCTACCAGGCGGCAAGGGCCCATCGAGCAGTTCTTGCAGCACAGCCCTTGTGCCCCGATGGGACAGGCAGTCAGAGCGTCGGCCCGCGAGAAAGCGGTCTCAGCCTCGATCTGGCAAGCGTGCTCCAAAAGGGCAACCGTAGACCGATCCCAACTACACTCCTCCGGTGTTCTTGCTTTCTTCTTTGCCATATCTCAAATCTCCCTTCGACGGGCTCAGGGCAAGCCCTAGTACCGTCGGAACTCGCCCGACATCTCACGGTCGGTCTGGTTGGTCTCGGTCATCCGCAAGCTCATATCTTGCCACTGCGGGTCTCGAAGCCTCGTACCGGGCAGGGCCAGCATAGGCATCTCCCCTTCGCCCACCGGGTAACCGGCCTCAGCCAGCGCCTTCTCCATGGTCGACTGGCTTGTCTTTGTGCCGTTGTAGGTAACCAGGACCTGCTTCCAGCCCGAACTGGCATATACCTCTTCTACCCCTTCCAGATTGACCAGTGCGTCACGAACTTTGAGGACGTGATGGTCGGCCCAGAGGGTGGGAATATCCAGTACCACTTTCTTCATGATTTGTCATCTCCACATATCATAATCGGTAGATCGGTGGATTGGTACACTGGTGTATTGGTAGATTGGTCACGGAGACCGACGACCAGTTTACCAATCTACCAATCAACCAATCAACCAATCAACTAAGACAAGCCTATGATCTTGCCCGTCTCCAGATCGAGGTCTATCTTCATGTAAGCCGGATAGGTTGCCAGGCCGGGCATGGTGCTCATCTTGCCGATCAGGGGATAGATGAAACCTGCGCCGACGCTGGCCCGAACCTCGCGTACAGGGACGGTGAATCCGGTCGGCACGCCCTTGAGCGTCGGATCGTGGCTCAGGCTGAGGTGGGTCTTGGCCATACAGATGGGCAAGTTCCCGAAGCCTGCGCGCTCATAAGTGGCAATCTGCTCCTCCGCCAGCGGATCATAGGACACGCCGTCCGCCCCATAGATCGTCTTGGCGATGTACTCGATCTTCTGCTTGATGGACCAATCGAGCGGATAGAGGAACTTGAAATCGCTGGGCTTCTCGCAGGCTGCAACCACAGCCTCGGCCAGCTTGGCCGCGCCGTCGCCGCCGTTGGTCCAATGAGTCGTCACCACTGCATCCTCTGCACCCTGAGCAACGGCGTACTCGCGCACCATCTCCATTTCGGCCTCGGTGTCGGTCGTAAAGCTATTGACAGCGACGACAACTGGGATCCCAAAGCCCAAGGCGTTCTTGATGTGGGCCCCCAGGTTGCCCAGCCCAGCCTCGAGCAGTCCGAGATTCTCCTCGGTGTAGGCCTTGCCCAGCGGCGCGCCCGGCGACACCTTGGGGCCACCGCCGTGCATCTTGAGCGCCCGCACCGTCGCCACCAGCACCACCGCGTTCGGGATCAGGCCGGAGTAGCGGCACTTAATATCGAAGAACTTCTCCATGCCGATGTCGGCGCCGAAACCGCTCTCCGTGACCACGTAGTCAGCCACCTTAACAGCGATCATGTCGGCGATGATGGAAGAGTTGCCGTGGGCGATGTTGGCGAACGGCCCAGCATGTACGAAAGCGGGCTGCCCTTCCAGCGTCTGCATCAAGTTGGGCATGAGCGCTTCCTTAAGCAGAACGGTCACGGCGCCGGCGACGCCCAGATCCTCCAAATTGACCGGATCGCCCTTCTTGTCCAGCCCAATCATGACCTTGCCGACCCTCTCTCGCAGGTCCCGAAGGCCAGAGGCCAGGGCCAGGATGGCCATGAGCTCGCTGGAAACCGTGATGTCTACGCCAGTCTTACGGGGGAAGATGGGACTCGGCGAGCCATCCTTCATCTTGTCGTCGTTGAAGCCCACCATGATCTCGCGCAGCGAGCGGTCGCACAGGTCCACGACGCGGTTCCAGGTGATCGTGTCTGGATCAATGTCCAGTCTTCGATCAATGCCGCGGCCCTTCAGTGCCGCATCGCTCTGCCGGCTCTCGTGGTACATGCGCGTGTCTAGCGCCGCGGCGACCAAGTTGTGGGCGATGGAGATAGCGTGGATGTCGCCGGTGAGGTGCAGGTTGAAGTCCTCCATGGGAATGACTTGGCTATAGCCACCGCCAGCAGCGCCGCCCTTGATGTTGAAGGTCGGCCCCATGCTGGGCTGGCGAATACAGCACATGACATTCTTGCCAAGCACAGAACCCATGGCCTGGGTCAACCCCACCATCGTCGTTGATTTGCCTTCCCCGAGCGGCGTCGGTGTGATGGCGGTCACGTCAATGTACTTGCCATTGGGCTTGTCTTTGAGCCCCTTGAGAATGTCCAGATGGACCTTGGCCTTGTACTTGCCGTGCAGGTCCAGATCATCCTCCGTGAGCCCCAGCTTCTCCGCTATCTCGAGGATAGGAATCAGCTCCGCTGCCTGAGCGATCTCAATATCGCTCGGTACCGGATACACTCTCCTGACTGGCATCAGTTCCTCCTTAGGTAAAGTGATGGTTATGGTGATGGTAAATGTTCATCGCTGCAAGAACAACGATGAAAGACTACGCGAACGGACAGCTTTGCGCACCACCTCATTATAACTACGCAGACAGCCGTTGACTATGACCTGCGTCATTCATCCTTTTCTGCCCGCTACGGCACAGTGTGATCCCGCAGTTCGTCCAGTACGTACAGCATCCCACTCCACACGGCCCTGCCCCCTCGTCGCCAATGAACGGGAAAACGGCGGTCGCGTACTCCTCGCCCCAGCCTGTGGAGAAGACGACGTGCAGAGGTGAGTGGGGTCTTGGCCGACAAGTCCAGGCCGACGAGACAACACATGGATGAAACCCAGAAATTCTCAGGCAGAGGGATGTGAAGCCCAACGCAAACGCCACCGAGTATACCATAAGGCGCAACAGTGGACAAGTGCGACCTACCGTCCTGGCAAATGGAGTGCAACCCTCTCTTGGGGAATGCGTTGCACCTAGTGTCACCCGCAGTTGGCAGAAGCGGCCAAATCTGTTATAATATCGCCCATCAGATAGGGTCAGAGGCTCGCAGTCTCGAGGGTTGAGAATGCAGCTTCCATCCCCACGGTCTGTGAACTCGAAAATCCCCGGCCCGCGACCTTCGAACCATGATCGCAGGCAGTCCAAGGACGAGGAGGAAAACGTGAAGCGGCAAACTCTATCCCCCACCGTACGGTCCAGGCTTGTTCTGCTGGTGCTGGCTTGTGTGGCCTTGCTTCTTGTCATCAGCTTGGGACAAAGTGACGTTGGAGCGGCGGCCTTAAGCCTGTTCCAGTCGCCGGCATCCCCCGTAGAGACACCACCCGAGCAGCCTGCTGCTGCACCCGCCGAGACGGCCGGCGTCGAGCCGCCGCCGCCCAGTGCCGCCGGACGGTCCATCCCAACCTGGGTCATCATCGTCGTCGCGGTGGCAGTCATTGCGGTGGTCGTAGGCTTCCTCCTGCTCCGGGGCCGCTAGGGCGCAAACCCCTGTGCCATCCCATAACCACAGCCGTCAGGCGAAACACAGCGCCCGCCCTGGACTGCCGGTGTGAGTCGGTGTGAGTGGGTATGAGAATGGAGCCGAAAGGACTAATCGTGAACCGATCCCTTAGAGCATTGTGGAGTTCGCTGCGTCCGCTGGTGCTGCTATTGACCATCAGCGTCCTGATCGTCGCCCTGCTGCCGAGCGGGGCCATTCCCGCTGCCGCTCGCCATCTCCTCCAATCG
>Ga0075120_10002203_pt1 | contig 14347 bp, 8 predicted proteins | sample AntAceMetag02UKL_FD_69792 | JGI IMG/M metagenome (GOLD analysis project Ga0075120, IMG submission 69792) | Saline lake microbial communities from Ace Lake, Antarctica - Antarctic Ace Lake Metagenome 02UKL | ecosystem: Environmental > Aquatic > Non-marine Saline and Alkaline > Saline | place... | reverse complement strand
AAGCCGAAAATATACAGATCAAGACCGTCGGCCATGGTCGTGTAACCATCGCCACCGGTAATACTTCTGCAGACGATGTTGGGATCTTCGGAAATACCGTCCCCGTTTGTATCGCCTGGGCACTGCACGAGAACATTCGCGCTCACCGTCAAAGCCCACAGCCATACGAAGAGCGTCAGCAAAACGATCATGCTGCCATACCGGGTTCGTCTTTTCATCATTTGCCCTCCATGGGTTTTTAAACCACTGGTTTTAATTTCTCTATTTTACGCGTTACAAAACAGCCGGCCTTTTAAGGTACTGCGCCGGCAACTGCCAGCCTAGTGATACTCATCAGCCCCCACATCGGGCATTGATATATTCCGGCTTTGCCCATCAAAATCAAAGCTCAAGGGCGAAAAACCGTAGGAAACAACGCTCTGCCCGTTATCCCTGGCAGGGCTTGCGGCTTGAATATGGTAATTGCCCTGTGCCGGAAGAAGGGGTGTATACCGGACCGATATATTATTGCCCCCCTCGTCAATGATGGCGGTGGTTTCCAGAATATTCAGATAACTGTCCACCACCAGCGGATCCACATAGAAATTGTTGGCCCCGTAATCATACCCCGTGTTGGGATCCACCTGATGGGAAAGGAAACACTTTACCGGCGTAAGATGGCGCGTCATGCTCTCTCCCGGCGGCACATAAACATCCCAGTAATCCCCAAGGGGGTTCGGCGCCAGTCCACCGGCGCCTTCATTCAAAGACGCATTATTATACCAAGTCCGGTTGTGCCGGATAATGTTGTTCACCAGGACCGGGTTACTATAATCCGGTTCCGTGGGACCGGATGTATCCAGAATAAGCTGAAGGGCCTGGCTGTTTACCGCCGTCACCACGCCGGAAGCCTGGGGTGTGGAGTTAGCGGCCCCGGCCTCAAAGGAGAGGCTGCTGGTGGCCGTGCTGTCGTTGTTGATAATGGTATTTTGAAGGATGTAACCCCTCACCACGTCCTGCATGAAAATTCCGGCCCCCGAGTGGGCTGCCACATTGTTGACAATCATGTTGTTAAAGATCTTGATCCGGTACCAGTTGGCAGGCTGGCCGGGGAAGTCTTTCAAATCCTCTCCGTTTGCGGCAAACACATGGATACCGCCGCCGCTTCCCGCCCCTGCCAGATTTCCCTGGATCAGGTTGGCGTTCACCGTCACGTTTCCACTGCCCGTACCACCGGCCACATTACCGCCGATGAAGATGCCGCCGCCTTTTCCGGCCTTATTGAGCAGGGCGCCAAAGAAATCTTCGTTAAAAAGGATCCTGTTTTCCCGAATTACATTTTCTCCGGGACACACACCGCCGTGGTTGATACCGCCGCCGTTAAACCGGGAGAAATTACCCGCGATGATGTTTTGCTCGATGAGGTAGTCCCGGGCATAATCGTTGATGCTGATGCCGCCACCGCCCTGCACCCCGCCGTTACGGTGGATCTTGTTCCGGCGGATGACGATATCGTTATTGTTGACGCCGTTCCACCCGATGCCCTGCATGCCCAAGGTAATGCCGCCGGCGAAATTGCCTTGGTTCCCGGTGATCTCGTTGTTGGTGACCTCCAGGCCTACGGCTCCCGTGAAGGCCCAGATGCCGCCACCGGCCTTGCTGCCGATGAGCCTGAAACCGTCAATGGCCGCCTGGCCCTGGACCGTAAAGGGATGCCCCGGATTAAAATAATTGGTTATGGTGAGATCGGGGTTCTGATCGGTTCCACCAGGATATTGGGTCTCGCCGGTGACAAAAATTCCCGGGGCCTCGTTCTGGCTGAAGAGGCTGTTGGCCACGACAAATGTGGCGAAAGCAGCGCCTCCCAAACCTTCGGGGGGCGGCAGTTCAATCCGGTTATGCCAGATTTGCAACTTTTCAGTGGGGTTCGGGTTGGCGTTGATATAGGTCGCCCCGGCGCCTGAACCCTGCAAACGAACCGGTTTATTCATAATGACATTTTCGTTATAGGCGCCCGGCGCCACCAGAATCAGGGTGCCGGCCCCGGTTGAGGGGGCATCAATGGCCGCCTGGATCGTAGTGAAATCACCGGGTACGGCAACCACATTCGTTGTTGCGCAGTTCACGATGTTGAGGGTTACCCCGATCTCCGTTGAAAGACCATTATCACCCCGGATAACCATGATCCTGCCGGTAGCGCCGGATCCGGATACGGTGGCTTTTATCTCTTGATCGCTCCAACTTTCAATGGTCAGCGCAATATTGTTCAGGGTCACCGAACCGATGACGTCACCAAAACCGTAATGCCGGGTGATCTTGAATTTGCTCCCTGCCAGCTGGGGGTCCCAGTCGGGATTGAGAACCAACTTGTCACCCACAGACGTGATAGTGATGGTGCTGCCCTGGGACCGCGTCGAACAGAGCAGGGGTCCTGTCTGGGACTCGGGCCCTAAAAGTGACGCGATAACAGGGGTATAGTCAACGGGTTCGGTATCGATGACGAGATTGGCAGATGCAAAAGCCGCCAGCGGCACCAATGGGGTGTCCGTATAGGTGGTCACACCGGGATAATACTGGAACGTCCATGGTGTGACGCTGAGAAGCGGATTGTAGTAGGGATCTTCAGTCCCATCCGGCAAAATCGGATCGTTCAAAACCATGGTGACCATATTGGGGGACATACCCGAAGGAGAACCCACGTTATTGGTAAAGGTGGACGGCAAAAGACAATTATATCCACCGTATTCATCGCTGTACATCCTCTGAAACTCCCTGCCGGTCCAATCTCTCATGGCGATGGGAATCCAGGAGGCGGCCAGCTTCTCGCCGTAATTGGGGCTGGCCATGTTGAATTCCGCCCCCAGATCGTTGTTTACAAATCCCACGACCCGGGCCGACTTGGGCACATCCGTCTTAAGGAAAAAGTCTGACGCTGCGTTTCGGGACTGCAACACATCCACCTGTTTCATATTGCAATCGGCGAGGGTCTGGCCCGCCAGAGGGGCTTCCACCCCGGGAAAGAGGGTCAAATACCGGGGCACCACGTAATCGGGGCCCACGCACACGGACGGGTTTATAAGAACGCCGTTGTCTATGGATGTATCCAGGGTACTGGCGACCCACTCAACACCGAAATCCGTGTTCTTATCCTGGGATTTGACAACGTCGTACATTTCCTGCCCCGTAACGCTCTTGGGCGGCACCACTTCAACAATATAGGTCCCGTAATCAACATCACCAAAAGCGTAACCCCCATCAAATATTCCGTCTCTCACCTGGTTCCAGGTACCGAAAGCATCCGCGCATTCCGCAACGGGTTGTCCGTGGACCACGGGAAGATCCTGAATACATCCGGTGGGCTTGCTGTCATCCCAGCTGTCGGTGCTGGTAATGCGAACAGCATCCCCCCATCCAAACCGCTTGTCGCCGTTTCGGTCAACATCTTCGATGCCGGGCAAACCGGTGTATCCTCCATAATCCGGGTCCGTCCACTGAAAGGGATAATTGTCCACGTCCGCGTGCTGGATCCCCGGTACGGCTTCGTCAAAGATTTCATTTTTGTTGTGGTCCGTGTCTTCGGGACCCGGTTTTCCCGTATAACCCCTTATCCAGTCTTTGGTCCACTGCCAGGGCTCCCGGTCCACATCGGACGGAAGATCATCGATGACCCCGTCCTTGTTGGAATCCTGATAGAGGTTCACCCGCACTCGCGGTATGCCCGGTTCCCACGGTTCCGCCGTATCCAACCGGGGTGCATCCGATGCCCGGGTGGTGGCGTAGTAGACGATCCCCGATATGCCCCCGTTCTCACCTTCACCATAGTCCGTCTTACCCCAGTTCACCTCGTTGTACTGGCCCAGAAAGGTCTGGGTGGTCTGAGTCAGGACCTCGCCTGTCTCCGTACGGGAAAGGTTGTTGCCCGTATTGGGGTTGATGATTTCAGCGGTGGGGGGATGCCCCACACTCTGGGGCTGGGGATAGAGTTCATCCCGTGAAGGCCAGGCCCAGCCTTCATCAGGAAAAACCTCTCCGCCATAATCCACCACGGAGGTCATCCCCGTGGCTTTAAATCTTGCAAAATCCACCTCAAGAACCAGCCATTTAAAAAATGGAAACACCTCGGAAAAGGAGTATTCACCATTCGCATTGGTGCCCGTGCCCTGGTATATGGTGCCGTCCCGGAAGCGGAGCGTCATGGCTTGTCCCTCAAGACCATACTCATCCCCATCGGGAAAACCATTCTGATTGGTATCGTAAAATATCTTTCCGCTGATATGTCCAAACCACTGAAAAACCAGGATATTGCCCAGATTCAGCTTTTCACCCTCTTTAACCGTCACGGTCCTGAACCCGAAGAGCATATCCAGGGGTTCGTCCCAGTTGACCAGGGTATAGATGCCGGCCGGCACGTTTTCAATCTTGAAATAGCCTGTTTTAGGATCGCACTTGGCGGCGTAGAGTCCGGCCGGCGTCAAAGCCGGCTGCGCGTTGGGATCGTTCAAACCGACCCAGGCATCACTCACCGGTGGTCCCGGAAAATAGCCCTGAAGGGTCGGGGGCCGAGAGAAATGATTGACTCGAAAGGTCCCCTCTATGGATGCGGTCCCCTGGGGTGGCGTGATATTCCAGGGCAGCATGTTGAGGGTCTGCCCTTTATATTGGGAACTGGCCGGGCTCAACTTCACAAAGCCGTATGCCGCATGCCAGAAGGCCGCGCCAAACCCCTCCACAAAAGCTTTGGGCTCGTTGGCCTTAACCCAGGCGTCAATGGTGGGGGTCCCCTCGATGGTGGTGGTTTGGGTCCAGGTCATGGTCGCACCGGCGTCATCCTCCTCGGGTGGAATGAGCCGGATACCGTATTTACCGGGAACAATGTATTTTACCAGGGCCTCTCCCACTTGCAGATTATAGGGGTTTGCCTTGGGGTCATAGTCCGGATGATCCGGATACATGGCCCTGTCAAAATCGTATTGGGTAAGGGTTGTAATAACGCCGTTTCCAATGACATCAACCACTGGGGCTCCGGTTTCATCTGTCTGGACGGTTTCGTCCGCGTTCAACACATAGGTGGTTCCGAGAGGGTTTCCGAAAACATCATAGAAAAGCTGGCCGGCGTAATCATAGAGAAAAACACCCGCGCCACCCAATCCCTGTTCATTGGGATCAGGGCCGTCATTGATCAGGTTGTGATCCAGAAAAGCATAAACGGAGAACTGGGCCGTAGGCCAGGGCAGCGCCTCCACCACAAGATTCACGGTTTCCTGCCCCACACTGACGGTGGTGCCGGCCATACCGTAACCTTCAGCGGGAAGGACCGAAATGTAGAACCGCTCATCGAACATGGAAGCAGGGATATCCACTGCCACAGAAGCGGCGCCGGCCGTGCCTTTTAAGACCACCGGCGTATAGCTGTTATGGATCGAATTGCTGATACTGTCCGATACGTTGGCGCCGGGCACCGTCAGATTGGTATTATCCTCTTCCAGAAGCCATCGATAAGACGTTACCGGCTTTCCATCGGAGCCTGTCACATTCAAAGTAAACGCATGGGCTCCGGAGACAAATGCAACACCCATCCACAACGCCAACCCGAAAAGAAGAAATCTTTTAAAGGCATCCCGCCTGTTCCCAACATCAAAACTTCTACGCCCCATGGCAATTCTCCTTATGTTCTAAGTCCAAAAAATTCAATCGGCAACTATCCGTAGTCCGCAGTTTAATGATATTTTTCGTTTATTCTATTTGGTCTGGTCTATTTTAAGCGTTGCAGGCTCTGCATTCAAGTAGGGACAATACCGTATTCCTGCCTTCAAAACAGAGTAGACCGTCAATCAGGTAAGTTCCCAGCGGAAATTCCGGAAAGTTGAAATTCTCTTAATGGCTAATCCCCGTCACCTTCAGCCAGCTCATTTTTGTGGCAGAACCCACAGTTGATCTCCGTACCTTTGAAAATATTGACCGTACCCACATCCTCCACGGAAAAGGTTCTATCTGCGGCGGCTTTGGAAATCATGGTCCCGTCTCCGGTGATCCCATGGCATGCCTGGCACGACTGTCGGGAATCCTCAAAAAATTCTTTATGTTCATCAACCCAGGCCTGGCTGTTCACATTATGCATACCGTGGGGACCGTCCAGATTAAGGGACAACCCGGTCCCGTGGCAGGCCGTACATTCGACGATCATGCCGTCGTGGCCCTGGATCGTTGTTGCCGTAAAATTGTCGTTGGCCTCCCGGGTGGGCCAGATAGCATGGGGGCTGCCATGGCACGACTCACAGGCAACACCGTTATGCCCCTTGCTGTTTCGATAAAGCGTGTCGGTCTCTTCCGCAAACCGTTTGTTGGTCGCAATAATGAAGGTGGCCACGCTGGGGCTGTCGGTGTAAGTGGTCCGCCCGATAATCTGATTACCGATATTGCCGACGGCATCCCCGGTATGACACGATTCACACCTGGGAAGATCAATCCAGGGCCGGCGATCCGCCTGCCCCACCGCAGTCATATTTCCGTGGCAGTTCATACAATCCAGCCCGGCCGTCTCCATGGCACCCCTGGCGCACTTCGTTTTCTCCCCCGGGTGACAATAAAAACAGATATTGCCGCTGGCCGGCGGCGTCAGTATCCGTGACGCATGGTAACCGTGGGTGGCCCGGGACATGGTTTTGTTGAACAATTGAGGCCCCATCGGCCCGGTTTGTGCCAGGTCCAGCGCAAGGGAGTAATGACACGATGCGCAAAGCACCGGTTTGCTGTTCACCAGATCCGTACCCGTCCTGTAATCGTGAAGGATCAGGATGTTCTCTTTGTACTGAACCGTTAAATCCGTGCTGTCGCTCCATTGAACCTCCGGCAGGTTGGCCGCCTCATTTCCCGTGTTATGACACGCACCGCAAGCCATCTCATCGGATGCGGGGACCACCACGGGCAGAGCGGAGACGGTTTCCGAAGTGTCCGTATGCACCGCCTGGACCATCATCAGGGGATATGAATTTATCTTGAGATTGTCGTCCACAGCGGTTATGGGGATCCCCTCCGCCGAAAACCAGGTTGGCAATTCGGATTTCAGGTGAAAGGGCTGAGCCGGATTACCGGCACCGGGCATCTTCGCCCCCAGAAGCCCTTCATTCACCGGGAGATCCGCACCGAAAAGAGGGAGCACATAGTCCCAGAAATTGGTTTTTCCCGCGCTGGTAATATTGATGGATCCGGCGCTGTCCGCCATAGCTTTATAACTGACGCTCACGGATTCGCCCAAAATCTGAGGGGAGGACCCTTTCCGGATCACCTGCGCATGGAGCACATTAAAAAGGGGAAGAATGCTGAATACGGAAAAATCCGAATCGTAACAGTGCATGCCCAAATCGTTGAAGCCGAATACCTGGTAACCCTGGGCGCCCTGTTCTGCAATTTTGACCTCTTCGATATTGGAGAAAACACTCAACCCCGTGCTATCCTGGGACCGTACCCCCGTAAAGTAGGCACCGCCGGGGCTGAGATCCGCGGAGAGCGTGTTGACCATACCCAGATCAAGGGTGATGATGGAACCGGGACCGGTATAGGGGGATGGGGCATAGGAGAAAAAATAGCCGGTTGCACCTCCCACTTCACTCCAGGTGATGATCACCCTGGTTTCAGCGACGATAACACTCATAACAGGGGGAGAGGGTACCGCCATTACGACGTGTGAAAAGGTCAACATTGAAAGAAAGCCAATCAGAACAAAAAAACATTTTTTCCCGACCATTTTCTACCCCCCAGCATATTGGAATTTTGATGTTGTGGAAAAAACCTGTATTTTTTAACTACACCTCCAATTCAGAACGCAAATAATGATCAGAAACAGTAACTGAGGCCCAGGCTCACGGCCGTACGGCTGACGAATGTACCCTGCGCATTGATCTTGAAATGCTCTCCCAGATCCACATCAAATCCGATCAGACCACTGAATTTATTACTGTTTTCAAATGATGAGTCATATTTAACCCATCCGATCCGGGGATCCTGACTGGTCCAATTCCCGTTATAATTAACCTTGCTCCAGCTGTAACCGGCTCCCACATAGGGTGTAAAAGCGCCTATGGTCCAATGGGTACTGAGCACAAAATCCGCCTGCCAGTAATCGATGCTGTCGTTCGTACTCCAGCCGAGCTGGCCGGCTGACCGGCCGGTCTCCTGGCTTTGCCAGTCGTTCACTTTCCGGTTATCATACCGCAGATACTGAGCCCCCATTACCACGCCGAAACCGTTGTCCAGTTTGATTGCGTCATATTTAGCCCCCAAAGCCCACACAAAATTACTCTCCAGCTTTCCCTTCCAGTTATTGCCCGGCTTATAATCAAGCCAGTCGCCACCGTCGGCGAGCCCCAACCTGGCAAATACGTTGACCCGGTCAAGGACCCCATAGGTAATGGTGGCCATGTAAAACGCATCATTTTCAAAATCGGCGCCGACCCTGCTGGAGTCGCTTGTGCCGTTGGAATACGATCTGCCCAGCGTATAATCAGAAAAACTCTGTTTGGTGTAAAGGACGCCCTCAACGCCCACATCGATTTGACCTTTCTCGATGAGGTTGGCCGGGTTCCCCAACATCTGGGCAAATACTGCACTTCCGGTGAACATCACAACAGCTATCAACGTAAAGGCGAACAGTCTTTTCATGCTCTTTCCTCCTTAATTCTGAGCAATCGGGTAGGCGAAATTCAGATTATAGATTGTCTTGGTTAAATTTTACAATTATTTGAAGAATTTGTCAATAAACAATCTCGTGAGAGCATAACGCCAAAAAAATTACATCATGCCTCGAAATCTACAAACAACAGGCTCGCATGTAAATGGGGAGAATACGGTATATCCGATTTAGAAATACCGTATATCTAAAACCCCGGAAGTGAAAAGGGGTTTCCGACTTATAGCTTTCTATCTTTACATATGACAGCATTTGTGGTAATAGTGAGGGCACTCATCGATTCCCTGAGCTTGAGATCATTGGTGAAGCCATTGACGGCAGGGAGGCCGTCAGCTGTGTTGAAAAACTTGACCCGGATCTTGTTTTGATGGATCTGTCCATGCCCAGGATGCATGGCCTGGAAGCCATTAAAGAGATCAAAAGCAAATTCCCCATAACGAAAGTGCTGACCCTTACGGTTCACAAAACCGAGGAATACTTCTATGCAGCCCTTCAGGCAGGCGCTGATGGATATGTGCTGAAAGATGCCACCCATGCGGAACTCTCCCTAGCCATCAAGGGTGCCTTGAAAGGAAACCGGTATCTCAGTCCCGCCATTTCAGCAAAGGTCATTGAAGGATACCTGGGGGGGGGCAAAGACACCCCTTGAGAACTCAGCATGGAATGATACGCTTACCCAGCGGGAACGGGAGGTGCTCAAGCTCATCGCCGAAGGCCACAAAAACAAAGAAATCGCCGATTTGCTTTTTATCAGCCCAAAAACCGTCGAAAAACACCGCTACAACCTGATGCGGAAGCTGAACCTTCACAATGTGGCCGCCATCACGGCCTATGCCATCGAAAAAGGCCTTGTTGAGTCGTAAATCTACTTCACGGAAGGAAATGACGCCCTGATACGGGTGCCTTCACCGGGGGCGGATTCTATGTCAAGTGACCCACCTGACAGGGTTGCCCGCTCCTTCATGCTCGCCAGGCCCATACCGGTATCGGGATCTTTTGGCCCCAGTGCCGCCTCCACATCAAATCCGTGCCCGTTATCCTCGATCAAAAGCGCTACCCATTTGTCTCTCCTTTTAAGAACCACTCGCACCAGGTCGGCCCCACTGTGTTTCGCAATATTGTTGAAGGCCTCCTGCAACACCCTGAAAATGGATATCTTTAAATCACGGGGAACCTCTTCTTCCTCTAACAGGGTTTCCATTTCCACACGAATGTTATGGTAAATGTTCATGAACTCACGACAGAACCAGGAAATGGCGGCTAAGATACCGAGGTCGTCCAGAATGGGAGGCCTCAGGTTCTTGCAGATCCTGCGTACCTCTTCAACGGCTTCCTGGAGCGCGTTGCTAAGGCGTCTACGCTCTCGCATCTGCCTCTCCATGGGTCGGTACAGGAAAAAATAAAACCCCGGAAGCAAGAGGATGATCAGGATGCCGGAGTCCAGGAAGATCAACCCCCATAAAGAGGGCTGGAACAGGGGCACTATGGAAGCCATAATAACGGCCTCACAGGAAAAAACCACCAGAACAAAGATACCCACCTTGATGATGTTTGAATATCTTTTTTGAAAATTCTTTTCCATGGCAGGGAAAAATCTTTTTTCAGGATGTCAAAAAAGAAACAGCAAATTAAATCTATTCGTCAAACCGGCTCGTAATACTAATGCCGTATTTATTCATTCGATTCCATACCGTCATGCGATGGACCCCAAGCAATCTGGCAGCCTCCGTCTTGTTGCCCCCACTCAGACGCAACGCCTCCAGCAGGGCCGTTTTTTGATCCGGTTGGGCCAGGTTGTCTCTCCCGGGGGCCAACTTTTTTTCAGGCGTGGCGCTCTCATCGGCCCTGGGAAAAAAGGACGGTAGATTCTCCCTTTGGATGACGCCCGATTCGGTCACCACGAAGGCGTACTCCAGAGCACTTTTCAATTCCCGAATATTGCCGGGCCAACCATACGCCATAAAGTCTTTCATGACGTCGGGACTGACACCCTTCAACGCTTTTTGGGTCTTTTTGTTCAATGCCTTTATGATGGCCACCACCAGGAGGGGGATGTCCTCGCTTTTTTCCCGTAGGGGGGGCAGATGGATGGGAAGCACATTGATTCTAAAAAAAAGGTCGTGGCGAAAAGTGCCCTGGGATACCATGTGGGAAAGATCCCGGTTGGTTGCCGTGATGACACGAACATCCACACGAATGGATCGATGATCACCCACCCTTTCGAACTGGTTGCTTTCCAACACTCTCAGCAATTTGACCTGGCTTCCCAGGGGCATTTCGCCGATCTCATCTAAAAAGATATCCCCACCCTGTGCCGCCTCGAAACGGCCCATTCGATGCCTGAAAGCGCCGGTAAAGGCCCCCTTGGTATGCCCGAAAAGCTCGCTCTCCAGAAGCGACTCATTGAGAGCGGCACAGTTGAACTGAACAAAAGGTCCATTTCGTCTTCTTCCCAGTTCATGAAGGGCATGGGCCACAAGCTCCTTTCCAGTGCCGCTTTCTCCATGGATCACAACCGGCGCATCGCTTTCCGCGGCCTGTTCCACCAGGTGGTAGATACGCTTCATGGAATTGCTCTTGCCCACCATACCGTGAAAACCGCTGCTGATGTCCCCGACTTTCGACAGCTCTTGAATTTTTTGATCTTTCCTGTCTATTTCGGATGCATCCTTAAAAGCGCCCAGAGCACCGACCAATTCTCCGGAACTGTCTTTCAAAAGAGAGGCATCCTGTATAACCGATGCGTAGGAACCATCCTTTTTCGTCATCAGGCAACGTTTGCCTTTCATCTTCCCGGTTTCAAAAAGCACACACCATTTTTCTTTTGATTCGGATACAATCAAATCGCAGGCATCGCAGTTCAAAATGGTGCAGGAGGCCCCCAGCAACTCTTTCTTGGTATAACCGGAAAGGCGCTCCATGGCAGCGTTGACCACCAGGATGGTGCCGTCCGGACCCACAACCATCAGGGCATCATCGATGGTTTCAAAGATTTCCTTGTAATAATCGATCGGAATAGAATTTTTCATGGAAAACCTTTATCACCTGATTAATCAAAAGATACACTTATGGGCCTTTCAGTGTAAAACGATGATAAAGAAAATTGCAATATTTTTTTATAAATCATGGATATCATAAATATTTCATATAGTTACCATAACCCCAAAAGAATGGCATGATCTTTGCTTTGGATAAGACACTTCTGATTGATAACGCACTACAGACGATATTGAACAAAAGCGGATCTATTCATCAGGGGCTACGCAGAGCGTGAAATACAGGCAAAACCGCTGAAAGGCGGTGACGCAAAACCACGGGTCTAAAGCCGCAGGGCCATGACAGCCGGGCTGCCGAAAGAAAATCTTGACAAGGTCTTTTGGCATTTATACCAAAAGGCCTTTTTTTGCGCTAAGGGCCTGACGTTCAATAGGCTTAGGGCCTCGATGCCTGTCTGACGTTTTGGAAACGACGTTTAAAAAAAACAGTTACTTGAATAGAAAGACGAAAGGAGGATGTCATGAAGGATGTCAGCAGACGTGATTTCATGAAGTATTGTATCGGCTCGGCAGCGGTCCTGGGTTTGAACCTGTCGGTTCTGGGGAAATTGGAAAAGGCCTTGGCGGCCGGGGGTGGTCCTCCCATCATCTGGCTCAACGGCGCCAACTGCACCGGTTGCACCGTCTCCCTGGCCAACCTCTTCAGCAACAACAAGGGAACCACCAACGTGGCCGATCTTCTTATCAACACCATTGATCTGGCTTTTCATCCCAACCTCATGGGGGCGGCAGGTGATCTGGCGGTGGCGGAGTTGAGGAGTGCCACGGCAGGCGGATTTGTCCTGGCTGTGGATGGCGGCATTCCCACCGCCTTCGGTGGGCGAACCTGCATGCTCTGGACGGAAGATGGGCGGGAAGTTACCGCCATGGAAGCCGTAAAAGATCTGGCGCCGAAAGCGGCGGCGGTCCTGTGCATCGGAACATGCGCCAGTTTTGGCGGGATGCCTGCGGGAGACCCCAACCCCACGGGGATACAAAGCGTTGGTCAAATCGCCGGTGTACCCACCATCAACATTCCGGGGTGCCCCAGCCATCCGGATTGGGTTGTCGGTACCATCGCCCAGCTCCTGGCCGGGGAGTCCCCCAGTCTGGATTCAGACGGAAGACCGAAAGCCTTTTTCGGAAGAAAAATCCATGATCGATGCCCTCGAAAAGAGAAAGATGAGGCAAAGACCTTCGGTATTGACGGCCGCTGTTTGAAAGAAGTGGGGTGCAAAGGACCGGAGACCAAGGCGGACTGTTACAGCCGATATTGGAACAGCGGCACCAACTGGTGTATCGGGGCCAATGCCATCTGCATCGGGTGTACGGAGAAGGGATTCCCCGATAAATTTTCCCCTTTTTATGACGGGGAAGGCCACGATAATGAAGAAGAGGACAAGAAGGAAGACGAAGACAAGGAAGACGAGAAGAAAAAGGATAAAAAAGAAAAAGACGATGACGACTAGGCCCGCCAGGCTTTTCTCATGGGCCCGTTGAACGTCTGTTGTCTGAACATAATAACGACACATGAAGGAGGTTCCAATGGCAAAAATCACCGTAATGGATCCGGTGACACGGATTGAAGGACATATGAAGGTAGAAGTGACCATTGACAATGTGAATGATCAATTACAGGTTGTTGACGCCCGGTGCACAGGGACCCTGTTTAGAGGATTTGAAACCCTGTTGAAAGGTCGCGACCCCTGGGATGCGCCGGTTATCACAGAACGGATCTGCGGGGTCTGCCCGGTTTCCCATGGAATGGCCGCCGTGAAGGCGCTGGATGCGGCCGGGGGCATTGTTCCCCCGACGGATGCAAGAATTCTGCGCAACCTGGTTCTGGGAGCAAATTTCCTGCAGTCCCATATCCTCCATTTTTACCTGTTGGCTTCCCTGGATTATATTCACGGACCCGACAGTGCCCCTTGGACCCCCGCATGGGATGTGGACATGAGAGGGGGTTTGGAAGGGGTCGGAGGGCATCTGGTACAAGCCATTGAGGCCCGCCGGCGCGCCCACGAAATGGGTTCCATATTCGGTGGCAGAATGCCCTCTCCTCACACCTACATCCCCGGGGGATTTACCGCTGTACCCAAAAAAAATCTTATCAACGATTTTCAAAAGCATTTGAACTGGCTTTTGGATTTCACCCGCAACATCTATATCCCGGATGTGGCGGCTCTTGCTTCCGTATATGGAGACTATTACGGCATTGGACAGGGATGCGAGAAACTTCTGGCCTATGGGGTATTTGACCTGGATGATGTCACCGGCAGCAGCCAGCTTTTGCGTGGCGGGATTGCCGAGGTCGAGGGAGTATCGAAAGCCATGGATACGAACAACATAACGGAATCGGTGAAATATTCATGGTATAATGATGCCACGGATCAGTTGAATCCTTCCAACGGATCAACAGATCCTGTTGATCCCCACAGCAAAGATACCGCCTATTCATGGCTCAAGGCGCCCCGTTATGGAAAACAACCCTTTGAGGTGGGTCCCCTGGCAAGGATGTGGATAAATGAGGACTACCGGGAGGGGGTATCCGTAATGGATCGCCATATGGCACGGGCCCAGGAAACCCTGAAAATTGGCCAGGCCATGAGTGATTGGCTCAACGAGCTGACGCCTGGGGCCAAAGTAT
>Ga0075120_10002196_pt1 | contig 14375 bp, 13 predicted proteins | sample AntAceMetag02UKL_FD_69792 | JGI IMG/M metagenome (GOLD analysis project Ga0075120, IMG submission 69792) | Saline lake microbial communities from Ace Lake, Antarctica - Antarctic Ace Lake Metagenome 02UKL | ecosystem: Environmental > Aquatic > Non-marine Saline and Alkaline > Saline | place... | reverse complement strand
TTTTTCGCTGGCAAGATATCCGTATTGCGCGTCGGGGCCACTTTCGCATATCAGTTCCCCTTTTTTTGCATACCAGAGTTCGGTACCATGATTTACCCAGCCATCCAGATTCTTTCCGTTAAACATTACTTCACCCTTGTCAGTAAGGCTGCGGATTTTAATATCCTTGTATTTCACAACACTTCCGTGATCTTGTAGTCCAATATTTCCTTTAATTGCTAAACCATATCCGGGGTAATCTTTCCATTTGGATTTTTTAACCCTCTCTTTCCAATCTTCATCCCACAAAGTATATTCTACTACTTTCACTCCATTAAGCCAGTGTTCAACATTTCCGTTCAAAACTTTGATGATAGAATGGTTGAATTCGCCAACAGGCTTCAAGGTTTTGTTTGTGGTGTTGTGCAGGGCATAATTGGCTCCAGTCAGTTGCCAGTCCTCCAAAGGGTCAGGGTAGCCTACATCGTCAAGAATCTGGTATTCTGGTCCGGTGGCATAAACAGTCGGGTAAGCTTCTTCGATTACATGAAAAAAGATGCCGCTATTTCCGGCTTCCGATATGGCCCATTCTAATGACAGTTCAAAATCTTCAAATTGTCCGTTGGTGAGGATATCACCACCCAGATCTCCACCCTGCCCAAGGGCTGTCAGGCATCCATCTTCAACAATCCAGCCGCCTGTAACTTTATCTTCGTTAAACGAATGCCAACCTTTCGTGGTTTTACCATCAAATAATTGTTCCCACTTTCCCTCGAAGGAGTTATCCTGTTTTTGGGCATTTACATAAAATGTGAATAAAAGAAGGATTACGATGGGTAAGATTTTCGTACTCATAATTCGAAGGTGTTTGAAGTGAATTGATTAAGCAAACATAAAAAAAGAATTGCTACAAACACTGAGTCAGCGCTACTATTTATAATTTGATGATGTGTAAAATTAAGATTTAGCTTCTGTGTGTGACAGTTATAGTAATCGGAATGCGTCTAAATTATTATTTTGCATTTTGATTGTGCTGGTTTTATGGCTTGTTGCAAGTTGCAGGTTCCAGGTTGTACAATCCTGCAACTTGAAACTTGTAACCTGCAACTAACAATTTAGCGAAAGACAAGTTACACAGCCAGCGAATAGTTTGGATAAACATGACTAGGTAGTGCCTGTCCATAAAGTCGGTATTTTTCACTAGCCCCCGTACGGGGGATTAAAAAAATTATCAGAGCCTCCCCCACCTTTTCGCTGTCAATGCCGAAGGCATTGACAGCGAAAAGGTGGGCTTTTTTATCCTTCCAATTCAATCCCTGCCCTAAAGATAGGGCTATTGATAATTTAAAAATCTTACTAAAAAGACGAACACTAGGTAAGGACATCGATTTGCAATGCATTTAGGTTGCGATAGATTCCATTTTCGACAGCAATGAGTTCTTCATGTTTGCCTGTTTCCATCACCTTCCCTTTGTCGATGACAATGATTTTATCAGATTTTCGGATGGTTGAAAGGCGGTGGGCGATGATGATGGATGTTCGGTCTTTCATTAATAATTCAAGGGCTGATTGTACAAGGTTTTCTGATTCGGCATCCAATGAACTGGTTGCTTCATCGAGGATGAGGATGTCAGGGTCTTTTAAAATCGCCCGGGCAATAGCGATGCGTTGCCGTTGCCCACCCGAAAGTTGGATGCCCCTGTCGCCGACAATGGTGTCGAGGCCGTCTGGGAAGCGATCGATAAATTCCATGGCATTGGCTTTCCGGGCTGCTTCAATAATCTCAGTTTCTGTAGCACCTGGTTTTCCATATTCGATATTTTCTTTAATCGTACCTCCAAACAACAACACTTCCTGTGGCACAATCGCCATCCTGTTGCGTAAACTGTTGAGGTCGTAATCTTCGATGGCTTTGTTGTCGATGAGGATTTGCCCCGATGTTGGATTGTAAAAGCGGAAAATCAATGCGCTGACAGTAGTTTTTCCGGCTCCCGAAGGGCCAACCAGGGCTACCTTTTCGCCTTTCGTAACGGTGAAGTCAATGGCCCTGAGTACTTCCACATCTTTCCTGCCGGGATAGCTAAATGAAACATCCTTGAATTCAACCTCACCCAAAACACATTTATCTTTTTCATTCTCCAGAATTAACGCTTCTGAAGTTTCATCAAGGATATCCAAAAGGTTTTCGGTGGCTCCAATTGCTTTTTGAATTTGCGAATAAAAATCGGCCATGCCACTAATAGATCCGGCAATGAACACAGTATATAAAACAAATTTAAACAGATCGCCGGTGGTCATGCCTTCACCCTGGTTTACGAGATACACGCCGTACCAAATTACACCAACGATGGAGCCAAACATGGCCAAAAATATTGAAGAAACAAACAAAGCCCGCCATTTGGCTCCTTTTAGCGAAATGTCAATTATTTCATCAGTTTTATTTTTATAGCGTAAGGATTCGTAGGCCTCGTTGGCAAAGGCTTTAACATTGGTGATGGCCTGTAAAGTTTCTTCCACAATAGTATTTGATTCGGCAACCTTGCTTTGCGATTCTTTTGATAATTTGCGGATATAGGTGCCGAAAAAGCGGGCGAAAACTGCAATGAGCGGAACGGTGGCCAGCATGAAAACAGTTAGGTGCGGCGAAATAATTGTAAGTATGGTAATGCCGCCAACGATGGTTATGGTTTGCCTGATGAATTGGGCAATGGTGGTGGTGAATGTCTCCTGCAAAAGTGCTATATCAGAAGAAATCCTACTGTTTAACTCTCCAACCCGATGACTTGAAAAGAAGGTCATTGGCAGTTTGATGAGGTGCATGTAAGTGGTTTGCCTGAGTAAGGCAAGGGTTTTTTGGGTGACCACGGCAAAAAGGTAAATCCTGAAATAGGAGAACACAGCATTTACAATAAAAATAGCAACCAGGATCATCCCGATTTTGTTGATTTCTTCCATTGCCTTGTTGTTGGCAGAATCCAATAAATCTCCCATTAACATGGGAAAGATTAGGGTGGTGAGGCTACCAAGGACAAGAAAGGTTAGCCCTGCCATAAACGTGTATTTCTGTGGCTTGATAAAGCGGAACAGGCGAAAGAAGCGTTTCAAGCCTTCACGGTTCACTTTTTTCTTTGGTGGTTCCCTGTCGTTGGTAGGGTTATCGTGGAAGTGTTTTGCCATTGATTGATATTGTTTGGCAAAGTAACGGATTAATAAGGAAAGGGTTCATTTGGGTGTAGGACAAATTGTACTGCTATAATTGGTTTCTATGAATTGCCTCTTTAAAAGGCTTGTTAAAATGAGATTTTTGAATAACCCTGGCATTTATGCCAGGGTTATTGAAGGAGTTAAGGGATTGGGCTTTTCCCAAAGGGATTCCGTTGGAAAGCCCAAAGTATGAGTATTTGGACTAAAGTCCATCCATCATTCGTATTTAATAATCTCCGGCATAAATGCCGGAGAAATTCATGTTTGAGGTAATTTACAAGCCGCTTCTAAAAAATGCTGCTTTCTATTTTTTGAATTTGAAATACCCGGTATTCTATTTCCCTTTTTTGCTATTTACCACAAATGCATACGATGTTAGCCCAATAGATTCTCCCCTGACTTTTGTGAAAAGCTTCAGGTATTTTATATGAACTTCCTTCGCTTGTGTTATGTCGTTAACTTTCATTTCGTCCATCGATATTACCACAGTAGCTGTTCTTCCTTCTTTGATGATGCCATCTTCAGTTAACTCATTTGTAAGTAAAGGATGCCATTTTTTCATCCGTTCTTTCATTTCTGCCTGTTCAGCTTTAATTTCCTTTAATTCTGCTTCTGTAAGGCTCATGTCTTCACCCATCATGGTTCTCATCTTCACGTTGACCCTTTGTAGTGATTCCTTTTCCTGCAGCATTTTTTTCTGCACTTTTACCATTTGTTCTTCTGATAGTGCTTCCTTTTTCTCGGCCATCTTGATCTTTAACTCATCAAGCGACTTTTCGGTTTCAGCCAGGGAGTAATACGTCTTTTTTAAGCTTTCCTTTTGTTGTTGGGTAAAGCCTTCTTCGTTGGCAGCAATTTCCTTTTTGTAAATCGTCAGCCTTTCTTGCATTTGCTGGTTTTCGTTGTACAATTCTTGTAGATTGGATTTCAGCTGGGCCATTTCTTTTTCATTCGGTTTTTCCTGAGGTGGTTTTTCATTGCCAACAAAAAAGTTTTCGTTGTTTTTCCATTTGCTTTCCGGTACTTTTTTCCCATCCAGCCATACTTCACTGATTTCTTTCCCATCAGGTCCATCCTTGAAATATACCGAATAAGTCTTGCCATCTGCTGTAGTGATTTTTGTTGGTTTTTTACCATCAAAGTTGTCAACGGAATTGAAATTCGGATTTCCTGCGTTTTCAGCCACTACTGTTTGATCAGGCATCATCGAATCGAGATTTACCAGTCCGTCGGAGCTGGTGAAGGAAGAACTGATAACAAAGGCCAGGAGCCCTGTTAAGATCACGGCAAGGGCCACCGGCCTGCCACTGAATTTTTGTGTTTTGTGTTTTGTTGTGTTCATGCGTCTTATTCTTTTAAAAAGTGAATGATGTTTCTTGTAAAATGCCATTGCCAATCCTGGTGCAGACATCCGATATTCTTCAGCACAAACCAGTGCCTTTGACAATGCCAGTGGTCCTATTGAAGCCGATAGTGTAATGTCATCACAGCAATGCTCACGTTCCTCATCGAATATGGCCGAAATCCACCAAATGGCAGGATGGTAGAAAAAGATGACTTCGAGAATTGTTTTCAGGGTATTGATTAAATAATCCTTGCGGCGGATATGGGCCAGTTCGTGGGCAAAAATGGCTTCAATCTGGTCCACCGGCATCGAGAAAAGCAGGCCAACTGGTAAAAGTATTGCCGGTTTAAAATGGCCGATAACCATAGGGGTTTTTGCAAAAACCGATTCAAACAGATGGACATGTTTATTTACACCAATTTTATCTGATAAGCGTTTGAGCATGTCGTGCCATTCGCTCGGAACATTTCTGGCCCCGATTCTTTTCAGCCGTTGAATATAGATGAGGTTGCCCGAAAATTTGATCATGAAAATCAGGATGCCGAGCATCCACAGCATCACAATCAGTGATAGGTTTAATTCAAGCCAGGCCATTATCGAAAGGAATTGCCCGGAAATCAGTGCCGGGATTGCCAGGATTGTGAATTTTTCTGTTAATTCAGTTTGCGAGAGCAAAGCACCTATAATAGTTTGCTCTCTGGTCGCAGCACTAGCAGTTCCCGGTTGATAGCTCGTGTAAACACTAATGAAGGTTGCAATTCCTGCCAGAAGGATTAATATCAATGCAGCGGCAGAAAGCGCATATCTCGTATGTGTGGAAGTGTTTTTTAAAATACTTAATGCAAGCTTTAAAACTAAAGCAATGATAAGGATTTGCCACAAGGAATGGATAATTGTCCACCCCATGCTGAAAATGGTTTGTTCCGACACAAATTGTTGGAGAAATGTCATGACTTGCCTCCTTCCAATTGGTTGATGTAGTTTTTTATTTCGTTCAATTCTTCATCGGATGCTTTGTGGTTACCCAGGGCCTGCATTACAAGCGTAGAAGCTGAACCACCAAAAATGCCATTTAATACTTTGTCGAGCAATTGTTTTTGGGTGTCCGACTTTTCAACCTCCGGATGGTAAATGTGCCCACGCCCTTCCTTTGTTCTCGAAAGCAGTCCTTTTTCAGTCATGATCTGCATCAGCTTTAAAGTAGTAGTGTAACCGATATCCCGGGATTTGCTCAGTTTATCGTTTACCGTGCGAACCAGTGAAGGGCCTTTTTCCCACAGTACCTGAAGTATCTCAAGTTCCGACTCGGTGGGTTTCAATTCTTTTTCACTCATTGTGGAAGCTCCTTATTTATTTCGATTTTTCTTTCTACGAAAACATTCGTACTTTTAATTACGAAATATTTCGTAGGTTATTGTTTGGGGTAGGAAATTTTTTTAAGAATTTTTTGAACTGACTGAATATGAAAGTATCTTGTTGGGACTTCTACTTCAAAATTCGAAAAGGGATGAGTAAAAGAATGTTTTACATACACTTGATAGAGACACCCATAAGGAGTAAAATATGTTTTTGATGCAAGGTTTATTACCGAAATATTGATTAAACCAAAACGTTATAAAGCAAGTGAAATTAGCGAAATTTACGATTTAGTTTTAAGAAATTTGGAAATTTTAAAAACCAGTTGGAATGACTACTTTAACAATAAATAAATCCATTATCACATCTGAGGTTTGGTTCCAAGATCAAAAGCTATATATCAGGCTTGATGATGGCCGTGAAATTGCTGTTCCGATTGAATGGTTCCCAAGCTTGAGAGATGCCACTGATAAGCAGCGAAACAATTGGCGGCTCATTAGTGGAGGTGAGGGTATCCACTGGAAGGATTTGGACGAGGATATACTTGTTGAAGCACTTTTATAAAAAACAATCGATTTTTAGAAATTTGAATTTTGCTTTTTATTTTGGATTTTGGATTTTGAGCTTTTGCCAAAGGCATCACAATGTGAGGGCTTTGGATTTTAATAAAACTCATACCCATAAACCAATAAATACTTTCGTGCCATTGCCTGCCCCTGTCCGGTAAGGAAAGCCCGCACTTCGGTAACATTTCCATCTTCATCGTAATCACGTTCGAGTTCGTGGCTGAGGATGCCGTTACGGTTTGATTCTTTTTGGGTGGTCGCATTTCCCTGTTCGTCATATTCAATAGCCGTTGTATTCTTTTTATGTGGATCTTCTTCCACAATTTCTGTTATCTGGTTTTGCTCATCATAGCTGAATTCTTGTTTTGCTATAAGTTGATCATCCGAATTATATTTTAATGATTTCACACGATTACCGTTTTCATCATGTTCATTTACCAGCCGATAATTCTCATCCTCATTCATCAATTCGGCTTCGGTAACCCTGCCCTTTTCATCCAATTTGAATTGTGATTTTTTCACAATCTCGCCATCTTCAATCACTTCATCACCAACAACGAATTCACCATCGTATTCAATTTTTTCCTCTCTTTCAATTTCGCCATCTTCATCCTTCAATGTTTTACGAAACAGTTTCCCATCTGTATTGTATTCATAAATCATGGTGTCTTTGGTTTCATCAAGGTAATGGATGTATTCCTTTTCGACCCTTCCGTTTTCATCTCTTTCGTAAGAGATTTTTTCTTCAAGATCATTAAATTCATTATAGGTCTCTTCGCCGGTCAATTGTCCATTTTCATTATAGGTATAAACCGATTTTCCAGTCACTTCACCATTATCGTCAAACTTGATCTCTTCTAGCAAATTCCCAAAGTCATCGTATTTAGCGCTCAGATAATCTGCTCCTTGCTTATTCCTGTAATTTTTATGTTCTCCTTCTGGCGGAAGGTCTATCCTGTATGCCGACATCGACTTGATTTTTCGTTTCATAGCTTATTTGTTAGTTGTTATTGGTTCAAAGTTTATTAGTTGAAGCTGATTTTTGCGTGTCTGTTTCTTTATCCGAAAATGTAATTGTCAATCTATGTCTTTCTAATTCAGGGTTTCCATCCCCTCCTGCGGCCGGGGTTTTAAACCCTTTCCTCAGATTGTTCCATGTCTTCAAATCCTTAAAGGACAAACGCAAAACTCCAAACGCTAAACGCAAAAACTAATTCACTACTTTTGCGCCCTGCAAAGTAAATAATTTCAATTCACTACAAAAAATATCTACGATGAATAAAAAACTTTATTTCCTGGCAATTGTTTCAGGATTTGTAATGATGCAAGCATGTATGCAAGATCAAAAGATGAAATACCCCGAAACTAAAATGATTGATGTAGTTGACGACTACCATGGTGTTGAGATTGCCGATCCCTACCGCTGGCTCGAAAACGATACTTCCGCAGAAACCGAAGCCTGGGTGAAAGCTCAGAATGAGGTGACTTTTGGATACCTGGATAAAATCCCTTTCCGTGAGCAGGTAAAACAGCGGCTGACTAAAATCTGGGATTATCCCAAGTACAGCGTAACATTTAAAAAGGCCGACCGCTATTTTTATTTCAAAAATGATGGCATGCAAAACCAGAGTGTGCTTTATGTGCAGGATGGACTGGAAGGGGAAGCCAAAATGTTGCTCGATCCAAATGCACTTTCTGAAGACGGAACTGTTGCACTCGCATCCTATGATGTTTCGAAGGATGGTAAATACCTGGCTTATGCTATTGCCCGTGGCGGATCAGATTGGAATGAAATATTTGTGATGGAAATTGAAAATGGAGTGAAGTTGACCGATCATTTGCAATGGATAAAATTCTCTGGAATTTCCTGGGAAGGGGATGGGTTTTATTATTGCCGATACGATGCGCCAACAGGCAGTGAACTGTCGGGGAAAAATGAATTTCATAAAGTTTATTTCCATAAGGTGGGAACTTCTCAATCAGAAGATGTGCTGGTACATGAAAACAAAAATGAGCCTTTACGGAATTACTATGTTGATGTTACCGATGACGAAAAATTTCTGGTCCTTTATGAAACCGAAAGTACAACCGGAAATTCACTTTATTTTAAAGACCTGAGTAAACCTAATGCAAAACTTGTCAGTATTGTCGAGGGCTTCGACAACGATTATTCGGTGGTTGACGACCATGATGGAAAGCTGTTGGTAAAAACAAATTGGCAAGCACCAAAATACCAAATCATTGTTGTAGATCCTAAAAATCCGGATGAAAAGGATTGGAAAACTTTATTGCCGGAACAAGAGGAAGTGCTTGAAGGGATTACGCTTGTTGGAGGAAAAATGGTGGCCGAATATATGAAAGATGCTGCCAGTGTAGCCTATATTTATGATATGGACGGAAATAAAATTGGGGATTTGAACCTTCCCGGAATTGGTACCATGTCGGGATTTAATGGCGAAAAGGATGAAAATATTGCCTTTTATGGTTTTACTTCTTTCACATTCCCTTCAACGGTTTACAAATATGATATTAGCCAAAATCAATCCAGCATTTATCGTGCACCGCAAATTGATTTTGATGCCACTAAATATGAAACGAAGCAGGTGTTTTACGAAAGTAAAGACGGAACAAAAGTGCCCATGTTTATCGTTCATAAAAAAGGACTTGAAATGAACGGTGAGAATCCTACTTTGCTTTATGGATATGGAGGATTTAATGTTAGTTTAACACCTGGCTTCAGTACAACCCGATTATTATTGCTGGAACAAGGTGGAGTGTTTGCAATGCCCAATTTGCGTGGTGGTGGCGAATATGGCGAGGACTGGCACCTTGCCGGAACGCTTGATCAAAAGCAAAATGTATTCGACGATTTTATAGCTGCTGCAAATTACCTCATCGATAATAAATATACCACTCCCGACTACCTTGCTATTAATGGTGGTTCAAATGGTGGTTTATTGGTGGGAGCTTGTATGGTTCAGCGCCCCGAATTGTTTAAGGTAGCGCTGCCTGCTGTTGGGGTTTTGGATATGTTGCGATATCATCTGTTTACCATTGGCTGGGCCTGGGCCAGCGATTATGGCCGCAGCGACGACGCAGAAGCTTTCAAGTATTTAATCGATTATTCACCGCTTCATAATATTTCTCCGGGCGTTTGTTATCCGGCCACTATGGTAACCACTGCAGATCACGACGACAGGGTTGTTCCTGCACACTCGTTTAAATTTATTGCCGAATTGCAAAAAAACCAGGGATGTAACAATCCTACACTTATCCGCATTGGTGTAAAAGCAGGCCATGGTGCCGGTAAACCAACTTCTAAAATCATCGAAGAATATGCTGATATTTATTCGTTTATTTTTTACAATATGGGGATAACTCCAAAGTATTAGGGGCTTAAGTTTGGAGCTTGGAGTTCAGAGTTCGGAGTTTGTAAGCTGTCCGTTCATAATAAATCAAAAATCACTAATCATCAATCATAAACATTTTCTTATCAAAACAACAACAATTTCAAAAATTAGGAGCCAATACCTTATACCTTTTTAACTTTTGGATTTATTTCGTTTCAAAAAAAATGAATGTCGGATTGAACAAATTCCGGCGTTTGTTGTTTTAGTTATGAATAATTCAATTTTAAACCAACAAAAACTTTAAAACAATGAAAAGACTTTACAACTTTTTACCACTTCTAGCGATTCCAATCGTATTTATCTTTTTAGCATCCTCTGGAGGTTCTCCAGGAGCTAAATCAGGTTCACCAGGCGATGGTATGGCTGATTGCACCGGATGTCATTCAGGAACACCACAAAGTGCCAGCGAATGGATTACATCAAACATTCCCGATTTGGGATATTCAACAGGAGAAGCCTACACTTTCACCGCAATGGTTGAACATGCGGGTTCTTCAAAATTTGGCTTTGAAGTAACTGCCGAAGATTCAGATGGAATTAAGGTGGGCGAATTTGTTATTACCGATGCAGCCCGTACCCAGTTTAAAAATAATGATGCATCGGTATCGCACACTGGAGCAGGAAATGCCGGTTCAAACAACATGAACGAATGGACTTTCGACTGGATTGCACCAGATGGGACAACAGGCGATGTAACTTTTTATGGCGCTTTTAATGCCACCAATAGCAACAGTGCTACTTCGGGTGATGTCATTTACCTTTCAACCTATACCGTTGGACCGGATGTGACTGCGGTTGATGAATTGGCAAATGATTTCAGGTTTTATCCGAACCCATCCAATGGTGTGTTGAACATTGAAAACCCTGCCTATGATAAGGCTTCATCACTAATGGTTTTTAATAGCACTGGCCAATTGGTTGAAGAGTTTAACATGAACAGCGAATTCGCAAGTTTAAATCTTACCCATCTTTCAAAGGGTATTTATTTTGTAAAACTGAACGCACAATCAGCACAAATGCAAAAGTTAGTGATAAACTAATTTTTAGTCAGGGCTTGACTCTAAGTCAAATCCTGACTTACATTAAACCTCCCAGGTTTTTAAAACCTGGGAGGTTTTTTTATTCTAAAGCCCCAGCTCATCACTTATCCCCTGCATCGCCTCAAGGCTAAGGTTGATAAATTCATCCAGTGGGATGCCAGCCTTTTCGCATTCACGAATTTTATCCCTGTCAATCGATGCTGCAAAGGCTTTTGCTTTCATCCTTTTTTTTACCGATTTTGATTTAACATTGGCTAATTTTTTATCCGGGTAAACCAGGGCAGTTGCTGTAATAAGGCCGGTTATTGTTTCACCTGCCGAGAGGGCATGATGAAAAACCTTTGTTCTTGGAATATCTGTAGCTTCCTCGTTGTGTAATTTGATGGCTTCCACGATTTCGGGATCGACGCCCTTTTCTTCCAGGATCCTGGCGGTTTCCATGCCGTGGATTTTGGGGTCAGCATTTACCAGTTCCACATCTAAGTCATGTAACAGTCCTGCCAGTGCCCACTTTTCTTCATCTTTGCCTAATTTTTGTGCTACGGCTTTTACCACGGCTTCAGCAGCAAGGCAGTGCTTTCGCATATTTTCATTCTTAATGTATTGGTGCAGGAGTTCGATGGCTTCATCTCGTTTCATTGCGGTTTAATTTTTTTTCAAATGTATAAAATTCAAGATTATTCTGTATTTTTGGTTGGTGAAGATTTTCGTATCCAATAGATGAGTAAATAAGATTTTTTTTATCATTGGTGTCCGGTAAGCTTATTGGATTTCTCCCTGTGGTCGAAATGACAAGTGGCTTGGAATGTTCGTTAGGGTGGGGGATTGTGGCGGCAAAGCCGCCACAATCCCCCACCAATAAAACGTAATAAACTGTCATTCCGAACGAAGTGAGGAATCTACTTTGGATTATTTCCGATCAATTATTTTTACCGGACAACAGTGATTTTACAATCAATTTTTATCAATCACAAATTCACAATTTATAATTTGCAATTCACCATTTTCGCTCAATCATGTCAAAAACACTCTTCAAAGAAACCCAGCGCTTCAATCAAAAATGGATCATCATCCTAATCTCAATTCCACTAATAATTACTTCGTGGGGAATTGTTCAACAGATAATTCTTGGTAAACCCTTTGGCAACAATCCTACACCCGATTGGGTATTGTGGCTAAGTTTTTTTGTCCCTGTGCTGATCATCGTATTTATTTTCAGTTTGACATTAAATACCAGAATTGATAAAAATGGAATCTTTTATCGTTTCTCACCAGTTCATCGCAAGGATCGCTGGATTAAATGGAGCGAAATAAAAGATGTATATGTAAGAAAATACAGGCCCATCAAAGAGTATGGCGGTTGGGGGTTCAGGATTGGGCGCAGTGGCAAGGCCCTGAATACCTCTGGTAATATGGGGTTGCAGATTAAATTCAAGGATGGTAAGAAACTATTGCTTGGAACACATAAACCGGAAGAACTAGAAAGGGTTTTGGCAAAGATGGATATCCAGATGGAGAAGACTGAGGACAGATGACAGATGAATGCCGGAAGACAGAAGACCGAAGACCGAAGTTGAGCGAAGCGAAATCACGCTATTGCGGTGACAGATGTTAGGAAGATGGATGACTGATGACCAATGCCAATAAGTTAAGGTAAAGATGTGAATTTATGATTGTCGATTAACGATTTTTGATTTAAGATGTTCCTGACTATCACCTAACAAAAAATCTCCCATTGATGCCTTTGGTAAAAAATCAGTCCCGCATCTACGGGATTAATCATCAATCGGAAATAAAATGCTTAACTAATTGACATTGGACTGAGGGCCGAGGACCGAAGACTGATGACTGATAACTGAAGACTGAGAACTGAAGACTGAAGACTGAATCTGTATCGGGTTTTCTAGCTTCCGACCAAATTAAAATAAGGTTTATGGACGCTAAACAGATAATAATTTTAGTATTCTAATCCAAATCTAAAAAGTTTTCAATATATTTGTGGATGCACTTTTCCGGGGCAAGCTATCATGAACACTAATTAGCAAAAATACTAACCAAAAAATACCAGCCATATGAATTTTGAATTTACCGAAGAACAAATAATGATTCGCCAGGCAGCGCGCGATTTTTCGAAAAGACTCGAAGCTGACGTCATCGAAAGGGATGCAAAAGCTGAATATCCCACAGAACACATTAAGGAACTGAGTGAACTTGGTTTTATGGGGATGATGGTCGATCCTGAATATGGGGGCGGAGGGATGGACAGTATTTCCTATGTGCTGGCCATGGAAGAAATCTCCAGGATGGATGCTTCGGTTTCGGTAATTATGTCGGTAAATAATTCGCTGGTTTGTTACGGGATTGAGCACTATGGTAACGAAGCGCAAAAGTTGAAGTACCTGCCTGACTTGGCTGCCGGAAAAAAAATTGGCGCTTTCCTCCTGTCGGAACCTGAGGCTGGTTCTGATGCCACTCATCAACGTACAACAGCCGAAGATATGGGTGACCACTACCTGCTCAACGGAACCAAGAACTGGATTACCAGTGCCCATTCAGGTTCGGTTTATTTGGTCATTGCTCAAACACATCCCGAGAAAAAACATCATGGCATTAATGTTTTGATTGTAGATAAGGAAACGCCCGGAATTTCTTTGGGGCCACACGAAGACAAAATGGGCATGCGCTCATCAGACACACACTCGGTAATGTTTACCGATGTAAAAGTCCCAAAAGAAAACCGCATTGGTGAAGATGGATTTGGGTTCAAGTTTGCCATGAAAACCCTCGAAGGTGGAAGAATTGGAATTGCAGCGCAGGCTTTGGGAATTGCAGTTGGCGCTTACGAACGTGCAATTCAGTATGCCAAGGAACGAAAAGCTTTTGGTAAACTACTTGCCGACCACCAATCCATCGCATTTAAGCTTGCTGACATGGCTGTGAAAATTGAGAATGCCCGCAACCTTTGCCTGAAGGCAGCATGGTTGAAAGACAATGGTAAGCCTTACGGAGTTGTAAGCGCCATGGCCAAGCAATATGCGGCCGATATTGCCATGGAGGTGACTACCGAAGCGGTACAAATCCATGGAGGTTATGGTTACGTTAAAGAATACCACGTAGAGCGGCTGATGCGTGAAGCCAAACTTACCCAGATCTACGAAGGTACAAGCGAGGTGCAGAAGATTGTGATTTCGAGAAGCATACTTAGAGAGTAAAACTCAAAGCACTAAACTCAAAATTCAAATAAAAACAAATTCCAAAATTCAAAAGTTGGTTGTTGAGATTAGACAAGACCTTTCAGGCTTTCGACCTGGAACGATTTCACATAGATGAAGTATTGGGATATAGCATTGAATTAAAATCTGTGTTTTACTTCTTCGTCCTATTTTTTTTATTTTCCTCTGTATCTTTCCTATCATCAGAATATCATTTTCGTAAAGATAGATTTCTCAGTCGCTATGCTCCATCGAAATGACAT
>Ga0075120_10002192_pt1 | contig 14388 bp, 11 predicted proteins | sample AntAceMetag02UKL_FD_69792 | JGI IMG/M metagenome (GOLD analysis project Ga0075120, IMG submission 69792) | Saline lake microbial communities from Ace Lake, Antarctica - Antarctic Ace Lake Metagenome 02UKL | ecosystem: Environmental > Aquatic > Non-marine Saline and Alkaline > Saline | place... | reverse complement strand
AGGAGAAAAAGGAAGAAAAGGAAAGAGATGAACCGATAAGCCTGGAAGACTTTCAACGATTGGATCTTCGAACAGGCATCATAAAGGAGGCCAAACCGGTTCAGGGCTCTGAAAAATTGCTCGAGCTGACTGTAGACACCGGTGAGATAAGGACTGTTGTTGCAGGGCTTGCCAATCATTACCGGATAGATGAATTAAACGGCAGGCAGGTAATAGTGCTTGCAAACCTTAAGCCTGCAAAACTTATGGGGGTTGAATCTCAGGGGATGGTCCTCGCAGCAGAGGATAAGTCAGGGGTGCATCTGTTGATTCCAGACAGGGAAAGCAAACCGGGCAGTAAGATCAGATGATTGGTATCAGCTCAATTAGTGCCTGAACGAAAAGCCAGTTCAGGCACGATTTTAGATTTTAGATTGCGGATTTTGGATTAAAAAACAACGCAATTTCAAAGCCTTGAAGATTTAAGGCCAAAACTTGAAAACTATATTTCGAGGTTTTCGTTAAGACACTAAATAGAAAAATAGGCGGGCTTGTGAAAGAGTTCCGCAAAGCGGTTCTGTTCAACGCTGAATTCAGCTTCCGGAAGGGAACTGGCCTTGTTTAATGCCTATGGCGTCGAAAAATGACAAGGTAGATAAATGCCAAAAAGCCGCGCCCCTTCCGGTCAGCTGGAATGACTATTTGGAAAGCCGGGTTTTATTTGCAAACTATGTACTTGAATACCTTAAACAACAGCCAGCTTACATCCAAGGGCCTCGATGACCTTTTTAACGGTCTCAAACTTGGGCGCTCCGTTTGGGGACAACGCCTTGTAAAGGTTTTGGCGGCTCAGGTTGGTCTTCCGTGCTATCTCGCTCATGCCCTGGGCCTTGGCGACATTGCCAATGGCTGCCATAAGCAATTCGTTGTCGCCTTCCTCAAAGGCTGCCTTGAGGTACTCGTGGATCATTTCCGGGCTGTCCAGGTATTCGCTGGTGTCCCATTTTCTGATAGTTACTTTCATAGATAGTCACTCCAGTTCAGCCATGATGGCTCTTGCTTTGTCAATGTTTTTACTCTGACTGGACTTGTCGCCTCCGCAAAGCAGGAAAACAACTTTACCGTCCTTGATGGTGTAATAGGCACGAAAACCGGGACCAAAAAAGAAACGAAGCTCATACAAGCCACCACCCAGGATTTTATGATCTCCGAAATTACCCAGATGGATGTGGTCAAAGCGGCTGATGATCCTCGCCCGGTCCCTTGTGTCCTTTATCCCGACCAGCCATTTGTCGAAAATATTTGTCGTTTCTATTTCGTATTTCACGTAAATACTGTCGCATTTAAAAGACAATTTGTCAAGAACTACTTGAAGTATACCGAAAATAAAATGCTTGACTTTGAATAGTTTTCACAGGCAAGCACTCGTACGCCACAGGATATCTCGGAGGCTTTCTAACTTTAAAGTAGGCTGCCTAAAAGACGTATTATTTTACGGCTATAATGTACCCTAAACATAAAAATACGTCTATTTAGATTTATATATCAACATATTTATGGTTTAGACTGCTATTCAGCCGTATATTTTTCTTGACATTATCATAAATAGACTGTGAGTAATACTGTTGAAACAGAAATAATAAAAATAAAATCATACAGATAAATATTTTTCAAGCGCTTCAGTTACAACTTTATTAAGGTTAGCGCCTTTTTCTTTTGCAAATAATGCTGCTTTGCGATGTAGGTTTACTCCTATACGAATATTAAAGTTCCCCTTGAAGTATTTTTCTGGTTCTTTTCCTTCTTAAATACAGAGTTCTAAATAATCGTCTACTGCTTCTTCAAACGCCTTGTATAAGGTTTCTACGCCGCTGCCTTCATAGCTTACAAGACTGCGGATAAATTCTATCTTACCATGAAAAACAATATCTTCATCACTATAATGAACTGAACCATAATATCCTTTAGACAGTTAACTATTAAGTTTTGTGCAAAAAGCACAAACAATTTTCTACACTGCCCGGAAAGCCAGCAATAGAGTGGATTTCCGAAAGATGAATGACGATTTAACTTTTTACTCCTGCAAAGGCCCTGAGTTTCATATAAATATCTTTTCATTGGTTTTCTTTGCGTCTTTGCGCGAGATATTTTTGGTTCCCCGATGAATCGGGATTTCCACCACACTGCACAGGCGGACAAGTCCGTTACTCTCCAACCGGTTTATCCGGGTTAGGCAATAGTGCAGCAATACATATCTTTCCTTTGAGACTTCGTGGCTGAAATATTACTGTAATTTTTCTATCTATGTAATCAAAGAATTTGACACTGTTTTTCTAATCTCATATGCTGCTAAAATATCTGGAAAACGCAGACACACACTAAAACCTTTATAATCAAGATAATAAATCTATGACTATTCGCAGGGTACTCATATATACTCCAATATTTGTTATATTGTTTTTGCTCCAATCCTATTTCTGGGTACCTACCTATGAGGAGCAATCAAGGGGAAACCCTGATCGATTAAATGAATATATTACTGCGTCTATAGGTGATGCGCACATATTAAATCCAGTCTTGTCAGCAGATACCGCCAGCAGTCAGATAGAGTCTATGGTATTTGAAGGCCTTCTGGATCGCGACGAAGATCTCAACTTCAGGGGTCGCCTTGCTGAATCGTGGGAGATTTTTGAGGAGGCCTTTTTTTATGTCAATGATGCCTCGATTATTCCAGGACTGGGTATTGCAGATGCAGACCGGATAACAAGGTTTTTGAGGGAAGCAAGACAAAGTGGAGGTGTTAAAAATCCGGCGCTTAGGGCCTCTCTCGGTAACATAAAAGAGATTTCCCTTATTCAGCCCAGGGAATTTGTGTTTACTAAAAAGGAAGAGTCATCTGTTAGTGATCAAAAAGAAAGAGAGATAGAGATTCGTGTAAGGGCGCCGGCAAAAGTAAAATTAACCCTTGCCAAAGTGGATCAAAACCTTTTTCAAAACCTCACAAAATTATTAGGTGAAAATTATTTTACCACCTTTCACGGCGAAAAATTTATAAGCGCTATACCTCCTGTTGTAAAGGAAAAATTGTCTGAATATGCCAATGAGCTTCTCCCTGCCATAGAACAAAACCCCATATTGGTTTTTTATCTGCGGCAGAATGTCAGGTTTCATGATGGACACGTATTTGATGCCAATGATGTGAAATTCACGTATAAGGCTATTATGGATCCCAAGAATCTATCACCACGTGTATCGGATTATGAACCGGTAAAAACAGTGGAAGTTATTAACCCTTTGACAGTGCGTATTGTGTATAAACGTCTTTATTCACCTGCAATCGGCACATGGGGCATGGGAATACTTCCGGAACACCTCCTTAACAGGCAGGCTTTAAAAGCAGAGGCAATAAGTGCGGGAAAGGAACCTGAAACCTTTTCTATGCGGAAAAGTTCCTTTAACCGGCATCCCATTGGCTGCGGCCCTTACATATTTCGGGAATGGAAGCCGGATCAGTATATCAGCCTGGATCGCTTTGATGATTACTGGGAAGGAATGCCGAATTACAAAAATTATATATACAGGATAATACCGGATCTCCTTACGCAGGAAATGGAATTTTATGCCGGCACTGTTGACACTTATGGGGTTCAGCCCCATCAGGTGAAGCGCCTTAAAAACGATCCGGAATACCAGAGTTTTTCAGGGCTTTCCTTTGGGTATACTTACATTGGCTATAATATGAGAAGGGCGCCTTTTAATGACGTTCGGGTTCGTATGGCCTTGAGCATGGCTCTTGATGTGGAAAAAATTATAAAATACGTACTCTACGGTGAGGGAGAGAGGATTACAGGCCCCTTTGTTAAACAGACGGATTATTACAATCAAGCCATCAAACCGGTCCCTTATGATCCGGAAGGCGCCTTGATGCTCCTCAAGGATGCAGGCTGGGAAAGAAATAAGGAAGGTTGGCTGGAAAAGGATGGCAAAAGATTTCAGTTTACACTGATTACGAACAGTGGGAATGATTTGCGCAAGTCCATTCTGGCCATTGCCCAGGAGGGATGGAAGCAGATAGGTATTGATGTCAGAACCGATCTCCTGGAGTGGGCCGTATTTATCCAGGAGCGGGTTGATAAGGCGGATTTTGATGCCCTGATTTTGGGGTGGAGCATGGGAATTGAGCCTGATCTATACCAGATATGGCATTCCAGCCAGAACAATCCCTATCAACTCAATTTTGTAGGATATAATAATCCCGTCGCAGATGACCTTATCATCAAAACAAGAAGGGAATATGACCATGACAGGCAAGTAGAATACTGCCACAGGCTTCATGAAATAATTGCGCGGGAACAGCCCTATACATTTCTATATGTTACAAAGTGGACGGCCATACTTGATAAAAAAATTGTAATAAAGGAGACAGATGCTAATGGGAATGAAATCTATAAGAAAATTACGCCGACTAAAACAGGTAGCTATACATTTCATTTTAATAAATGGATAAAGTTGCCGGAGGCACCTGACTTTGAACCCGAAGGGTAGGTCTGGAAACTGGAAACTAGAAATTGGAAACTAGAAATTGGAAATTGGAAAAAATAATAAGCCCTTTTTGAGTTTGTCAATAATAACAATCTCGTAAAAAGGCTCGAAATCGCCATGCCGGACCCCGCATCCAGTACGGGGCAGGCCCGATCCGGCATTCAGAACGAATTGAATTTACTGGATTCCGGCTTTCGCCTGCCTGTGCGTTGCACGCAGACAGACCGGAATGACAAAAAATGGTATTTTCGACTTTTTACGAGTTAATCAAGTTTAAAATCAAATTTATCTTGTTTGTAACCCTTTGATTTTGCTACATTCCGGCATTACTTTTTGTGACTTTTGCGCCTTTTTGCGGCTCCATCAATAATTAACCATTAAACAAGAAAGTTATGTAATGTTATCATTTATTGGAAGAAGTATTATACAGAAGATTGTGACCCTGTTTTTTGTATCAGTGGTTTCCTTTCTAATTATTCATATAGCCCCTGGCAAGCCAAGCCAGGTCGATCCCCTTAATCCCAAGTTTACGCCGGAGATGGTTGAACGGTTTCGAACAGAATTTCACCTGGATAAACCCCTTCATATCCAGTATTTTTACTTTTATCGTGACCTTTTCACCGGGAAAACCGTTTCCTGGAAGGATAATCAGTCGGTGCTTGCAAAAATACTGGAGCGGTTTTTGAACAGCCTTCCCCTTTTTATTGTCGGCACCATCCTCACCTGGACCCTGTCTTTTCCTGTTGGTATCCGTTCAGCCCTTTTCAGGGGAGGTTTCTATGACAGGAGCGCCACATTCTTTTCCTATCTCCTCATATCTATTCCGGGTTTTTTCTTTGCCTACATACTGATTATTTTTGTTGTAAGCTATTTCCACGTTCCAGTAATAGGCATGGAGACATTCGGGTTAGGATCCCTCTCCTGGCCCCGTCTATTTATGGACCGAATCTGGCATCTGCTGATTCCCTCTATTCTGGGCGCTACCGGAGGGATTGCCGTGCTGTCAAGGTATGTACGGAGCCAGATGCTTGAAGTGGAAGGTCAGGATTATGTACGGACGGCAAAGGCCAAGGGCCTTCCCGCGGAACAGGTCCATTATAAGCATGCCCTCCGCAATGCCCTTTTGCCTTTTGTGACCATGTTCGGCCTGATTTTGCCGGGACTCATCGGAGGGTCTGTAATAATTGAGTCTATTTTTTCCTGGCCAGGCATGGGAAGGATGGCCTATGAGGCAATATTGGCAAGAGACTATCCGATTATCCTGACGGTTAATTTTATCTCTGCTGTGCTGGTGCTTGCAGGCACATTTGTGTCTGATTTACTTTATATGGTTGTTGATCCGAGGATAAGATTGTAATGGAAACAGATAAATCGAAAATCAGCATTGAACTGGAGACCCCTACAACGGGACCGGTAAAATCACGGGGGCATGAATTATGGCGCTTGCTTAAAGAAAATAAACTTGCCTTTATTGGACTTATTGTTTTTATCATCTTTTTTTTCACTGCCCTTTTAGGACTCTTGCTTACCTCCGGTTCAGGACCTGTCTTTGATCCCTCCATAGTAAGGCTCCAGGAAAAATTATTGCCACCCCTCTCCAGTCCAAATTTAGAGTCATTGCGCCCTAATGAAGTACCAAAATCAGGGATATATCTTTTCGGGACCGACGATTTGGGGAGGGATGTCTTTGCAAGAATGTTGCAGGGGGCATGGGTATCCCTTACTGTTGGCTTTGTCGCTGTTGGAATATCAGTGCTTGTAGGATTATTTATGGGAGGTATTGCAGGATATTTTGGGCAAAAATTTATTTGCCTTGATGGCATTATTACGGCCCTTTTATTTTTAATAGGGACGACATTGTTCTTAACAGGAGAAGGTCTCAACGGATCTATTTTTTTAATCATTGCGCATGCCTTTATGTTTTACCTTATCCTGATAAAGTGGAAATTTCGTAAGAACAGGCATTTCAAATGGCTAAACATGCTGCACAAAAAGACCCTATCTATTGACACATTGATTATGCGGATTGTGGATATAATGCTTTGTTTTCCAAGTTTTTTCCTGATTCTCACTGTAGTTGCACTTCTGCCGGCAAGCATCTATAATATTATGATTGTAATCGGGCTAACGAGCTGGATGGGAACTACTCGCTTTGTCCGCGCTGAATTTCTATCACTGAGAGAGCAGGATTTTGTGACCGCTGCAAGGGCCCTGGGGGTTAACAACTATAGGATAATATTTCGTCATATGATACCTAACGCTATTGCTCCGGTCCTGGTAAGCGCAACCATTGGAATTGCCACGGCTATTTTGACGGAAGCAGGGTTGAGTTTTCTTGGATTTGGAGTTCCGCCTCCCAATGCAACCTGGGGAAATATACTTTCCGATGGAAAACGTTTTATATTCGATGCCCCCTGGCTTACCTTTATCCCCGGCTTTGCCATCCTGATAGTTGTGCTATCCTTTAATCTATTTGGTGAAGGCCTTCGGGATATAATGAACCCAAAACTCAGGGAAAGACACTAATGCTATCTGTCCAGGATCTGAAGGTATATTTCCAGACGGATGAAGGATTCTCCAGGGCCGTTGACGGGGTGAGTTTTGATATAAGGTCCGGGGAGACAGTTTGTCTTGTAGGGGAATCGGGATGCGGAAAGAGTGTGTCTGCCTTGACTATTATGGGAATAATACCACAGCCTCCTGGTAAAATCATGGGCGGCAAGGTTCTGTTTAATGGTAAGAATCTTTTGGTCATGAAAGAGGAAGAGATGCAGAAGATTCGAGGTAATCATATAGCAATGGTTTTCCAGGAACCTATGACATCCCTTAACCCTGTTTTCACCATAGGAGACCAAATCGAAGAGGCCATCAGGGTGCATAAAAAGATAGACGAGAGTGAGACGAGACTAAGGAGTATCCAGGCCCTTAGAGACGTAGGTATTCCTTCGCCGGAGCAGCGCATTAATGATTACCCCCATCAGCTTAGCGGCGGGCAGAGGCAGCGCGTAATGATTGCCATGGCATTGGCATGTAACCCTGACCTGGTAATTGCCGATGAGCCGACTACAGCCCTTGATGTTACAATACAGGCACAGATATTAAACCTGTTTAAAGAGCTGCAGCAAAAGAGGCGCATGTCTCTTCTTTATATCACGCATGACCTTGGTGTTGTTGCCAAAGTGGCTGACCAAATTTATGTCATGTATGCAGGAATCATTGTAGAGAAAGGTGCGGCAAAAGATATTTTTCACAATCCATGCCATCCATATACACAAGGGCTTTTGGCATCCCTCCCCAGTCATTCAAAACGGGGGAGTAAGCTTTACAGCATACCAGGGACTGTACCGGATCCTGCGCATAAACCGGATGGATGCCCTTTTCATCCGAGATGCACATTTGCCATAGAATCATGCAGAATAAATTTTCCAAATATGAACGATTGCAGCATAGGACATTTAAGCAGATGCCCGGTTCTTTATGATAGAGAAAGCAGAAAAAATTAAGGTCCAAGATGATAGCATGAAAGGCGGATCTGGTCCATCTGGTAAGGATATTCTAAGGGTTGAAGGCCTTAAAAAATACTTTCCAGTACGAAGGGGCTTTTTCCAGAATATCATAGGGTGGATAAAGGCGGTTGACGGGGTTGACCTTTCGATTGGCAGACGAAAAACCCTTGGCCTGGTTGGGGAGAGTGGGTGCGGAAAATCCACTATCGGACAGCTCATTTTAAAACTTATAGACCCTGATGGAGGAAAGATAGTTTATAGGGATAAAGAAATAAGCAGCCTTTCACAGGGTGAAATCAAACCACTCAGAAAAGAGATGCAGATTATCTTTCAAGACCCCTTTGGGTCTTTAAATCCAAGAATGACCGTTGGCCAGTCTATTGAAGAAGGACTCAGAACCATAGATATAAAAGGGCATAATGAGCGAAGGGAGCGGGTAGAAGAACTCATGCAGATGGTAGGCATTTCCCCAGCGGCTGCAGATCGCTATCCCCATGAGTTCAGCGGAGGCCAGAGACAACGTATCGGCATAGCCCGGGCTCTGAGCGTAAAACCCTCATTGATTATATGCGACGAACCGGTGTCTGCCCTTGATGTATCTATACAGTCCCAGATTATTAACCTCCTCAAGGAATTACAAGACAGCCTCGGTCTCAGCTATCTCTTTATTTCCCATGATCTAACGGTAGTTGGGTATATTAGCGATATTATAGCTGTAATGTATTTAGGGCAGATTATGGAGTATGGACCGGCAGAGGCGCTTTATGATAATCCATTGCATCCGTATACAGTCGCATTACTTTCAGCCATACCTGAACCTGACCCAGATGATAGGCGTGAGCTAAAGACCTTAAAAGGCGAGGTACCAAGTCCCTTTAATCCACCGCCTGGCTGTAAATTTCAGGGCAGATGCCCATTTGTCGAGCAGAGGTGCAGGGAAGAGGAGGTTGCCTTTTACCAGGTAGATGACAGTCACGGAGTTAGATGCTGGAAAGTAGCGAAAGGATAAAAATGTCAATATCACAAGAGCGATTAACCGTTATGAACAAGACTATAGGCCAGGTTTTAAACGAGGTAGTGGAAAAATATCCTGAAAATATGGCCCTTATTTATCCGGACCTTAACATAAGGTATAGCTACGAGACGTTTTTGTCGGAGATAGGCAAGGTTTCCCGGGGATTTATAAAAATCGGCATAAAAATAGGGGATAAAGTGGCGCTCTGGGCACCGAATATTCCGGAATGGATTATTTCCCAGATGGCCCTGGCAAAGATAGGGGCTATTTTAGTGCCGGTGGACCCTGGGGCAGGAAGGGAAGATTTAAAATACATTTTACAGCAGTCAGGGGCAAGATATATTGTTATGGCAAAGGGGCTTGAAGAGGAGGAATATGTATCCATGCTTTCCGGCATAGCCCATGAGCTATCGCTTAAACATGTTGTTGTTATAGGTGAAACCAGGGCCTCTGATATGATTTCCTGGCAGGAATTGGTTGATATGGGGGGCAAGATGGACTCTCATATCCTTTCTGTAAGGGAGAATGAAATAAGACCGAATTATCCTGTTGCCATAATGTACACATCAGGCACTACAGGTAAGCCAAAGGGCGTTGTCCTGGACCATTGTGGCCTTATCAATAAATCTATATTTTCAGCCCACAGACAGGGTTTAGTTAATCAAGACAGACTGTGTCTTTTTTTTCCTTTGTTTCACATGTTTGGGAATACATGCATTACCCTGACGGGGATTTTTAAGGGGGCGACAATAGTCATGCCCTGTAAAATTTTTGAGCCGTCCAGTATACTCTCTGCAATTTATAGGGAAAAATGCACGGCCATATACGGATCACCGAGTATGCTTATATCACTTATTGATCATGGTGATTTTAAACCTGAAGAATGGAAAACACTGAGTAAGGGTACCATAGGCGGAGCGCCCTGCCCTGCGGAATTAATGAGAAGGCTTGCAGAGGATATAGGTGTATCGGATATTACAGTGGCCTATGGAATTACAGAGACCTCCTCCTGGATCACCATGACCAGACCGGAGGATCCTTTAGATTTAAGGGTCTCAACAATAGGCACTGCCCTGGAGTGCAATGAGGTAAAAATTTTAGACCCGATTAGCGGTGAAGGCCTGCCTGCAGACACACAGGGAGAACTTTGCACCAGGGGATTTCTCATGAAGGGATATTACAAAATGCCTGCTGCAACGGCCTCTGCCATTGATAAAGACGGATGGTTTCACTCAGGCGACCTTGGCGAGATGAATGAAGAGGGCTATGTTAAGATAACAGGCAGGGTAAAGGATGTTATAGTAAGGAACGGTATTGAGATTTACCCGACAGACCTGGAGGAAGTAATCTATAAATTACCTGGTGTATCAGAGGTACAGGTATTTGGATTTCCTCATCCCGGCAAGGGTCATGAGGTTGCTGCATGGGTTAAGCTTAAGGAAGGGTCAGAACTATCCCTGGAAGACCTTGTAAAATATGGAAAAGATTCTATTCATAAAGATAAGGAGCCTCATTACTACAAATTAGTGAAGGAATTTCCAATGACCCGATCAGGCAAGGTGCAGAAATTCAGACTCGCAGAGATGGCTGTAGAGGAGTATCTGGAATAATGATTAAATGTTTATAAAAAATCTTTGCGCCTTTGCGCCTTTGCGAGAGGATTTTTTCCGGTTGATCCGGGTTAGGTCTATTAATACTAAAGGGAGAATATATGAATTTCGAAACTATAGAATACGAAATAAGGAAGGAGGGAATAGGCATACTATCCCTGAATCGTCCGAGAAAGTATAATGCGGTGAATATTAAAATGATGGAGGAGCTGGAGGCATTCTGGAACGAGCGTTTGTACGATCTTGATACCCATGTTATCATTCTTAAAGGAAATGGCGACCGGGGTTTCTGCGCAGGCCTGGATATGAAAGAAACCATGAAGATGGCCCCGGATATGAACATAGATCAATTTTACAGGTTTCAGGCAAGATTAGGTAGGCTCACCCTGGCCATGAGAAAGGCGCCTCAGCCAATTGTATGCATAGTGCATGGGGCTGGAGCAGGACTTGGATTTAGTTTTGCCCTTGCATCTGATATACGAATAATAAGTCCGGATGCCCGTTTTTCTGCGGCCTATATAAATATTGGACTTGGCGGAGCTGATATGGCCTGCTCTTATTTTCTGCCCCGTCTGATTGGGGCTGGAAGGGCTTATGAGTTCATGCTTACCGGAAATTTTATGTCCTCAGAAGAGGCAATGTCTTTAGGGCTTGTGAGCCGATTGGTAGAAAGTGATAAGCTGATGGATGCAGCATTGGATATGGCAAACACAATGAATAGTAAAAACCCAATGGGGCTTCGACTTACAAAAGAGGCCATAAACATGAATTTAGATGCAGGAGGGCTTGAGCAGGCCCTTAACATGGAAGATCGTAACCAAACGCTACTTGTAGCGCGAGGTATGCTTTCAGGGGAGAATAAGCCAGGCAGATCTTTTTAAAGATTTTGTAAAAAAGTCAATAAGCAGCACAAATGTTACAATGAATGAATTTTTTGAATGACTTGATTTGATGGGATGGAGATTTTTGCTTGCAAATTTGTTTAAAAAAAGGCAAAATTCTCTTCATACCTCGACATTCACATTATACTAATGACTGGAGACCTTTATGCCCCGTGGGATTGCAAATTAATTGGACATCAGTTTGGTCTGGGCTGGAAACAAAGGTTTGTGTCCAAAATGTTACACCATGATACGCTATAAATTACGATGTCTGATACTTATAAAAATAACAAAATTTTAAATATATTTGGTTAGTCTCTGACATGCAGCAAGAAAAAATAAGAATTGAACTGCTGATCCATGATTTAAAGGTTCCCCTGGCTGTAATTGAAACAGGAATTCTGTCTTTATTAAAAAGACAGGAGAAATATGGAACCATTAGAGAGGGGCAGGAAAAGGTCTTAAATAGGGCTTTAAGAAATACAAGACTAATTTACGCTTTGGTGAATGATGCCTTGGAGTTGGGAAAATCTCGGGAAGGCGTTATTAACATGGAAAAATATGTTGTCTCAAAGTTGATTACTGCTACGCTAATCGAGCTTTTTGACTTAATTGATTTTGGCAAATCAGAGAAAATAAAAGAATGCGGGAGCCTATCGGCATTAAGAAAAATATTAGAAGAAAAAGACATAACACTTGTCATAAATGAAGCTCTTTGGGCCAAGGAGTTATTTTTAGATTTAGGCAAGATAAAGCAAATACTTAGAAATCTATTGAACAATGCATTTAAGTTTCGCAAAAACCGTATTGAATTAGAATTTTACAAAAACAAAGATAATCTGTTTTTTTCCGTGAGAGACGATGGCGAGGGTATCCCGGAAGTCTATCATGAAAAAATATTTGAAAGTTATTTTCAGATGGATGTCAGAGACTCTCATACTGTTAGGGGACACGGCCTGGGCCTGGCCGGCGCCATGGTTTTAGTTGAGGATATGGGTGGAAAATTGTCCCTTGAGAGCAATGTAGGTGAAGGTGCAAAGTTTATTGTGTCCATACCTTTAAAAGCGGAAAAATAGAGAGGATCAAGAAGTCATAAAAAAGATTTCGAAATATTTAGGACCTGGCAAGAGTTAAAACTCCAGGGGGGTTTTTTCGTTAAGACAATATGGGTTATGTAAAGGACTCATCCTTCCATTCAAAACCCTCCACCATTAGCATTTTTTTAAGATCCTCAATTCCTTTTTCAACTTCCTGCTCATTTCCTGAAACACCAAGCCGGACCTCTGTGCCATTCTTAACAAATCTGGGCAGGCTTGAAAATTTTAATGATGAGTGATTCTGTATGAATCTTTCCATTATTTCAACAAGGTCAGCCTCCCGTGCTCCAGGCAAAATCAACGTCTTGGAAATTGTTTTTTCCCCAGGGTCGTAATAGGTATCCAGCACCCATGCCGCCATAGGCTCGGCCATGCTTGGAAAACCGGGCAGAAAATATCCATCATTGATAGAAAAGCCGGGGACTTGATTAACTGGATTGGGGATGAGGGTTGAACCCTCAGGGAATTCAACCATTTTCAGAACTGCGCCCTTTGCCCTTTTTCCAAAACGGTTTTTTAATATTTCCACACCTTCCTTATGGTATTCAAGGCAAAGATCAAAGGCCCTGGCCGCACACTGACGGGTATAGTCATCCGGTGTAGATCCAATCCCACCGAAACAAAAGAATGGCTCCGGTCTTTTTATTGCCCATCTTAATTTTTCCATAATCAGTGCAGGGTCATCAATAATAATAATTGAATATATTAAAGGATAATTTCGCGCAAAAAGCAGTTTTTTTGTATTCTCAAAATGCCTGTCTTGCGCCCTGCCATCCAAAATCTCACTGCCGATTATAATTAGGCCAAAGCCTGATGGAATAGATTTCTTAAACATATATCTCCTTTTTTATCGGGAAACCTCTTAACCTGCTAATGCTTACCATATATCATTTGAAATTTTAAGCAGAAATTGGTATCTTCAGCAAAAATTGGACCTTTTAACCTATTACCAACAATAAAAAAAGACCATGACAAACAAAACCTTTGCAGAAATAAACCTGAATAATCTTGCATCAAACGTATCCGCCATAAAAAAAAGGGTTTTTCCTTCAAAGGTCATTCCCGTTGTAAAGGCTGATGCCTATGGACACGGCGCTGTTCCTGTGACTAAACGCCTCACAAGAGAGGGATTTAATATTTTTGCAGTATCTCAGCTTAAGGAGGCCATGGAGTTAAGGGAAAGCGGGGTCAATCAGCCTATGCTTATTTTTGGAAGGTTATTTCCAGATGAAATCTCAATTGCAATTAAGGCGGGCTTTCGAATCACTATCTTTGGAAAAGAAGACATCAAATGGATTGAGGATTCCAAAGAGGAATTACCTGCTTTTGTTCACGTAAATATTGACACGGGTATGGGAAGGTCCGGCATTATCATAAATCAAGAGACAGATTTTTTTGACCGTCTCATAAGCTCAAAATATTGTATCTGGGAAGGCTTATACAGCCATTTTTTTACATCTGACGAAAAGGATAAAACCTATGCCAATATTCAGTTGTCTCGATTCCGAAAAATTTTATCCTTAATTAAAAAACTCGATAAAAAACCTTCGATTATTCATATGGCCAACAGCGGTGCAATCCTAAATCTTACGGAGAGTTATTTTGATGCTGTACGGCCTGGAATCTTAATGTACGGTCATTATCCTTCTTTAGAGACATCAAAGACATCCCACTCTTTTAGCCCTAAGCAGGTAATGAGTCTAAAGACAACTGTATCCCAGGTAAGGAAATTACCCGCAGGTTTTCCTGTCAGTTATG
>Ga0075120_10002191_pt1 | contig 14396 bp, 11 predicted proteins | sample AntAceMetag02UKL_FD_69792 | JGI IMG/M metagenome (GOLD analysis project Ga0075120, IMG submission 69792) | Saline lake microbial communities from Ace Lake, Antarctica - Antarctic Ace Lake Metagenome 02UKL | ecosystem: Environmental > Aquatic > Non-marine Saline and Alkaline > Saline | place... | reverse complement strand
CATTTGTTTCCAGTAAGTCAATTGTGGTAAAAAAAGTTTTAGATAGTGTTGATCTTGTTCAAGTGAATAAAATTTATGAGCTAGGGAGCGGTAAAGCTGGATTTTTGAAAGCTGCGCGTGAGAAATTTCCTAATGTTGAATTAATTGGTATAGAAAACTCTTTTTGGCCATATCTTTTAGCTTGCATCCAATCGGCTTGCCAAGGATTAAAAATAAAGTTTAAAAAGAAAAATTTATTCAAAGTTGATATTAGTGAAGCAGATTTGATATATTGTTATTTGAATCAGAAAATGATGAACAAATTAGCAGAAAAATTTAAAACTGAATGCCAAACAGGCACAACAATTGTTAGTTATGAATTTCCTTTACTAAATTGGCAGGCAGAAAAAACTGTTGTAGTTGACGGCGGGAAGATTTATTTTTATAAAGTATAGTTAAAATTAAATATTATCATGGTGGCTATAGTTCCCGCCGATTTGGCGAGGCAAGTAATAGTAGAACAGCGGCTTGCTTGTCTTGACTCGAAGAGGCAGATGGCGTCGCTTGTTTTAATTAGATGTGAAAATTAATTAGATTATTAAAAATATAATTTAACAGTTTAGTGATTTTTCAAATCATTATTATGGTGGCTATAGTTCAATGGTAGAACACTTGGTTGTGGTCCAAGACACGAGGGTTCAATTCCCTCTAGCCACCCCAAATAATCAAAAAAACCGTTCCAATTGCTCGGAGCGGTTTTATTTTGTGCTATTTTAAAAAGTCTTAAGCTTTTTTAACCTGCACAGCGGCTTGGCCTTTTGGAGTATCGCTCATCTCAAAGGTGACGGCATCGCCCTCTTTAAGTTCATCGAATTCCACATCAACCAATTCGTTAGCGTGAAAGAATAAATCTTTTTCAACGCCTTCTTGGCTGATAAAACCGAAGTGCTTATCAGTCAATTTTTTGATGATACCTTGCATAAATTGTAGAAAATCAAGTTAGTTAGTTTAAATAGCTAGTAGAAATTCGACTTGATTTCTACGCTTACTATCAATAGCTCTTGAGAGCTCTGTTGATGTTTTTTAAAATAAAAAAATTCAACATTATAATGTTAGTATAAAATATAATTTTTGGCAATAGTTAGCGTTTTTATTCTTTCATGGAGTAGTGTTGCTTATAATAAAATGTTAAGATTAGTAATAATGATAACTAATTTATTCTATGAAGAAATTTTTTATTTTTCTATTATTTTTATTAACGCCTGTTTTTGTTTTTGCTCAAGTTGAGTTAGATGAAACAGCTCAAGATGTTTTTTTTAAAGCTAAAGTTATAGAAATAGTTAAACAGCAAGAATTGGATATTGGTAAGGGAGAAGAAATAGTTCAACAGAATTTATTATTGCAAGGTTTGGACGGTGAGTTTGCTGGACAGGAAATAGAAATAAATAATATTAGCGAAATAGAAGTTTTGAAAGATAATGTTTATCAATTGAGCGACAAGGTAGTGGTGGCTGCCAGTTATGATCACGAAAATAATGTTTCTTTTTATATTACGGATTATGTTAGAAGTGGTGGATTGTTGTGGCTGATGGCGATTTTTGTTTTAGTGCTTTTAGCTGTCGGGCGCTGGAAAGGCTTGCGATCGCTTTTATCACTAGCGTTATCGTTTATTATTATCATCAAATTTATTTTGCCAAAAATATTAGCTGGCGCTGATCCAGTAATGATAACTTTATTAGGTTCTTTGGTTATACTTTTAATAATTATTTATTTAACTGAAGGATTTTGTGTTCGTTCGCATGTGGCAATTACCAGCGTTTTATTTAGTTTGAGTCTAGCAATATTTTTATCATGGCTGTTTATCGGTTTGGCAAAATTAACTGGTATAGTTAGTGATGAAGCGATGTTTTTGATTAGCACTGGCGGACAAAGTATAAATTTTCAAGGATTATTATTGGCAGGAATTATTATCGGTTTTCTTGGTGTCCTTGACGATGTGATTATTTCACAAGTGGCTTCAACTGAGCAATTAGCTAAAGCCAATGAATCATTAAGTCGAAAAGAATTATTTAGTCGAGCTTATCAAATTGGAATTTCTCATATATCTTCAATGTCTAACACTTTATTTTTGGCTTATGCTGGCGTATCTTTGCCTTTGTTGATTTTATTTATTTCTGGTCAGAGTGCTTTTTCTAATTGGGGGCAGATTGCAAATAATGAAATCATTGCGACAGAAATTGCTAGGGCTTTAATTGGTAGTGTTGGGTTAATTTTAGCTGTACCAATTTCTACGTTTATTGCTAGTTGGTGGTACGCTAAAAAGTAAAAACGTGATTTTTTTGATGGCCTATTGCTTTTTTTTGCAATTGTTATAGAATGACTCTATCTAGTAAAGATAAGCGTTAGATGCGTCAACTCTCTTAAGTTCAACGTACTAGCCGACAATTAAAATATGAATCCGTTTTCGGATACAGAACCAGACCCCTCAAGCAATATTTGTTTGGATAAAATTAAAAATTTAATATTATTACTTTTAAACAGAAGGGCTTTTTTAAAATTGCTCTTTTTTGTTTTTTAGAAAAAATTATGGAAAATAATGGCAACAATAAAAATCATAGAAATAATAATGGTTGTTTCGCTGGCAAGACTTTGTTTTTAGTTAATGCTGGTTCGCTAAAAAAGAAATTTATTATTCAAAAATTAAAGAGACTGGGTTTGAATATTATTGTTATTAATCAAGAAAAAAATTGGGCAACGCCTTATGTTGACGAATGGATAATTACTGATAACCGCAATCATCCCAAAGTCTTGGATGACTTGGAATTGTTTTTGTCAGCTAGACCAGAAGTGAAAATCGATGGAGTGATTATTTTTTGGGAAGATGATGTGTTGTTGTGCTCAAAAATTGCCGAGAAATTAAATCTAGTTGGCATTCCGTTTAAGATTGCCAAAAAAATCCGTAACAAATTTTTATTTAGAAAATTTTGTGAAGAAAACAATCTCCCTGCGCCAAAAAGTATGTTGATCAAATCCGTTAAAGATCTTGAATATGTGGTTGGTAATTTTAAATTTCCTGTGGTTTTTAAACCGACATATGGTTCATCCAGCGCTTTTGTTGTTAAGGCCGAAAATAAAGAAGAATATTTTCATACCTATGATTATATAAAAAGAAATATTTCAGCGGTGACTGAATCGGCTTTGAGTGAGGGTCTGGAAATTTTAATTGAAGAATATATTGACGGCGATGAAGTTGATATTGATATAATTTTGCAAAATGGCAAAATTAAATTTTATTCAATCGTTGATAATTACAAAACCGAAGAACCGTTTTTTATTGAACATCAGCAGGCGGTACCGTCAGGTTTACCTGGAAAAGATCAACTGGCTTTGTTTGAAATGGCAGAAAAAACTTTGGAAAAATTAGGCGTTCAGAATGGTTGCATTCACTTTGAAGCCAAAACGACTAAAAACGGTCCAGTGCCAATTGAAATAAATTTGAGAATGGGCGGGGACGAAACTTACTCTTTTGCCAAAGAAGCTTGGCGAGTTGATTTGATTGAAGAAGCTGTTAAAGTCGCTTTTGGATTCTATGTTGAAAAAATCAAAAAACCAATTGAACCATATAAATATTTAATTAGCAACACTTTTACGCCAGAGGATTCTGGTTTGCTGGTTAAATTAAATGTTAATGAAAAAATAAAGAAAAGTAAAAATTTGGAAGAATTATGTTTGTTTAAAAAAGTCGGCGATGCGGTACTGGTACCGCCTGAAGGCTACGAATATCTGGGCTGGACAGTTGTGTCAGGCGATAATCCGCTTGACGCTGAAGATAATTTAGACGAAATTTTAAAAAATGTTCATTATGAAACTGCCAAATTTGACCCAGCTTCTTCTATTGGAAAGACAACCAGAAAAAACAGATTTTCCATGGCGTCAGCTAATAAAGACATGCTGACAGGTGCAGCTAAGTTGGAAAAAATCAGACGATTGTCAATCACTAATCAGCGTAATTTGCACATTGGCATTGCTTGTAATTTTCCTCAAGACGAGAACGAGGCGATTGATGCTGAACTTTTTTCTGTCGGTAAGAACATTGAACAAACTTTAGGCGAGCGTGGTTATCAGACAACCTTTTTTGATTTTAATGATTTACCAAAAGCTTTTAATGAATTAAAAGATAGTCAAGTTGATTTGGTATTTAATGTTTGTGAAAGAATAAATAATTCCAGTTTATTAGAACCGCATGCCGCTTCAGTTTTTGATATCTTGCAAATTCCTTACACTGGCTCTAATCCATTTACACTCGGTTTGTGTATTGATAAAATTCGAGTAAAAAAATTATTGACCTATCATGGTATTCCGACCCCGAAATGGGATTATGCCTATAATGTTGATGATGAGATTGATGAAGAATTAATATATCCGCTGATTGTTAAACCAGCCAACACCGACAACTCTATCGGCATTACTAATGAATCGGTGGTTACAAATAAAAAAGAGTTAAAAAAACAATTGGAAAAAGTAATTGTTGGATTGAGTAGTCCAGCATTGGTTGAGGAATATATTGAAGGCGATGAATATGATGTGCCGATAATTGGCAGTGAGCAAGATGATTTGCGAGTCTTGCCTCTATCTCGTTCAATTTTTGACAAGATGCCAAAAGGCTATTGGCATATTTACGCTTACAATTCCAAATGGGCGTATGATCCAGCTTACAAATTAGTCGTAGTGGAAGAGCCATCAAAAAGTGGCAATAAAAAGTTAGAGTCATTGATTACTGAAGTCGCATTAGACACTTACAATATTTTGGATTGCCATGATTATGGTCGAGTAGAAGTTAAAGTTGATAAAAATGACAATCCTTATGTTTTAGAATTAAACCCCAATCCGTCGATTAATGTCAAAGATTGTTTATCGCGAACTTCAAAATTTGTTGGCATGGATTATGGTGATTTTTTAGAAGAAATAATTAGGTTAACGATTAAGCGCTACAAAAATAAGCCAAGCTATTATCATTTACAGACTAATATTATTTAAAAAAATGAATATTGCATATCGTTTGTCTAGTCTTGAACTTCTATTTCATGATAACGAAAAATATCGCTTTTTTCCGATTGTCGCAAAAAATAGCATTGAACATAAGTATGCCAGGGATTGTTTGGGCATGGAAAATATCATCTCTGTTAACATTAAAAATGAAAGCTTGTTTCCAGAATTAAACAGTAGAGAAATAGCAAAATTTACTGATTTGGGAAAAAAATTAAATACTTCTAATGTTCAGTTTTTTTTGGTAAAAAAATCAAATCTATTTTTGGAAAAATGGAGCCAAAAATACAAAATAAAACTTCTTTGCCCTAATTACGTTATCGGAGAAAAGATTGAAAATAAAATTTATTTTGACAATTTTTTAGATAATAATAAATTACCAAAACCAGCTAGCAAAATTATATTATCAGATAACGAAAAGAAACCATTTTCTGTAACTGTTTTACAGGTTCCGGAGTCAACTGGAGGCGAAGGGACTTTTTTGATAAAAACTCAAAAAATATTTTCTAAGTTAAGTAGAAAATTCAATAAACCGCTTTTGGCAAGAGAATATAAAAAAGGATTGTCACTAGGCACCTCTATATTTATCGACAAAGAAAAAATATTTTTTACCGCGTTGGAGCGACAATGTTTTAATGCCACAAAAAACAATTCTTTTGGTTATTTTATAGGCGTTCAATGGCTTCCTTATACTTTTTTTGATCCTAAATCATATAAAAAAATAGAGAAGTTTTTATTGAAAATTGGAGATAGTTTTTTGTCAGAAGGATTACATGGATTGATCAATGTTGATTTTATTTTGGATGAAATCGGAAATATTTATTGCATAGAATGTAATCCTAGACTAACGTGCGCCACAAACCAAATTTTGGCACAAAAAGAGCTTTGTAATGAAATTGATTTTATTGGTTTGTACTTAAAAGATTCTAAAGCACAGAAAAATAGTGCTAATTTATTGTCAAAGAGCTCTTTTTCAGGATGTCAAATGCTCATTTTTTTTCCTCCCGAAGTCAGATTTCCACACACAGTAAAAAGTTTTGCTCCGAGTGGATTTTTTATTTATGAAAATAACTCATTAAAAAAGATAAAATTAAAAAATCGCATGGATTTCATTAAGCTAAAAAATGGACTATTCTATTACAATGAAATAAATATGGGCGAAGTGTACCAATCCAATCTTCAGATTGGAACCTTAATTGCTAACTTTTCTTTTTACTACTCTAAAACAGGAAAGTTAAACAATGCAGGAAAGATGGTTTATAATTATTTTATGCAGCAAGCTAAATGAATAATCACAGTCTGCTAAAAAACTTAAATAAATACCTTTCTTTAGAGAACAAAACGCCGTGTTTTATTTTTGAAGAAAAAACATTAATACAGCCATTCAAACAGAAGCAGAAATTTTTGACATATCATGTGGCGGAGAAAACTGGAAAGAAAGATGGAATTTCCAGAAGATACCACAATATAAATTATATTTAAATTAAAATCTCATACGCAAAAACCGTTCCAATTTATTGGAACGGTTTTTGTTTTGACGAGAAATATATTAATCGATTTATGGTCTGATAATATGTTTCTGGCAAGAGATTCTTAATTAGAATCGTCCTGGTCTGTCCTGTCGTTTTTGCCTGTGGCAATCTCGGCAGAAAAGCGATCTGTCTCCGTCTGGTTGAAAAGGCAATTCAGTGATCTTGGCTCCACATTCGGAGCAAGTCCAATCGCCTTGATACATTTGGCGGTCGCCATTGTTGTAATCTGACATTTAGATTTTTTTGTTTGCGTTAATTTATTTTGGAAAAGAACGCAAATATTATTAAATGATGAAATCAGTATAGCGAAATTTAGCTTTTTGTCAAGCATCAATAGTGTTTTAAAAAATTTTACATCTTTGGTATATAGAAAACTTTTTTACCTGATCGGCCGATTTGAATCATTTTATTTTCTTTTTCCAGTTGATTAAAATAATATCTAATACGTTCACTACTTAAGCCAGTTAGCTGTTTGGCGGTTTGACTGTCTATGCGGTTATGTACACGAGCGTATTCTAGAATTTTATTTTTCTTTTCTTTGGCCTGTTTTTTTCTTTTTTGGTTAGCTATAGCTAGATTTTCTAATAATATTTTTTTAAAGATTTCTTGTTGGTTAATCGGCTGGCTAGTTGGTAGATTTTCTGGAATTATTTCCGTGATTATTTGTTTTGGTTCAATTTTTTCTTCTAGTGGTGTGTTTTTTGTTTCTTGAACAGACGGAATATCTTCTTTAGTATCTTTGAGTTCAGTTTTAATATCGGAAATGTTTTTATCGGCAGGTCTTTCATCTTTATTTATTGCAGTAGGCTCAACAACGGGATTATTTGTTTCTGATATGGCTGGGTTTTCCTCTGCTGTTTGTTTTGGTTCGTCTTTAGTCAGTATGGGAGCTGGTGCTGGAGCTGGGTTTTCCTGAACTAAAGCATCATCAGTTGGTGTAGTCTCTTCGGTTGGTATGGGAGCTGGTGTTGGAGCTGGGTTTTTTTGAATTAAAGCATCGTCAGCTGGCGTAGTCTTTTCGCTTGGCGTGGGCGAGACAGGCGCCTGCCCCGTTTTTGCGGTGGCTGGTTGAGTAGGTTCTGGCTCGTTTTGAGATGGAATTTGATTGTTTTGAGGTGTTTCTTCTGACATATAATCTATTATAGCACATTCGTTTGTTTCGTGCAAAAGAACGAATGGTTTAGGATAAAAAAGGAGGCTTCATTTATAGGAATTGGATATTATGCTATTATGTAATGTTATAGGTTAAGAATATCTTCCCTGTAAAATAAAGGGCAGTAAGCGTTTTACGTTCCACTGTCTTTTTTATTTGGTTAAAAAATTTTTTGGAGTTTTAGATTCCCTCCGCCAGCTGGCGGATTTGCGAGAATGACAAAAAGAAAAGCGGGAAGGACGGAGTAGTTTTTGTTTGGTTTAATAAAGAGAATATAAAAAGAAGGAGTAGGCAAAGAAAAAAAATAAAAAGATAAAGATAAAGAATAGCGACCCCCCCCCGTTTATAAGATCTGGAGGGGTTTTTACATTTGTGTGAAATTAGAGTATGTTAAAAATAGAATATATCTGTATTTTATATTACTTTAATTATTCGGGTTTGCCCGTTATTTTTTTATGACTGAAAAATTAGGGACAGAGAAAATTGGAAAATTATTATTGAATTTATCGACACCAGCCGTCATTGGTATGTTGGCGGTAAGTGTTTATAATTTAGCTGATACGATTTTTATTGCGAGAGGTGTTGGCACCTTGGCTTTGGCTGGTATTTCCGTTGCTTTACCGATTCAAATGTTGATTGCTGCGGCTGGCATGACTATAGGCGTTGGGGCAGCTTCAATAATATCTAGAAGTTTAGGTGCAGGCAATACTGAAAAAGCCGAAGAAGCTTTGGGTAGTTTGTTTTTTCTAGTCATCATCACTAGTGCGATTTTGACTTTTTTTGGTGTAATTTTTCTCGACCCACTTTTAAGAATTTTTGGTACTACTAATGAAATTATGTCATTTGCTAGTGACTATATGGGTATTATGTTTTGGGGAGCTTTCTTTTTAGCTATGGCTATGGCGAGTAATAATGTTATCAGAGCAGAAGGCAAAGCCAAAATAGCCATGATTGTAATGACTAGCGGAGTTGTTATTAATATAATATTAGATCCTATTTTTATTTTTGTTTTTGGTTGGGGTGTTAAAGGAGCCGCCTTGGCAACTGTTTTTTCTCATATAATTTCAGCTAGTATAGCCTTTTATTATTTTTTTTGTGGGAGAGGTTGGCTTAAAGTTAGATTAAAAAATATAAGATTAAATTTAGCTATTGCCAAAGAAACACTTAAGATTGGTTCGTCTTCTTTCGCTAGACAAGCATCGGGCTCTCTATTTGCTATGGTAGTTAATAATTCTTTAGCTTTTTATGGTGGCAGTTTAGCTATTGCTGCTTTTGGTATAATCAATCGTGCCTTGATGTTTACTGTTATGCCCTTATTTGGCATAATCCAGGGAGCCCAACCAATAATCGGTTTTAATTATGGTGCAAAAAAATATGATAGAGTAAAACAAGCAACTTATCTTTCTATAAAAGTAGCAACAATTATTGCTTCAACTTCTTTTTTGATTTTGATGTTTGGTGTCGGCTGGATAGTCAGGCTGTTTACTAATGATGAGGAATTGATTCCTTTGGCTATCAAAGCAATTCGATTAACAGTGATGATGTTGCCATTAATTGGTTTCCAAGTTATTGTGGCTGGGCTATATCAATCATTAGGCAAGGCTCGACCTGCTTTATTTTTGTCTATTTTAAGAACAATAATTCTACTCGTACCTTTGGTTTTAATTATGCCGTTATTTTTTAAACTAGACGGTGTTTGGTTGGCTTTTCCAATCGCTGATTTTTTGGCAGCGATTATTACATACTTTATGCTGAAAAAAGAAATGAAATTACTAAAAGCCTAAAAATATTGCTATTTTTCTTTTTTTTCAGCTATAATTGGAGTAGATAATAATTAAATAAAAAATATGAATAAATTAAGTTCAGTTGTTTTATCTATAGCTTTAGCTTTGATTTTGGTTGTCGGTGTAGCCTTTATTTTGCGAGGAATCATTGATTATAAACAATTGGGTGAAAAAATAATTGGCTTAGAGCCAACTATTAAAATAGTAGACGAGGAGCCAGAAGAAAATATGTTAATCGGCGGACAAAAAGACGAACATGGTTGCCTTGACCCAGCTGGTTATAGTTGGTGCGAAGCTAAAGAAAAATGTTTACGCACTTGGGAAGAACCTTGCACAACCGAAGATGCTTTAAGAAACTATTTAAAAGATAATCTTTCCGAATTATCACCTGAACCAGAAGTTTTGGGCGGAACATTTTATGTAACTGAAGTAAAACTAGAAAAACCAACGCAAGCAATTGTTGATTATGAAGACGGCCATAATGCTTATCGTGCTAGTGTGCTATTCACTTATGACAATGAAATAATTGAGGTGAAAAAATTTAGTTTAATCGCTGAAAACCCACCAGCAGTCGGCAATGACAATATCGCGGTAATTGAGTTAAAAAAATTGTTTGCCGAAAAATATGATTTAATGGAAGAAGATATTAGAATTGAAATGTCTGACGAACGCGCTACTTATTTGCGGGGTAATGTCTGGCTTTTCCCGGACAGTGCTGGTAATAACCTTTTGTTTTTGGCAGCTATGGTTGATGGACAATATGAATTAGCTTATGACGGACAAGGTAATTATACTTGTGCTTTAGTTGAAGCATATAGTTTTCCAGAAGATATGGTTAGCGATTGCTTAGCTGAATAAGTTTATTTTCTTTAAAATTATATAATATTTTTTTGATATCAATGTTTTTATTCTGTTTTTATGATATAATAGTATAGTCAGATTCCTCCTGAATCGTGGGTTCTTTCCATCTCAATTTTCTTTCCAATTTTCTTTTTGAAGTTTTTGGAGAGAACCCACATAAATAATTTTGCTCTTTGAGTAATAAAACGTCATATCATTGCCTCATTTTAATTCAAATCTTACTAAGGTTTAATAAATATGAGGCTTTTTATTTTTTTAAATATCTTCTTGACATTTTTGCGAGTTATGGTAGTGTGATTTACATAGTCAAGTGTTGAGAGTCTTATCCTCCATTTCTTCAACTCACTGGCACTTCATCGGAAGAGGAGGCTCTATATACAATTTTGTTCTTTTTGTAAAAATACAGAGGAGAGAGGGTGGATCTCGGCTAGGAAACATTACCCTCCTTAGGTCTTTCGGACCATTTCTTCTCTCCTCCGTCTATATTCTGGGTTGCGGTTGGCTTGAGCTAGCTTATAAAGGTAATGTAATATCTTACCTCTACGGTTAGTTCGCTACCGTGACCTATTTCTCAATTATGTGGACCACAGCGTGTCTTGAGCCCATCCTCTCTTATGTTGTTATAGGGCTTTGCTTTCGTCAGCGGCGCGGTGTGGTCCACGTCAATTTCCCGCTTGCATTTATGTAGGCGGACTTTTTTTATAAAAAAAGCCGGTTAGCCAAGATGACTAACCGGTTTTATATTTCTTTACTCTTCTTTTTCATAAAAAAATAAAATAGGAATTTTTTTAGATCAAAGATTTTTGCCAATTTTATGTCGCCATTCTTCTTTAACAGGTTAACTGTTATGTTTATCGTTTTTATAAAGTTGGCGAAATCATTTTTCTTTGCATAAACTGACAAAATCATAAGATGATTTTTGAATTTTGGTCTTACTCTAGCCATCGCTTTGATAGATTCTTCCGGCAGTAGAAAACCAATACAAAAATCATTATAATATGCTTTCCATATTTTTTCTAAAATCATTTTCTCTCCTCCTTTCAAAAGAGCGTTTATTTTCCAGCTAGCTGTCCGCAAGCAGCGCCAATGTCTGCGCCGAGGCGGTAGCGTTCAGTTACTTCAATTCGGTTTTTTTCTAATACTTTTTTAAAATTATTTACTACCATATCGCCAGAAGATTTAAAAGCATCTGTCTGATTGTATCTGATTAGATTTATAAAATATAGGTGGCTGCTTAGAGATTTTAAAAGTTTAGACAATTCTTGTGCTTGTGCTGGCGAGTCATTTAAATTTTCTATCATTAAATATTCAATCATTACCCGGCGTCTAGTTTTGTTTAAATAATAATCTAAATCTTTTATAATCGTTTCCAGTGGATATTTTTCATTAGCTGGGATTAATTGTGAGCGTAATTCATTATTTGACGCGTGCAGGGATACAGCTAGATTAAGTTGCAATTTTTCCATTGATAATTTTTTTATACCACCCACAACGCCGACAGTTGAGATTGAAATATGGCGAGCACCAATATTGAAAAATTCTTGATTATTAAAAATTTTAATTGCCTCCATTACATTTTGATAATTTAGAAATGGTTCGCCCATACCCATGAAGACTAAATTACTAATTCGTTTTTCTTCCTTTTTTAATAAACGAGCAAAAAATAAAACTTGAACTATAATTTCTTCTACTGTTAAATTTCTGTTAAATCCATCTTGCCCTGTTAGACAAAACTTGCAAGCCAAAGGACAGCCAGCTTGGGAAGATAAGCAAACCGTATTTCGACCGTCTTGATGACGCATTAATACGGTTTCTATTTTTAGTCCATCTTCCAAGGAAATTACTGCTTTGACAGAAGTTCTATTTTTTGACCAAAAAATTTTACCAGGAATTTCTAGCGGGCAAGTCTGTTGTAATTTTTCTTTCAAATTAGATGGCAAATTAGTTGCTTTTTGCCAATCGTCAATAAAGCGTTCAAAGACTGCGCTAAAAGTCTGCTTGAAGCGGTAAGTCGGTTCGCCAGTTAAGGCTTCTTTTATTTTAGTTATCATATTTTAATTTAGAAAGTTATCTAATATTGAGACTACATCTAACCCAGGCAGATTACCACAATTTCTTGTACAAATCAACAAAGCATTGACATTTTAGTAAAATTTTTATAAGTTAACCGAGCAAGCCGTAAATAGCTCGGCTTAGTACCTTTAAAAAGGAGTAGAATCATGGAAAAAGATAAAAGAATTAGGAGAGAAAAAGAAAGAAAAGAAAAACACCCATTAAACCAAAGATCTTTTTATTCTTCCGTATCTTTTGAGGAGTGGAAGCAAAAGCTTTCCGTCGCTAAAGATGCGTGGGAATTGAAGGGATTACTTCATGAGGGCTATATAATATTAGGTCTAAGCCCTAAAGAGGAAATTGAAAGATTTCTCATCTATATATCTTATGCAGATGGTTATCGAAGAAATGTTATTTTATGTGATTCCCCCTTTTGTCTTAAATGCTCCATACATAATATGTATGATGATTGTTTTTTCCATTTAGCATCAGCAAAAAAAGAAATTGCAAGAAAAGCGTGGGATATGCTAGGTCAGAATTTTTTCAAAAGATTTAGCCAACAAGAAGAAATCAAAAGAATAGTAAAAAGTAAAGACATCATGAAAGAGATTGTTCGGTTTTTTAGCTGGGAAGATAATATTCCACATATTGAATGCGGTAAAAAATACAATCACAACGATAAAATCGCTTATGATTTTCTCCTGAAGCTTTGTAAGTTGGGGTGGGATGGAAATAATTGTGAGCACTATATTAAATGGAAACCATTTTTTATACGCATTCTCATCCGTCTTGGCAGATTAGACTTATTGGAAGAAGTGATTTTTTCGGAAATAACAAAAGAAGATATAGATATTATTCGAGAAAATCTTAATATTAACCCTTCTTTTCTTGGGGGAAGCAAAAATTCTTTCAAGACGATGCTACTTCTAGAGTATAGGCTCAAAGAAGAAGAAGAGAGAGAAAAATAGAATAAATGAGAAAAACTTTGCCCCTCCGACGTTGTCAGTCGGAGGGCCTTTTTATTTGTTGTAAATAAAATAAATAGTATTTTAAATTAGCTAAAATGTTATAGTTTTATAGAAATATTTTTAAAAATTAGTTTTTATAGAAATATTTTTGGCCACTTTTATCTTTTAAGTATTTTTCTATTAACATTATAGAACGAGAATATTCGGATCTTGGTATAATAAAATTCTCTTTATTTTGTTTTATTGTAATTTTTTTATATTTCAACCAATGAATTATTTTTAGAACCTCCTCTTTCTCGATATCAGTTGTATGAGGTATGGAAAATAACTCTGTTAAATTAAAAGATGACGATTGGTTAATTGAAAGAAGTAAATTTGCAATTAAGAAATATTTATCTTTATAGTTAAAAAATTTTTCAATTGGAAATAATCCTTTGTCTAGTAATTTACCATAGTTCTGTATTCTTTTTTCATTTCTATATTTAATTTTTCTGTTTCTGCTCCTGGCCCATAAGCCCAGTCCTAGCGTTTCTTGTTCTCCATAATTTTTTGCATCTCTTTTGGCATATTTTTTATTTTGTTTATTTGACATTAGACACCACTCGTCCCTGATCAATTTATATTTATTTTTTATCAAAATAGAACTAATTTTTTCAAAATCAAAAGGGTCCATGAATTTGCGTCTTCCTTTTTCCGTCACACGTTCTTTTTTCTTAAAATAATAGCTGTTTTCTTCTTGCCCTCTTGTATTATATAAATGGAAACCATGAGGATGATATTTGAGAATATTTTTTATTTCCTTTAAATAATTTTGTTTTATAATTCCGTTATGCAGTCCATATATTAAATCAACTGACCATATTAAATTACTTTTTGATAATATTTTAAAATTATCAGTAATAGTTTGTGTCGTCACAAATCTGTTTTCATTTTGTAACACCTCGTTATTAAGCGCTTGCACTCCCAAAATAATTTTTGTAATATTATATTTTTTTAAAGATTTTAAGTATCTCTCTAGATC
>Ga0075120_10002189_pt1 | contig 14401 bp, 39 predicted proteins | sample AntAceMetag02UKL_FD_69792 | JGI IMG/M metagenome (GOLD analysis project Ga0075120, IMG submission 69792) | Saline lake microbial communities from Ace Lake, Antarctica - Antarctic Ace Lake Metagenome 02UKL | ecosystem: Environmental > Aquatic > Non-marine Saline and Alkaline > Saline | place... | reverse complement strand
AGAGCGAGACAACGGCGGAGATGGAGCATGAGAAGCACTTTGATAGTTGCGGCCTGTATGCTGCTTGGCGTAGCCCTTGGCGACGGGCTGGATGGTGCCGAGGAGTGGGAGAAGGCCGGTCTCAACAGGGAGAGTGCTGCTGCGTATCAGCAGAGCGAAGCCGACCTGCTCATCCAACTGGCGCAGGACGCCATACGTGACAGTGCCGCAAATCAGGCAGACAGGAGCATGCTCTTGCTGAGAGCCGCCAATGCCCACATCAAAGCCGGGTCGCTGTATGGAGCAGCCATGGGCAATCTCGACAAGGCAGCGGGCAATTGGAACAAAGCCAAGAGCAGCTTCAGAAGCCTCAAAATGAACGAGCGGCTCAGGAATGCGGGAGAGTGTGAGGGCGCTGCCCGGGGCGCAGCCAAGGACGCCTGTGAGTCTGCTGCTGAAGCCTATGAGAACGCTTCGGGGATATATCAGGAACCCGCCCTCAATCAGGGCGACAAAGCTGCCGCAGCGAGTGAGCGGGCGGCTATATGGCGAGAGAAGTTGGCTACACGAAAATGAAAGAGAAGCAGATCAACGAGAGGGGGAGGGGATGAAAAATCATCACGTATGGATAATCGAAATGGAAGACAAACCGGGGCACTGGTCTGCAACGGTAGGATGTTCGCTGAACCGTGCCGAGGGACGGGTTGAGCTTTTTCAGTGGCAGTGGGGTAATCCTGTGGACAAGTTTCGGTTGCGGAAGTACGAACCAGCGAAAGGAGATGAGGCGTGAGCAAAACAACCATAAAACCGTGTCCGTTCTGCGGGACAAGAGCAGTGTGTGTAAAGAACTCAACCGGATACATCGTAGGTTGCCCGGTTGATACGTGCCTCGCCTGCATAGACTTTGGGGGCGCGAAGGAGGAAACCATAGCGGCCTGGAACCGCAGGACGTGGGCAGAGGAATAGCTATGAGCAATGCATACAGAGACTGGGCGATGGACCACGAGGAGGAAATGGAGCACTACCCCCGCCTGAAGGAATTGGGCATAGAGATGATAGACGGGGCAGTGGGCTTTGATGACGTAAACATAGCGCTGGCTGCTGCCAACATGAGCCAGGACGTGTTCGATGAGATGTTTGGGATACAGACATGTCCAATTATGGACGGCGAGCCGTGCATGTGGGCAAGTGATGCAGAGGCCGTTCTGGAGCGCATGCTGAGCGGGCATCTGACAGGAACGCAGTTGATATGGGACTAGGAGAGAATATGAGCAAAGACAATGTATGGTTTGAGTTTGCGCCGGGTGTAGAGATGGTAGTGGAAGACCCTCCGGTGTTTGCTCCGGAGACGCGCCCGAGCCACGGAGCGACATTGAGGGGATACATACGGTTTGATGTCAAGAAGTCCAGTCTTGCCGGCGTTGAGGGCATAGACGAAGACGAGGCTATGTGCTGGCCCGTATGGATTGGGGAAACACAGGGCGGCTTCTCGGAGGGAGAGAAAGACCTGTACTACGGAGAGGCAGAAGAAGGCCCTTCTGAGCCTCTAGGAGCGACAGCAGCCCAAGCCCATACAAGGGCATAGGCCAGCACCTGTTTACGCCTTACAGGAGCAGGAATGCAGACAGGATGTGGTTGAGAGACACAAGGAGAGCATAGTGTTGCGAAACACGAATCGTGAGATTTGGCGGCTCATAGAGGATGACTATTACTCTCCCTCGGTGTTCGTTACAGATGGCGGAGGCATCGGGATGCAAGCAGGCGGAACCGTGTTCGTAATGACTGTTGAGGAATGGATCAAGAGAGCAGGCGACTTTGTTCGACCCAGCGACGAAAAAGGGGCTGTAGTAGCCTCGCCAAACCAGTGCCCCCGAAACACCCGTAAGACCGCTGTTAGGGCGAGTGGGTCGAGCAATTCATATGACAAGAGGAGAGCATAGATGACTGAACAACACGCTGGCAATGAGGCAGTTGTGGAATGGCTTGTAAAGGCTTGTAAAGGCCCCGCGCCGACTCGTTTGTGCCATTAAACAGCACACATGTTCTACACAACAGCACACGCAACAGGAGGGTTGAATGATTGAGGGCATACAGCTCTGTCGTTTACACGCATTGAGGGTGTGCCGCCTCGGCGGGCTGTCGTTTACGCCCTCCATCAACATAATAATTGGTCCTAACAAATCAGGCAAGAGCACTATACTCAAAGCCCTCCACAACTGCCCTCATTGTCACACAACAGGAACATCCTCTTCTTCCTACCTCAACACCTCTACAATGAACCCTCACGCCCCTACGGCACCTCCAGGCGACATGAGGAACATGATGCTACGAATACGCGGAATGTTCTCCTCACACGGAGAGATTGCTAAGAAGGCTCTCTCCACTCTCCCTCTTCGCAAACACGAGACACTCCTCATAGACGAGCCGGAAGCCGGGCAGGACATAGCCGGCATGCATCAAATCCTCTCTGCTTTCAACATCATAGCCCAACGGGGCGGGCAGGTGATAGCGGCTACCCACCACCCCCTCCTGCTCCGTGGAACCAACGTAATTGAGCTGGTAGATGGATGGGCAGAAACCATGCTGGACGAATGCAAATCAATCCTACAGGAGAGACAATGAAACACAAATTCATACTAGACACCACACGAGGAGAGCATAGAATGAACACTATACAGGCACTAAGCCTCTGGTCCGACTCCGCGTTTGGCAACATTGACGCATTCACGGACCGCTTCTGCAAGGGCGACGTAATGGACATCGTCAATGTCTCGTGGAACGAAAGCTCCATGAAGGTGGTGTATGTCCTCAACTCCGGGCGGCACATAGCCGACTCCTTCAGCATTGATGAATGGCTTGAGTTTCGGGGCGACCATATGGACGCCGAGTAGCACTCCCATTGACTTAAACGTGTACTAAAATGTTACACAGAGGAGAGACAATGAGCGACAAAGAGAGATGGCCAATCGAACCCGTTCCGTGCCCGAAATGCGGGAAGCCCTCCACCGTCTATGAACTGTTCGGGGAAATCCCACGCGGGGAGCGCTGGTTTGCTGCCGGATGCTTCGAGTGCGACATAGGTGGTCCTGCTCCGTGCGCCACCCCATATCGCGCAATTGATAAATGGAACGAGTTTGCCTCCGGGTCGAGAAGCCGAGTTTCCTACTCGTTTACGCCATCCAACAGAGGAGAGACAATGAAACACAAATTCATACTAGACACCACGGGCGGCAAAACCACCCTGAGAAAGCGCGGAGCCAAGAGGGCCTTAATCAACTTCGACAATCGTTTCTGCTCGGACGGGTTCTTCGGCGTATTCAGCTCCGCTATGACCCATGCCGACAAAATGGAGACCCTCACCATAATGAAGGATGGGTTTGTGATGTCCGTGGTGGACCATACGCTGATTGAGCTGTTCGAGGAAGATCAATGAAACGCCTTTTCAGAATTGAGAAACCTACAGCCGTCTTCGGGGTATGGGTGGAAGAGGACGGCTCTCTGGTGCCGAATCTGGAGATTGGGGAGACCTGTACATATCCGGACATTGAGGCTCTCAGAGGGCATGCTGAGCGTCTCGGCGGCACCGTCACGGATGTCACCAATCTGATTGGACGAGTTTCCTAATAAACTCGCCCTCTTTCCGAAATGGGTGAAGTGCTCCAAATCGCGGGCCGAGACAACCCGCCATCTGCGTTTAGCCCCTATCCATGCTACTTTCGCATTCCTGAGAATACACAATCTGAAGCCTTTCCCAATTTGCTCAAAAGCCCATCCCCCATTTCCTTAGCAAACTCGCCTTCTCCCCCGCCGCGCATCCGTTTCCGCCCGACGAGAAGTGGACATATTCCTTAGTAAAAATGCCATAGTCTCACCCTGCCAGTAGACATGCCACCCCCTTGGTGCCCCCTCCCCCCTTCGGTGTGTAAAAAGATGCCCCCCGCTTCCCCTTTCTATCCCCCTCCCTCATTCCCCGCGCTGGCGTGGGCGTGGGGCGTGGGGTGCCCCTCCCCTATTGCCTAAAGGCCAATGGTGGACAGCTACCTTGGTATGCAAGGTAGTGGAGAGAAGTTGGGAGGAGGGGTTCAAGCCCAGCTCTATCCTATGGTCGGTTGTGTAGTGGTTGATCTGTGTATGGGTGACTCGTATGGCGTAAACGGGGGAAGCGTACCCGCATCGAGAGAGTTTCTCATTCTTGACAATCATTCAAGCTACATTCTTTTCTTTGAGAATGGCACACAACTTGCATACCTACATATTTGTCACATATTGGCTCTATTATGTATCATATGTCTCATTAGCTTCTCATTTATGACATGGCACGCATCCTGCTACTATTCCCACTGTTGGCGCGCATTGTGCGTGCCTCGTACACTCGAAAGGAGTGTGAGACATGGCAGCGAAGAAAGCAACCATTGAACAGCTTGCAAAGGTGCAAGCGGAAAAGAAGGCTCTTGTCATCAAGAAGGCCGAAATGCCTCGTAGTGACAAGGTTGGGCGTAAAGCCCTTCAGGCGGACATTGACAAGCTCGTGGACGCACGTAACACGCTCGCCGACAAGGTTGTGGCAGACCAAGGACTGACGGGTACGAGCTCGTGGGCGATGGGACGCAATGACAACCCCATAGGAGTGTGCAAGCTCTATCGGTAGTCAGAAGCGTAACTCCGGCGTCCTGCTGCGGTAGGGCGTCGGGGTTGATCTTTTGACAACTAGGCCGTAAAGGCACGGAGCGGTTGAACCATGACGCACGATGTTGCGCGTAGGTGAACAGCAAGACTCCAACGGGCGCGCAACGCGAACGTGAAACCTGAACGGTTGAACACAGGCAAGGCACCCATACGCCACGCCAAAGCCTGACCGGATAAAGGCCGGTCGCGAAGGGTTGCGGAGTGGGAAAGGTTGCAAAGCCCAGACTGGGACGCAATACGCCAACAGTCAAGGCACCTTGCCACTAAATAAGAGCGATAGGACGCGAACGGACGCCTTGACGGGTCAACACAGGCGCGGAAAGCGCGGAAAGTCCGACACTGACGACAAGCTCTTAGGGGAAAGCCTCACAATATAGAATGGACTAGCAATCCACGCGCTTTGTGGTCTAGCGCGACGAATTAAACGACAATACGCGAATTAACGGATTACCGCTTCGCGGAGCTACTAGAGCCTAAATCTAGAGGTGTTCACCGTTTCACCACATCAGAACGGACCTTTCCCGATTGGCGCAGTTTATGGCGCAGCACGACAAGTGCGGTTAACCGAATCGGACACACTACAATCCAATGTTTTCCGGAGTGTAGAGTGGGAATAAATGGACAACAATGGGGAAGGGAGTGCAGCCTGGGCAATGGTCAATTGCCTCAACAGGCTGTGCTTCCCGATCCTTTTCTGATAGCAGAAACGACAGAACGCGGCGAGGAGAATAGCATGAAACACGCGATTACAGTGTCACTAAGCAAGACGCGCAACGAGTGCGGAGAATACGTTTGCAGGATGTATGTGAACGGGAAGAGACACGAGAATGGCGACTACTTCACAGACGACTGGGAAGATGCCGTTGAGACGAAGAAAGCGATGGCAAGCTAGCCCGTGCCTCTCCCATACAAGGCACCGAGCAGAAAGAACATGTACGTGGCGAGCATGGACGGGGCAGGAAAAGCCCTGTTCTGCATCAAGAACAGGTGCGTACACGTAGACTGCCCCTCTGTGACAGAGAAGGCACAATTTAGGCGACCACAGAAGTATGTGGCGCAAGGCATACGGGGACAATGGGGACTGTCGCGTAAACAGAAGAACGCGGCCAGGGCTAGTGAAGAAGTGATGAGGAAAGAGAGGATGGTGTAGCCTGATCCTCACGAAGACAGCATACAGAACAGAAGAGGAAGCGGCTATGGCTCTCCTACTGAGCTGTGCCGTTGTCAAATTCACAAAAGGCTTAGTGCTGATAGAAGCCAATCCGGATGTGGGCGTAAACGAAGGAAGCCTGCCGGCGGCAGGAGAGGAGAAGACATGCAATACAACGACAGCCTCTATGGCAGTCTGAGCCTCCGCAAGTATGCCAAGGCATTCCTTGAGCATGTGCCGGAGGATACAGATTTTCTCATAAGCTCAGGAGCGAGTGGATGCGCCATAGCAAGCGCCATGCTCTGCCTGTCTGAATTTGAACTCAGGCATGTCCACTACTACGCGGGAGAACCTGTCTCCCATCACGACAAGCGCAAGAAGAGCGCATCAGGGGAGGTATTCGAGATGGAAGAGGTTGTCCCCAACCCGAAGTGCGTACTTGTTGACGATTTGATTGACAATGGCAACACAATTCTGGCTACATCGGCCAAGTTGCCCGATGATTGCACCATAACCGCTGTCATTGTGGCGCAGGATTGGGGCAGGGCACAAATGGTGTGCGATACACTCGGCGCACCTGTGTTTCTGACAGACAAGCACGAAGTCCTAATCCCAAAGAAGGAGAAGAAATGAGAAAGGAACAGAAGAAGCGGCTAATCAGGCTGCGCCTTGCCCATACAGAACGAGTGGGCCGACGCATAAGAAGGGCATTTATGGCCTCTCTAAGCCTCTGAGTACTCAGGGGTAGGTATGGACATGGGTCAACCCTCGTTTGTGCCTTAGAGAACGGATATGCCAGCCTAAACGCATCCTACAGACAAAGGAGAGACATGAAAGGCGGGAGGAAAGCAGAGTGGACGAGGAGAATGCTCCATCAGGGCAATATGGAGGCTGAATACCTCCGCTCTGACGAGAGCAAGACTCAGGACAGGAAGAGTAATTTGGCGAGAGTTATTGGAGGATGATGAACATACATGAAGTGATGGAGAAGGCGACGCCGGGGCCGCTAACCATTGATGGCACAAAGCTAGTGTCTCCCAAGTGGTTGTGTGAGCCATGCTTTGACGAGGACGACGGCATCAGGGTGACGGTGATTGATGCGCTAGGGGCCATGGGCGGGGACGACACGAACGCAGACCTAGCCCTCTTGGCGCATTGCTACAACCACTTCGACGAACTGTTGGAGGCGCTGAAAAGAATGGAGGAAATGGACTACGGGATGACGCCGGGTGACCTGAATGGGCGATACGACGCCGCCCGCTGCATCATAGCCAAGTGCGAGAATGTGGAGGGAATATGATTGTCATAGTCGCACTACCTACGGCTACGTGTTTGGCGGGAATCATTGTGGGCTACATCATAGCCCGAATCGAAAGGCGGACGACATGCAAACATTACACAATCTGAATGAGCTTCCTGCCAAGGAAATAACCCCGGAGGACATAGGGCAGACAGCCCTGCGCTATGCCTACAGGGACGTTGTTGTGCATGGCGGAAACAGGACGGCGCGGAGCCTGACAGCAGGCGTGAGCAGGCTGTGCGGCGGCTCGTTTATGAAGAATGTTGTGAACTCATCGGGCTTCAGGGCGGCTAAGTTTCTGTGCCTGTAAGGAGAACTCCATGATTCGCTGGGCTACGTTTACGCTCAGAGCACGCACTGATTGTGGTCAATGTGGCAGACCAATAGAACGAGGGGAGCGAGTGAAGGGGAGGAAAGCGAATAGGCGATGGAGTGTGTTTTGTGGACGCTGTGCGCCTGTGGCACAACAAATGAGGAGAGGACAGTGACAAACAAAGACCCAGAGAATGGCATTGCGTACGGAGTGATACCACAGAACGCCCTGCATCCAGACTTCATAGAAGATGCAGAGTATGACTACGGAACACCCGAAGAGGCTGAGTGCCCCGAATGCGGGACCGTGATTTGCACCGGAGCCACGGACCATGAGTGGGGAGACGAGATTGAGTGTCCCGAGTGCGGGGAAGAGTTCGAGATTGAACTACCCGATGGTGCCGAGGCCAACAGTTTCACCATTGAGAAGGATGGGTACGCAATTAGTGGTGAGTGCGGCAGCTACACCTCGACGTTCGACCTGTGGGCGTTGAAGAGTCCCTATTGCACAATGGCAGAGGGCTGTAGCCCGTGCGCCCCGGGCGCTGGTTACATCCTGAACGAGGGCGGCATGGCTACGTATTGCCTCGGGCCTGATTGGTTCGAGGATGGGGTGGCTCCGTATAAGTTGCTGGACACAGACACACTAGAGGAGACAGAATGAACGAGCATGTTGACAACCTGAACACCATAGAGAAGCTGGAAGACGAGGGATTTGAGGGACCGGACGCATGCCTGATGATTAGTCTGTTTGAATATGGGCTGGCGTGGAAGAAGGAAGGAGACGAGGTGCTGTTCATCTACGGCATCAAGGTAGGGAACAACGGGGACTATGTCCGCTTCGATAGATGCACATTGAGCGCAGACACAGACCCAACCAAGGAGTGGGACTGGGCGGACTTCCCGAATGTCGTAGACTGCATGGGCTGCACGCTGGAGGAGTGGCTTGAATGCCCGCTCACGTGTCAGGTGAACGACTTGCTATCCTACTACGGATTCGAGAATGTCTTCAGGTCCTCGTACTGGGAAGGGTTTGCCATTGAGGGAGACGATCAGCACGATACAGCAGAGGAGAATGAATGACATCAGAGCAGAGGGAATCAGTAGTAAAGAAGTACAGGACGAGCGCAAGCATATACGCATCGCTCAAGGATATGCTTGATTCATGCCAGCCCACAATAGGATGCGATGGGGCAATTGCGGTTGAGTGGTGCGGTATGTGGCTCTGCATAGAGAAGGACGGATACACACACAGCTAGGAGGGCGAGATGGACAAAGAGGAATACACAAGGCTACGCAATGAGCATTCGGCGCGAGTTGTGCGAAACCATGACGCATTCATGGGGTGGTACGACATGGCGGCTGCAATGGTGTTTTCGGGCAAGACACCATCCGACACGCTCGATGAACTTGCTCCATGGGGATGCGATGTTACGCAATCAAACGGAGTGATGGCTGGAGCACTACAAGCAGGTGCACTGACGTGAATGAGTTGCTACAGACAACGGACATGTGCCCCAAATGCGGGAGCTGCACTGCCGTAAGGTGGGCCGAACCAATGGACCACAAGACGCTTTACTGCCTATCATGCGGAGAGAAATGGGAGAGGAGACAGAATGAACGAGAAGCACAAGCACACAGAATGCGTGTTTGACATCTGCAACTACTGCGGACGCAACGGAGGAGCGTGGGCCGACCTGTGGGAGGGAGGTATAATCACATTCGGAGGCATGTGGCACGGAGATTGGGAAGACGAGGAGGTGCCAACATCATTCCTTCCCGGCGGTAGTTGCGCACTGTACGATACGGACGACAGGAAGGAGTGGACATTCAAGCACTCAGACTTAGTCGGCGGGCATGTGAGCATCTTCGCGTCCACTTTATGGTTTGGTGTTCGAGGCAACATCAAGCCCCTACTCAAGAGGTTTGCGAAGGACGAGATTCCGAAGCCTTCCGACTTCAAGGACGTAACAATACTGGCACCGAGCGAGTTGGATGAACTACTGGAGGAGAGGTGATGACTCGCTTCATTGAATGCAAATGCAGGAAGACTGCCGTTGGGCGGTGCCCTTGGGCAAGTGTAATCAAGAAGGTTGTGGGCGGGTTCATGGCATTCGAGTTCGAGGATGAGTATCAAACATGGAGGCGGCAGAGATGAACATTCAAATTGGACGAGAAGACATTCTTAGTGTCGAGGCGGGGGGGCGCAATGTGGTTGGCATCAGCGATAGTTCGGCGTTGTTTTGCGCGGACAGCGGGTATGTTAAGGTGTTATGGAACGACGACACACTCACCGTTGAGTTGTGCCCATACATCAAGGGCAAGCAAGGGCGGGCCACTGTCCTTAGCGTGGCTGGCGAGGTTGAAAGACAAAGTTGAGAGGAGGAGATAGAAATGACAATGAGACAGTTCATCAGAGAGAACAGGGCGAAGATTGACGAGTACACACAAAGCCCATACAAGAACGATGAGGAGAGGCGCTTGTGGGTGCTGAATGACGAGGGCCTGTACAACTGGGCAAGACAGGAAGGGGTGAGGATATGAGCGAGCGAGACCTACAACAGATTGGTATGGGTGCAGTGGAGTGCATTGAAGAGATGGTTGCGTCCCTTCGTGCCGCCGAAGAGTCAGACGAGGGCACAGCGGAGTATGACGGGGACGACCTCACTGCCGAAGAGATACAAGAGCGGATTAGTGAAGACCCCCTCTCTGTAGAGGTGCGGAGTGATTGGCATTCACCGGGCAGCGAGGACAGGGCGGAGTCACAGTACAAGATACTGCTCGGCACAGGTGGACCGGCAACACAAATCATAGGAGAGTTGAACGAATGGGGACAGCCTGAGTCGGCAGAGATGCAGGCACAGGATTGGTTCACGCCATGGGAAACCACCATAACATCAAGCGAGCAGGACGATGCGCTGTTGGTGTATGCAAATCAGTTTTACTTCGGGGAATGATATGGGCACACCAATCACAGATCAAATCATTGACAGGATGATGGCGGCAGGGTACGATGGCTTCACATCCATATCAGAGGCAACCCGCATCATGCGCGAGTTCCAGGCTTCCGACAAGAAAGAGATGACGTTCGGGATAATGGGTGCGCATGGCAAGTGTGTAGATGCAATACAATTACGGAGAATAGCATGAAGTGCAATAAATGTAACAAGCGGGCATTGAAGAGGAGCACTCCGGTGGGCTCATGGTGGTGGTGTCCGAGGTGTTTCCGTGTGTTCGGATGCACGGCAATTCTACTACGGAGGAGAGCATGAAGCACACAATCCACATCGGGCACAACCTCGGCATGTACCTCAAGGCTCGACGCCTTGGATGGCGCACGCTATGGACGGGAGAAGGCATCATCTGTATGACGAAGGAGACGGCATGACCCCGATCAAAGAGCGACTTAAATACCTACGCGGAGAGATAGAGGCTGAGCGCATTAGTTACTACGAGCTTGCCGAGTTGCAAGCACTGGCCGAGCACATCGACGAGGGTGATATTCTCCTGCTTGAGTGGGCGGGAGTGAAGGAGGAGATAGCATGACCACACCATCAAGACGAGCGGCGGAACGCATTGAGTCAGAACTAATGAACGTCTGCTACATTGACCTAACCGGAACGGAAGACATCAGGCAAGACGTGGCATCCATAATAGACGAAGAGCTGGCCCCGCTACGTGAAGCAGCCAAGGCATTGAAGGATGCGCTCGGGGATGCCTCACCAGACACAGACCTTTGTAGTGGGAGAGAACACAAAGAGATGTGGGAGCGGTACGAGGCGGCACTCACACACGCAGAGGAGGCGGGAATATGAAAGACCTGACGAACAAGTTTGTTGTAACGAATAGGCGGCTTGAAGTGAACACAGACGAGCTTGAGGAGATACTCACGGGCGCATTCGCGCTGGGCAAGGATGCATTGTTTAGTTGGGGTGATGATGGTGTGAGCATAGCAGACAGGACAGAGGAGGACGTATGACCTACCTGATAGGGCTACACGAACAGGTGGAGGACATGTGGTGGAGCGAGCATCAGAAGACATGGACACCCAACGTCTTCGCAGCCACGGGCTATGCCGAGACAGAGGCAACGCTGCTTGTTGTGCAGATGAAGAAGCAAGGCGTCGATGCGTTTACGGAAATGAGAATGGTGTCATGCAGGAGGTACATGGGGGAACATGAAGAGAAAGCTACAGGCTAGCAAGAGAGCAAGAGAGCGAGAGAAGACAAGACGTACATTGGAATGGACAAAGAAGGGGAAGAAGGATGACTGACTGGGGCTTGGCGACAAAGGAAGACGTAGAGAAAATCATGCGGATAGTGAGGCGGCTGGACGATCTTGGATGCGTCGAGGAAGAGAGCAACCCAATGAGCGTCCACATGGACATTCAGGCATGCCACACGCATGGATGCCCGCTGGATTTGGACGGGCTGCTTGATGCGAACCCGTCCGACTTCGGGCACGACGTGTGGGGGATACATCAGAACATAGACAGGAAGACAGGCAAGCTGCTCAACTGCTTCGTTCCGAGATGCGCAAAGAAGGGGAAGACATGAGCCACATAGTTACAAATCTATACACCATACAGGCCATACTGGAGCGCGTCCATGACAACGGACACGAGGTGCCGCTGCCGCTGTTTGCGACATTGGACAACGTCATAAACGAAAGGGAGAAGGCGGAGGAGCTTCGCATAGCCATGAACATGACGGACAAGGATGTGTACTACGCAGGAGAAGAAGCATGAACGCGAAGACATTGACAGCATTGAAGGGATCAATCAAGAAATGGGAAGCCATTGTCATGGGGACAGGGAAGGACAACGGCACGCTCAATTGCCCGCTGTGCGCTGTGTTCTACAAGGCCAACTGTGATGGGTGCCCCGTAAGGGAAAAAACAGGTAGCTACGGGTGCAACGGTACGCCGTACGAGGACTTGGACGAACTGATGGATGACGAGGGCGCACGCCACCCAAGAAGCATTGCTGATGTATCATCAGACAAGGTGCCATTAGCCCGCTCATATGCCGAGGCCGAGCTGAAGTTTTTGCAATCATTGCTACCAACAGAGGGAGAAGAAGCATGACATTCACCGGCACCATAGTGAAGAGGAAGATGAGTGACATGTACTGCGCCACTGTCAGCATAGCAGGACTGGGCAAGTTCTATGCGGAGACAGCATGGCATCGGGAAATGTACAAGGCCATGGATGAGATGGTGAACATGCTCGACCGTGAGCATGTGATTGAGTGGGAAAACATAGACGAAGACGGCAACTACGTGGAGATGTGATGCGGCCACTCAATATAATCGTGGCCTGTGAATACAGTGCCACCGTACGCGGGGCGTTCAGGGCGAGGGGGCACAACGCATGGAGTTGTGATCTTGAGCCATGCGAGGGTGATCCGCAATGGCATATGCAGATGGATGTCAGGGTGGCATTGTCTGACGCCTACGGACCATGGGACATGATGATTGGGCACCCGCCATGCACCTACCTGACAGTGACGGCGAACAAATGGTTCAAGGACCAGACGCCACGCAAGTCGGGGGCATTGGTGGGGGCAGAGCGAAGAGCAGCCAGGGAGGAGGCGGCAGAGTTCTTCATGCTCTTGGCTGACGCAGCCATCCCGAAGGTGTGCATCGAGAATCCAGTGGGTGTCATGTCTACACGCTGGCGCAAGCCGGATCAGATAGTGTGCCCAACCATGTTTGGGCACAAGGAGCCGAAGAAGACATGCCTGTGGCTGAAGGGGTTGCCGAAGCTGACGCCAACCGACGTGGTTGAGCCGGAGTACAGCGTTACGAAGTCAGGCAAGCGCATACCTACGTGGTATCACATGCCGTCTCCGTCTAAGCAGAGGCAGAAGGATAGGAACAGGACGTTCACTGGTTTGGCAAAAGCAATGGCGGAGCAATGGGGGTAGCATGGCGAAAACCTACAAGCTATGGATTGACATAGAAGAATACGACAGTGAGACAGAGAGGTATACCAACATCACCAACGAGGTCAGCGAGAGCGGGGCGTTTGCCGAGCCTGTACCCATGGGAACATTCGACACAATAGAAGAGGCAACAGAAGCAGCGGAGAGCATGGACGGACACTTCGAGGAATAACTATGAGCTACAAGAAACACACACTACTGGCAGGGGAGATGATGTGGATACCCTATTGCAAAGCCATTGCATTAGGCGGCAGCTATGAGGCGCACTGTGCGAAGAGCTGTGTTGCCATAGGTGGCGAAACCTCTGGGGATTCGCAAGGAAGGACGGAGAAGTCCCTCGCAGAGGGCCGCATTGACGACGCCTCATACAGGACGAGGATGGAGGCCATTGAAATTGTGGGCGACATGTACGACAAGGGCATGCGGACACATGTGCTGCAAGAGCTGGACTTGGATGACTGGACCAAGCTGCCCAATGGGCATATGAGGAAGGACCATTTGAAGAGCGCTTAATAGAGGGTTGACAGCGACGGGACGTAGTGATACATATTGTTGAGAACGAAAGGGAGAGAAGATGACGTTTGAACAGGCAAGAGCAGAGCTGAAGGACATTGCGGGTGGGGAATACAGGGCACTCTACTATGAGTTGGCAGAGGGGCCGCAGAACCCAACGAATGCGAGGTGCCGAGTGTACGTCAACCCCTATCCGTCCGAGGCTGGGGACACATGGCGCGAGGCACTCGACCTGATGCGGGTGACTATGGGACTGGACGAGGCGCAGACAGCGGATACGACAGAAGCACCACAGGAGGGATAGAGTATGCAAACTATTCCGCATTCAGAAGGGGCAGAAACTGGCCTGATAGGGGCACTGCTCCTTGATGGCGAGCGTGTCCTCACTGTCTGCGCAAACAAAGGCATCATAGCGGAGTCATTCTATGTGCCGGCCAATCAGATTGTGTTCAAGTGCTGTCTCTATCTCGCAAGCAAGGGCAGGCCCATTGATGCACAAATGGTATGTGACGAGATA
>Ga0075120_10002188_pt1 | contig 14403 bp, 11 predicted proteins | sample AntAceMetag02UKL_FD_69792 | JGI IMG/M metagenome (GOLD analysis project Ga0075120, IMG submission 69792) | Saline lake microbial communities from Ace Lake, Antarctica - Antarctic Ace Lake Metagenome 02UKL | ecosystem: Environmental > Aquatic > Non-marine Saline and Alkaline > Saline | place... | reverse complement strand
GATGAAAATGAATCAATAGATGTTTTAAAACAAAATTTTATTAGCACAGGACACTCAAAAATCCTGATCTATAATGAATCAATTGATAATATTATCGGATACACACATTCGTATGAGATGTTTAAAAATCCTTCAAGCATAAAATCAATTCTTAAGTCAGTTATCATTGTTCCTGAAACCATGCTTGCCAATAAAGTTTTATCCATGATGATACAACAACATAAAAGTATTGCTGTTGTAGTTGATGAGTTTGGAGGTACTTCGGGAATGATTACTATGGAAGATATAATTGAGGAAATTTTCGGAGAAATTGAAGACGAGTATGATGTTGAAGAATTAATTGAAAAACAAATAAAAAATAATGAATATATCTTTTCAGCAAGGCTTGAAATTGATTACTTAAATGAAAAATACAAATTAAAGCTGCCCGAATCTGATGACTATGAAACACTTGCCGGATTGATGCTTCATTATCATGAAAAAATTCCTAAAAATGGCGAACAAATTATTGTCCGACATTTTATATTCAATATACTTCTGGCAAGTCAAACCCGAGTTGAACAAATTCATCTGAAAATTAAAGAATAATAAATATTTTTTTTAATCTTTAACTTTCTGTTGTACATTTGCAAACTCAAAAAATTTAGCATACTTAAAATATTAATTTATTTAAATTTTAATTAAGATAAAAAAATGGCTTTAATTGGAAAAATCAGGAAACATTCAGCACTATTGGTTATTGTAATAGGTGTGGCATTAGCTGCCTTTGTTTTAGGCGATTTTGTGAAAAGCAAACCCAGATCGGTAACTGATGTAGGTGAAGTGAATGGTGAAGAGATTACATATCAGGAATTTAACAGGAGGCTTGAAGAAAATATTGAGAGTGAAAAACAAAATCAAAGAAAAGAAAATCTGACTGCTGAAGAAAATTTCGATATTCGTCAAAGAACATGGAATCAGATGGTTTATAATATTATTATGAGGACGGAACATGATGAGCTGGGTTTAGCAATATCTTCAGACGAACTGTTTGAACAGGTACAAGGGAAAACCCCTCATAGATATATTCTTCAGTATTTTACTGATCCTGAAACCGGACAGTATAGTCCGGATCAGGTTTTAAATTTTCTTAAACAACTTGACCAGATGAAACCTTCAGACGTTCAACAATGGTTGAATTTTGAACGCGCAATCAAAGAAGACAGGTTGAATACAAAATATTTGAACCTTGTTTCAAAAGGATATTATATTCCTCAGGCATTTGCTAAAAAGGATTTTGAAGATAAAAACCGGAAAGCAAAAATCAAATATGTTGCATTAAAATATAACGAAATTCCCGACAGCCTGGCTAATTTCACCGAAGATGATCTTCTGAAATATTATGAAGATCATATTTATCAATATGAACAGGAGGCAACAAGAGATATTGATTACGTAATTTTTGAAGTAAAAGCTTCTGCAGAGGATCATAAACAAATCCGTGAAGAAGTAGATGAAATATATAATGAATTTAAATTGACTGATAATATCAACAATTTTGTAAATGCTACTTCCGATAACAGATACGACAGCACATTTTTTATGGAAGGCAAATTACCGGTTCAAATTGATTCAATGATGTTCAATTCCAAAATCGGAACTTTTGTGCCTCCTTATATCGAAGATAATGCTTATCACATGGCAAAGCTTGTTGATATACAATACAGGCCGGATTCAATGAAATCAAGCCATGCTTTAATTGCATACAGGGGTGCTTTAGGTGCAAACCAGGAAATTACCAGAACAAAAGAAGAAGCTCAAACCATAGCTGACAGTTTATTTAATGAAGTAAAAAAGAAACCGAATAAGTTGGAAGAAATTGCAATAACAATTTCCGATGATCCTTCAGCAAAGAATAACTTAGGCGATCTGGGTTGGTTTGCCGATCAGACAATGATAGGTCCTTATAACAAAGCTGTTTTAGATGGCAGGATAGGTGATGTTGAATTAGTTGAAACACCGTATGGGTATCATATTGTTAAGATTACTGGTAAGAAGAAACCTGTTAAAAAAGTTAGGGTTGCAATAATTGACAGAGCAATTGAACCGAGCGGTCAAACATTTCAGGATGTGTATATACAGGCAAGTAAGTTTGCAGGTGAAAATATAACTAAAGAAACTTTTGAGAAATCAGTAATTGATCAGGGATTAAATAAAAGAACTGCTCCAAAAGTTAGTGAGATGGCAAATACTATTCCCGGACTTAATTATCCGCGAAGTATAATCCGTTGGGCTTTTGATCTCAATACAGAAGAAGGAAATGTTTCTCCTATATTTGATATGGATGGTAAGTATGTAATTGCCGTTGTTACGAAAGATTATGAAAAGGGAAATGTTCCTTTAAATGAAATTGAATCAAATATCGAAAGTTTTGTTATAAAGGATAAAAAAGCTGAAATTTTTTATGAAAAATTTGATGAATCTTCCGAAAATATTGATAAGATATCTAAAAGTGTAAATTCAGAAGTTAAAACAGCGGAAACTGTTAATTTCGGTTCGCCGAATATTCCCGGAATCGGACGTGAGCCCGATGTTGTTGGAGAAATATTTGCACTTAATAAAGATGAATTATCAAAACCTATACAAGGCAAAGGTGGTGTATTTGTTATTTTTCTTGAAGATTTTATTGAACCTGCCGAAGTAAGCGATTATTCGTTTAATATAATACAAATGGGATCCAATTTTGAAAGGAAAGTAAAGAATAATTATGTTTACTTGGCACTTGAAAAAATTGCAGATATCGAAGATAACAGAGTAATGTTTTATTAGTTTCTTATATTTATTCTAAAGCACTTCCAACCTGTTGGCATCCTGCTTTAAAAAGATAAAAAGTAAAATAGTAAAAGCCCATAAAGAAGAACCACCATAACTGAAAAAAGGAAGTGGTATCCCGATAACAGGTGTCAAACCTATAGTCATTCCAATGTTTACAACAAAATGAAAAAACAAGATGGAAGCCACTCCATATCCGTAGATCCTGCTAAAATCCGAACGCTGCCGTTCGGCAAGTTTTATAAGTCGTATCAGTAAAGCAATAAATAAAAAAATTACAACAAAACTGCCGAAAAAACCCCATTCTTCACCAACAGTGCAAAAAATAAAATCAGTGCTTTGTTCGGGTACAAAATTATATTTTGTTTGTGTTCCTTTTAAAAATCCCTTACCTGAGAAACCTCCACTACCGATTGCAATTTTTGACTGATTTACATTATAACCGGCGCCTTTCAAATCAGCCTTTTTACCAAGTAAAACCTCAATGCGTTTTTTCTGATGTGGTTGTAAAACATTTTCAAATCCGTAATCAACACTTAAAACAAAAGTAATGCTTAATACAAGTATGCCGATTATAGAATAAATGTTTTTTCTGTTTCTTTTTATAAAGAAAAACATAAGAAAAGCTATACCAGCAAGAATCCCGATAAAGATAAATTTACCTAAAATAAGTGTTAGGATAAATAAAACCATAACCATCACACCAAGAATCAAAATGCTTCCCGACAAGCCTTCACGATATAAAACCAGGATAAAAGAAGAATAAACGAGAGCCGAACCCATATCATGTTGTAACAGGATAAGTATAGCGGGAATTCCAATTATTAACAGGGACTTAATTATCGTTTTTAATTTTTTTAGATTAATATTCAGGGTTGTAAGGTATTTTGCAATAGCTAAATTTGTGGCGAATTTGGCAAACTCAGCAGGCTGAATACCAAAAGCTCCAATCTGGAACCACGATTTTGAGCCGGCAATCCTTGTACCTAATAAAAGAACAGCCAGCAATGATAAAATACTTATTACATAAATCGGGTAAGCAAAAGCAGAGAAAAATTTCGCATCAATTATTAAAATTACAATAGCTAAAATAATAGCTGCTGTTATCCAAATCAGTTGTTTTCCATAACGTTGTGAAATGTCAAATATGCTTTTATGAGACTCATCATAAACGGCAGCATAAATGTTTATCCATCCTAAAAAAACCAAGGTAAGATAAAGAAAAACCGTTATCCAGTCAATATTATGAAATATGTTTTTTTGTCCTCTCAATTTTTTGATAATAAATTAGTATTTAACATTTTTTCTTCAAACCAATTCGGTTTTATAGTTCCGTTTAAATATTTTTCAATCATCAGGGTTGCAATGGGGGTAGCCCATGTGGATCCAAACCCACTGTTTTCAACAACAACCGCAACAGCAATTTTCGGATTGTCTTTAGGGGCAAAAGCCATAAACACCGAATGATTATCACCATGGGGATTTTCAGCAGTGCCGGTTTTACCGCAAATTTGTAACCCTTTAATTTTGTACCATCTTGTTGTTCCATGTTCACCTTCATAAACCTGATACATCCCTTCAATCACAACATCAAAATATTTCGGATCAATATCAGTAAATATTTTTTCTTTATATTTTTTCTTGTCATAGTTTATGTTTTTTACTGCATTAATAACATGCGGTGTAAAATAATATCCCCTATTGGCAATAATTGCCGCAAGGTTGGCAAGTTGCAAAGGTGTATATTCAATTTCGCCCTGACCGATTGATAACGAACGGATAGTAATAGCTTTCCAACCTTTTTTACCGTAATATTTATTAAAGTAGCTATCTGTAGGAAGATTGCCGGAACGCTGGTTAATTAGATCATTATCAAATTTTATTCCTGTACCGAAACTTGAAACATATTTTCTCCAGTTGTTGTATTCTTCCTGAATCGTGGCAAATTTATGCTGCTCAAAAATCGATTTGAATACTTTCCAGAAATAAGGATTACACGATTGTTCAATTGCATGAACAAGGTCAAGCGGAGAATAATGATCATGGCTGCAAACAATCGGATAAGAAATCACTCCCTGACACTCATATTTTGTATAAGGAAATAATACTTCTTCCTGCAATCCAATCAATGCATTTACTATTTTAAATGTTGAACCCGGCGGGTATTGTGCCATAGTTGCCCGGTTAAAAAGCGGCTCTAAAGTATCGCTGCTTAATTTTTTAAAGTTTTCAGTACGTACTCTTCCGATTAAAAGATTCGGATCATAAGCCGGGCTTGAAACAAGTGCAAGTATTTCGCCAGATGAAGGTTCAATAGCAACTATGCTGCCCTTTTTATTCTGCATTAATTTTTCGCCATATATTTGCAGTTCAGTATTTATTGAAATATATATATCATCACCTGCAATAGCTGTAGTATCATATTTTTCGTTTTTAAAACTTCCCTTTTCACGATTAAAAACATCTACTACTTTTATTTTTAATCCTTTTTTTCCTCGCAGTAAGTTTTCATAGTATTTTTCAATACCGCTTTTACCTATATAATCGCCTTGTCTGTAATATTTTTCATTTTCCAAATCTTTTTTGTCAACTTCACCTACATAGCCTAAAATGTGTGCAGCAACAGGAATAGGATATTTTCTGAGCGTACGGGACTGAACATAAAATCCAGGATATTTATATAACTTTTCTTGCAAGTAACCATAGTCTTCCCTGGAAATTTGTTTTAGAAATACAGATGGTTTATAATTAGAATACTTCCGAGCTTTTTCTAAGCGGTTGATGAACTGGTTTTTATTAATTTTTAGCAATTTACATAATTCGGCAGTGTCAATATTTTTAACTTGCTTAGGAATTACAAGTAAGTCGTAAGCTGCTTCGTTATAAACGAGTAGTTCTCCGTTTCTGTCATAAATTAAACCCCTTGCAGGATATTGAGTTACATATCTGAGAACATTATTTTGAGCTGATAATTTATATTCATTATCAAGTACCTGAAGCAAAAATAAACGGACAAGAAAAATTACTCCAACAATAATAAATATGGAAATTATGATATGTCTCCTTTTGGAATATGATTTGTTCATTTTTTGATCAGACTTTGAATTCTAAATATTTTTGTAATTTATACAAAATTAATGATAAAATTCAACGGACGATCATTTAATAAAAATTTCAGGAGTTTGAATGACATTACTTTTGTGCAAAGCTCTGTCAAGGATATAAGATTCTATGCGAATAGTATCATATTGCGATGTATAGTTTAAAAAAATTTCATCTTCAATTTCTCCTTTTATTGATTTATTTGTTCCACTTGGCGTGAGCATTGGAATGCGGGCATTTAAGGGAGGATCTAAAATAAGCTCAACAAATTCGCTGTTCTGCTTTTCAAAATAGGAAATAAAAAAATTATAATCATAAGGAGGTATAGTATCACTTTGTTTTAAGCCGATATCCCCGTCACCATCAGTATATGAAATAGTTAAAATCCCTTTTGTATATGCTTCTAATGTATCATTGTAAATTTTACCAAAACTAAGGTATTCGATATGTGGAATAATAGGATATTCTTCAAATTTTCTACAGGAAGATAAAATTATTAATATCCCTGAAAAAAATAATAAACCGGTTTTGAGGATTATTTTCATCGCTATAAAATTACAAAATATAATTTCAATAACAATTATTACCTTTGTATTAATGAACTCTTTTAACTTCAATAAAAAAATCTTCAGCATTAACAGTGTTGATAGTTTTAACGAAACTGCCCTCGAAATATTTCATTATCAATATTGTAACAATTCTATTTACAGGGAATTTACCAACCGGCTTGCCGTTAAAATTGATGAAATTAAACATTACTTGCAAATCCCCTTTTTGCCAATAGAATTTTTTAAAAATTATGAAATTATTGCTGGGAACAGCAAGCCCTCATTAGTTTTTCTAAGCAGTGGTACTACCGGAACAATTAAAAGCAAACATTATATTAGCGATATAAAAGTTTATGAAGATAGCTTTCGCAGATGTTTTGAAATATTTTACGGAAATATAAGTGATTATTGTATCCTTGCACTTTTGCCTTCTTATCTTGACCGGGAAAATTCGTCTTTGGTTTATATGATTAAAGATTTGATTGAAAGAAGTGCTAATGCTGATAGCGGATTTTATTTAAATAATTATGATGAACTAATTGATAAATTTAACAGGTTGAAAAATTCAGGTAAAAAAGTGATTTTATTTGGAGTAACTTTTGCCCTGCTTAACATTGCCGAAAAATATTCATTGGATTTTCCCGACCTGATTGTTATTGAAACCGGCGGCATGAAAGGAAGAAGAAAAGAAATTATCAGGGAAGAATTACATGAAATATTATGCCGGGGTTTGGGTGTAAAAAAAATACATTCGGAATATGGAATGACGGAGTTATTGTCTCAAGCATATTCAAAAGGGGATGGAATTTTTAAAACACCTTCGTGGATGAAAATTTTAATCCGGGATATTAATGACCCGCTTACAATAATTAGAAATTACAAATCAGGTGGAATAAATGTGATTGATCTGGCAAATTATAATTCCTGCTCATTCATAGCTACCCAGGATTTAGGGAAATTGTTTAAAGATGGCTCATTTGAAGTTTTAGGCAGGTTTGATACAAGTGATATCAGAGGGTGTAGTTTGATGGTGGAATGAATGTCGGAATAGTTAGATGGCTAAATTGTTAGTATAAAATTCCAAATCTCAAATTCCAAATCTCAGATAAATTTCAAATTTCAATATTCAAATTCCAAACAAAAGAGATAAGTATTTTGATTATTGGGCTTTGTGTTTTGGATATTATCCATAAGGACAAGTTTTGTTTTTTGTGATTTAATCTGAAACTTAAAAATTACTTAAAACCCTTAAACACCAGACATACAACCCAATGCACTATAGTTTTCATTAGTAGCGAAGACGAGAGGCGTAAATCACATAGTATTAACCGGTTTTATTATTTCAGCAGAATCGTTTTTAGGTGAATTTACTAATTTTGAGATTTGATATGCAGTCATTTCATCAGAAGGATATGGTTTGAGTAATTTGCTTAGTTCATTGGTATTATTATTTTCAAGCCAGTTTTTTTCATCATTTTTATTTAAAATCACCGGCATCCGCTGATGGATGTTTTTCATCAGGTTATTTGGCGAAGTTGTGATTATTGCAAACGAATGTATCGGTTTTCCTTCTGCATCTTTCCAGATATCCCAAATTCCTGCCATTGCAAAAAGAGTTTCGTTTTTCAGGAAGACCCTGTATGGGACTTTATCTTTTTCTTCCTCCTTTTTCCACTCATAAAATCCGTCGCTCAAAACCAGACAGCGTTTTCGTTTAAATGAATTTTTAAATGATGGTTTTTGAATAACAGTTTCGGCTCTTGCATTTATAAGTTTATTTCCTATTGAAGGGTCTTTTGCCCAGAAAGGAATTAATCCCCAGCGCAAAAAACTTAATTTACCGGGTACAACATTTGAAATTACAGCAAGATTTTGTGAAGGTGCACAATTATAACTTGGCTTGTAATTTGACTTATCAACTTCAACATCAAATCGTTCTTCAATAATTTTTGTTAAAGGTGAAAATGAAAATCGTCCGCACATAATTACGAGAATTAAATTTTAATAGTTAAAATATCCTCCCATTTTGTTGTGTAGCAGGGTGAAAGTTTTTCCTGCCGCATTTTCCATGGTCTTAAAGTTCCCTGAATAGCGTAACCGATTTTATCCCTGCCTAATTTTTTATTTATTTTATCAATCGTATTCATTAATTCTTTGCTTTTTTCCCTGTCTTTTTCGTCCCATAAAACAAATTGCCTTTGGTTATCAGGAATGAGATTAGTAACAATCACTCCTGATTTTTTATATTTATATCCTTTACGGAAAATACTTTTTAATGCCTTTACAGAATAATGAATTAATTCAATAGTGTCGTTAGTAGCAACCGGAAGATGAATAATTTTATAATTTGCATATTGAGGATCTTTTGAAAATCTGTTTGTCATTAAAAAAACTATTAATGTTTGTGCAAAAGAATGTTGTTTCCGTAATTTTTCTGCAGTTCTTGTAACATAAGTAGTTGTTGCCTGTTCGATTTCTTCGTAATTTTCAAGCGGATGACCATAAGAACGCGAGGTACATATTTCTTTTTTATCAGCAGGATTTAGATCAAGCGGATAACAAACCTCTTCTCTTAATTCCAAAACAATTCGCTGGCTTACCACCCCCATGTGTTTTTTTACCCATTGATCGTCAGTATTTTTTAATTGCAGGGCAGTTTTAATATTATTTTTTATTAAAAATTTACTGTGTTTTCTGCCGATACCCCAAATATTTTCGACTTTAACCTTTTCAAGGGCTTTATCTTTTTCAGGAAGATTAATTAAATCAAAAACACCGCAATAGTCCGTATTTTTTTTTGCAAGATGATTTGCAATTTTTGCTAATGTTTTTGTTGGAGCAACTCCTATTGAAACCGGCATGCCTGTCCATTGTTTGATTGTTTTTTTTATTTTCTGTGAATAGTCAGAAAGATTTATTCCCGGCATTTCCGAAAGGTCAAGAAAAGCTTCATCAATAGAGTAAATTTCTAATTCGGGAGTAAAGTTGCTAAGTATCATCATCACTCTTTGGGAAATATCGCCATATAAAGTAAAGTTTGTAGAAAACACATGGATATTATTTTTTTTGATAGTTTCCTGATGTTCAAAATAAGGTGCTCCCATTTTCAGTCCAAGTGCCTTAGCTTCATTTGAACGTGCAATAATACAACCGTCGTTATTGGAAAGAACAACAACAGGTTTTCCTTCAAGCTTAGGATTGAATACTCTTTCGCAGGAAGCAAAAAAATTATTACAGTCAACAAGAGCAAAAATTCTGTTCATTAAGGGAGATTGATTAGAATATTTCTGCTAACAAATATTTTATTATCCTTATATTTTTCCCAGCGCAATTTTAAAAATTTCCTCATGGTCAAATGCCAGTGGAGGAATTTTATTAACCGGAAGCCATTGAGCATTTTGTGCATCGTCGCCTGCTTGCAATCGCGAATTTTTTATATCGGTAAACCCATAAAAAACTACTGATACTACTCTGCCTCTTGGGTCGCGATCAACTGCACCGAATGTATGAAGTTGTTTTAATTTTATTTCTGATAAGCCGGTTTCTTCTTCTAATTCTCGTGAAGCTGCATTTTCAGGTGTTTCATCCATGTCAACAAATCCACCCGGAAATGCCCATTTCCCTTCAAACGGAGGATATTTTCGTTCAATCAACAATACTTTCAAATCTGTATTGTCTTTCAGAAAAACAACACAGTCAACAGTTAAAGCAGGTCTTGGATATTCATACGTATAACTCATGAATTGTAATATAAAAGTAAAAAGACAAAAGTTTTTAATAAAAATGTTTTTGCGACTAAAATATACTAAAAACACTCATTTTAATAAATTCAGTATTTATGAATTGCAAATGTAACAATCCCCCAGATTTTAAAATCCATATCTTCGGTAATTTCTATAGGTTTGAAATTTTCGTTTTCGGGTTGCAAAAAAAGTTTCTTTGTTTTTTTTATAATTCTTTTTACAGTGAATTCGCCGTCAATAACTCCAATTACAATTTTTTTGTTTGCCGGTTCTACTGAACGGTCAACAACCAAAATATCACCATCGTAAATTCCGCTGTTTATCATTGAATTCCCATTAACTTTTACCAAAAATGTTGCAGGCCGGTTTTTAATCAGGTATTCATTCAAATCCAGTTTTTTATCAAGATAATCTTCGGCAGGTGAAGGAAAACCGGCTGAAATCAAATCGGAATATAAAGGCAATTCCTTTATAGCGGATTTATTCGGTTTAAAAATTTCAAAAACTTTATTTTTTTTCATAAAAGTCTAAAATAAATTTTTCATCTAAATTACAAATTTCCTGAATAACCTGCTCGCGCTCGTTTGTACCTAAAATCCGTATGTGTTAATAAAATGATGAATTACTAGATTTATAAGCGAATTAAGTTTAGAATAAATTCACTTTTAGTAAATATGATTAAGTTTATTTGCTTATTTACTGTAAAAATAATAAATATTACTCTATTCAAGACGTAACTTTTCCATTTAATTTGTTACTATAGTGATTATGAGATAAAAACGCTTTAATAGTTTGTTTTTTAAACTGTAATTTACCATAAATGCGTAGTTTATCAGCTCGGCTTGATCTAATCCACTTTGCCGGAATGCATATAAAACTATATATGAACTTTTTTAATAGAAAGTGTTTTGATAAATTAGTATAAATTTTAGAAAAGCTGTTAATTATATAGTTGTACAAATTTTTACATCTGGCTGTGATAATAAGAAAAGTGGTATCATACTCTAGTTTTGAAAAAGGCATATTATTCCAACCAAAATCATTTCATCGCTATGTTGGTCACTATGAGCAACAAACCCGAAAATCGGTTCTTCTAATTCGCCCTTTTGATCCATCTCTTCGTCCCTTTATAATTACTGTTATTCAAATTTTTATATCTTTGCAAACTTGCTTATTAAATTCATTAATAAAATCTAATATTAAAATCTATGAAAAAAATCATCTTAACATTAAGCATTCTAATTATGGAATCAGCTTTCAATCCAATGCTTGTACAAATTACCTCATTACCAAAGGTGCTTCTACCGACGGTTCTACAATGATATCCTTTGCCGCCGACTCTCATGTTTTGTATGGCGAACTGTATCACTGGCCTGCAGCCACCTGGCCCGAAGGCGCTATGCTGGATATTTACGAATGGGATACAGGAGAATTTCTCGGTAAAATAAAACAAGTTAGAGAAACTTATAATGTGGTTGGAAATATGAACGAATATCAGGTTGGTATTGGTGAAACCACTTATACGGGCCGTTCGGAATTACGTAGCCAGCCAGGTGCAATCATGGACTACGGAAGTCTCATTTTTATAGCTTTACAACGTTCGAAAACTGCACGTGAAGCCATTAAAACTATTGCTGAATTGATGGATGAGTACGGATATTACAGCACTGGTGAATCTTTCTCAATTTCCGATAAAAACGAGGTTTGGATAATGGAACTTATCGGTAAAGGCGAAGGAGAAAAGGGTGCTGTTTGGGTTGCTCTCAGAATTCCTGAGGGATATGTTTGTGCTCATGCTAATCAGGCCAGAATTACCACTTTCGATTATCAGGCTGTTAACAACTGGGAAGATGCTGATTCTGAGGTGTTCAATGCACCTGATGTAATTTCTTTCGCAAAAAGAAAGGGTTTTTATACCGGTAAAGACAAAGATTTCAGTTTTTCCGATGTTTACGCTCCGGTTGATTTTAGTGGTGCCCGTTTCTGTGAAATCCGTGTCTGGACAATGTTCAATCAGTTAACTGAAGGAATGGACAAATACTGGGAATACGTTAAAGGACATGTTACTCATCCAAAAGAACACATTAAAGGCTCTCCTTTAACACCTGAAAATTTTGCAAACAACCGTATGCCTTTATGGATTAAGCCAAATAAAAAAGTATCTGTGCAAGACATGATGATGTTCATGCGCGACCATTTGGAAGGCACGGAGCTGGATATGAGAAACGACATCGGTGCTGGTCCTTTTGGGGCTCCTTATCGTTGGCGTCCCTTAACTTGGGTTGTTGACAGTGTAGCATATTGTAATGAAAGGGCCACTGCAACACAGCAAACCGGTTTTTCATTTATTACTCAATCACGTTCATGGCTGCCAGCTGAGATAGGTGGAATTTATTGGTTTGGTGTTGATGATGCATCAAGCACGGTTTACGTTCCAATGTATTCAAGCATTACCGAAATCCCCGAAACTTATGCAAGAGGTAATGGTGCCATGATGGAATGGTCGGATAATTCGGCATTCTGGGTATTTAATCAGGTGTCGAATTTTGCCTATACTCGTTATAATTTGATCCATCCTGAAATTGAAAAGGTGCAAAAAGCTTTTGAAAACGAATTTATTGACTTTACACCTGCAGTAGATGCTGGTGCAATGGAATTATACAAAAAAGATAAAGATCTTGCCATAACTTATTTAACAAACTATTCTGTTAGCCAAGGCAATAGTGTTGTTTGTGAATGGAAAAAACTTTATCAATATCTTTTTATGAAATTTATGGATGGCAACGTAAAAGAACCTGATCCGGGCAAACAAAACCCAAAACTTCAACAACCCGGATATAGCGAAGAATGGTACAGAAGGATAATTAAAGAAACCGGAGATCGGTTTAGGGTGATTGGGGGCGCACATTAATTTTAATCCGTTGATATTTTGTGTTTTAATAGAAAGACAATTAAAATGTCATTACCTTTGTAAAAAAATCTGTTTATTAAATTGCCAAATACTCCTGAATCTTTTTTTATTAAAATACGTTTAAATTATATTGAAGCATAAAACTTAAAATTATGAATGAGAATACAAAACCTCCCCAAAACGAACCCGTAACAATCAGAAAGTCTTCTAATACACTAAAGATAATTGTCGGGGTTTTGATTGCAATAATTGTGGCTTTAGCAGCCTGGCTGATACTAACAAGGTCAAACTTAAATACTTTGCTCACCGAAAAAGAAAACCAGAGGGTAGAGTTGCAATCTGAGCTTGATTCATTGCTTACTGAGCACAACAGGATTAAAGAAGAATACGGAACCTTATCGGATTCATTGTTTGTAAAAGACAGTGTTATTCAGGCAAACGCAAAAGAGATTAAAAGGCTTCTCAATACACAATGGGAATATTACAAGGTTAAGAAGAAATTGGGGCTCTTACAAAAAGTTGCCCAGGGTTATGTACATCAAATGGATTCTTTATACAGGCTTAACTCTGAATTAACTAATGAGAATATAAAAATTAAACGCGAATACAGGCTTGAACAAAAGAAAAATGTAGAATTAACTAAGGTTACCGGAGAACTTACTGAAAAGGTTGAAGAGGCATCGGTGTTAAAAACATATAAGGTAACTTCTGGGGCAATACGTTCAAGGTCGGGCAGCAAAGAAAGTATTACCGACAAAGCCCGTAGGGTAGATAAAATTAAAATTTGTTTTACTTTAAGTGAAAACACCATAATACCTGCCGGTAATAAAGAGATCTATGTTAGAATTGCACGTCCTGATAATAAAATATTAACTAAAGGAAGGGGTGATGAATATTCATTTATTTACCATGAGGAAAAATTGCAATACACAATTAACAAATCCATAAATTATCAAAATAAAGCTATGGATATTTGTTTATACTGGACAAAAAGACAAACACAGGAAATGATGACCGGGCTTTATAAGGTTGAAATATTTGAAGGAGATAATGTGATTGGACATGCAAATTTTTCTTTAAGAAAATAATATTGGAGTTTATTAATTGGGGCGGTAAAATTTAATGCTGTCTTTCTTGATAACTTTTCAATTTTACCACCCCTAGCCCCCATAGCCGTCAAGTTAAGGGTTTTCAATTTTGATTATTAACAAATGTATGTTAAAAAATAACTAAAAAATATATTCGAACTAAAAGATGGCTTCAATAAGATTGCAAAGCAACCAAACTT
>Ga0075120_10002182_pt1 | contig 14414 bp, 6 predicted proteins | sample AntAceMetag02UKL_FD_69792 | JGI IMG/M metagenome (GOLD analysis project Ga0075120, IMG submission 69792) | Saline lake microbial communities from Ace Lake, Antarctica - Antarctic Ace Lake Metagenome 02UKL | ecosystem: Environmental > Aquatic > Non-marine Saline and Alkaline > Saline | place... | reverse complement strand
CTTCCGCCAAAGGTTACCGGAAATTTCGGCCCCTTCGATCAGGCTATTGCACCGGGCACCATGGTGCATAACAACCGCTTTAAAATCATCACCGAAGTGTATGATGACCTGGATACAATTAAGGTGAATTTTTACAATACACGGGGCGAACTGCTTGCAAATACATCTGCTCAAAAATACAACGACACCACCTGGTACATCGATTACGATATGGCTCAACTCTCGCCACCCTATACCCGGATGAATATCGGCTACTATCTGGGAAGCGATCAGGTTCCTGCATTGGTTGAAGGCCCGTTTATAATAAAAATAAACCGTACCCGGCCTTTCTGGTTCGACTTTATAAAAGTGGATGATTTCAAAAACGTGGTGCAGCTCCCGGGCAGTGATACCGTAAGCTTCGAAATTGAAACTCCATTTGAGGATATGCGGGATTACCACCAGTCGAGCCAATTCGAGATTCCTGACTATATCCCTATAATTGGCGGCTCAACTTCCAAAATGGATGCACCAACGGCAAATGCCAGCCTGGTGTATTTTATTCCTGATTATAAATTAACGCTGACCGATTGTGATATTAAAAATAAAATATGGGATATTGGTGCCGGCAATGGCAGGGTCGCCTTTATAAATGTTAATGTTTACAACAACAGTTCATTTTACCTTGATGATCAAAATAATTTGTTTGCCACCCAAAATATGGGCGAGGGTGGCCAGATTTCATCGCCTTTTACCAAATATTCGGCTATCGCCGACAAGTTAAAACATTTGGTGAGTCTTTTAGGACTATCCAACCCCGTAGTATCCCCAAGCTTCAGCCTTACTTTTTCTATTGGATTTCAGTATTCAGGGCGTAAACACCTGATGATAGATACCATTGCCCAAACGGGTGACTGGGGCTCGGTGGGCAATCTCGACATTGAGGCCGATCCGGCAGAAGATCCGGAGGCATACAACGAAAGTGCATCTTTTCATTTTTACGCAGGGTCGATAGCAGGCAATCTTGAAATAGGGCTTGAGTTGTTCGAGGGATTGGTGGAGGGCGATTTCTGCACCAGCCTTCGTTTCGACCTGGGATTTGGAAAGTCGTACATTAGTGTACCGTATCAGGATGATAAACTATTGAAGTCGTTCACCATCGATATTTATGGCAAAGTAGTGGTTAGGGCGATGTGGGGCTGGGTAGAATCGACCGTGTGGGGGCCGCAAATGTTCTATACTAAGAATGTATGGGGCGATAATATGGAAAATTGTTTTCTTCCGGCAGGCAAGAATGGCATCAATCCTCTTGCTGTTTCCTCGGGTGGCGACCGCCCCGAATTGGTGTCGCAAGTTATGCCGGCTTCTTGGTATAACAAAACGCCCATGGCCTATCCCGAAGCCAGCATTACCGCATCCGACGATTACCAGTTGTTTACCTGGGTGGAAAGAGGCGAAAAGGATGGCGATCGCAGGATTCGAACAAAATACCTCGACAAGGCCTTGCAAAAATTCTCGAACGACATGACCATCGAAAACAACGACCACCTGATCAACGGTGCTTTTGCCGATGCCATCAGCGACAAAAATGTTTTGCTAACCTGGGCGCAGTCGCGATACCAGGGCAAAAACCTGGTTAAAATAAAAGGGGAAGATATGATCCGCTCCTTTGCCGAATCGCAGGATATTTGGTATGCCGTTTACAACATCGAAAACGACAGCCTCATGCAAACGGTGATGATTGCTGACGATACCAAGAGCCGACGATCAGGACGATCGGAAGCCAAACCGGTGATTACTTCCCTGTCGGATAACAAAGCAATAATAACCTGGCAGGTGGCTGACCTGCAAACCCACATAGCAGATATCTGGTATGTGGAACTAAACAAAGAAAACGGCACCTGGAACAATACCGAGCCAAAGATCATCGTCCAATCCGATGGCATCGAAACAAACCTTAAAATCGCCTCTCCGGAGGAAGATATGGCCGTTTTGGTTTGGCTCAACACCACCAATTCGGGTATCACAAAAAACAAAATTCAATACGCAGTTTATTCGGAAGGTAGCTGGGGCGTTCCCCAGATTATGGTGGATGAGCCTGATCATTTCTACAACTATCTAAATATGACTTTTAATAACGAAATGGGAGGCCTTGTTTATACCACCTTTGTGGAGGATTCAGCTTCTCTCCATCACGAAGAATTATCGCTGATACCCTGGGATTTTACTAACAATGTTTGGAATATTAATGCGAATACGCAATTAATGACAGACACCATCTGCCATTTAAGTTGCCCCTGCATTTCGATACGCGATGACGGAACTACGGCAATAGCCATAAAAATCGAGGAACTGGCACCCAAATTCCCCAATAGTAAAATCAGCCAGGTCGATCTTTTTACCGGCGAACTGCTCAATTCGTGGGAACCCTGGGATCATTTTGTGGCCAACGAATTTATCTGCGATACCACCAAACAGGTTTCCGGGCTGGCATTGTCGTTCATCGGGCAGGATACCCTGATGATACTCACACACGAATATGTGATGAGTGCTACCAATGCTTCTTTTGTACCTCAAAACGGTGTGTTCTTCGGCGATCCTTATATGAACCTCGTGTTACGAAGTTTTGAGATACAGGAAAATAATAGGGTTGGAAACATCAATGAGATGAATTACTTTGTGGGAATAGATGAACCCATCCGGCCAAAAACCGGCATCCGCTTAAATCAAAATTATCCCAATCCGGCCAGGGGCGAAACAACCATCATCTTCGAAATCCCGGACAACTCTCAAACCACGGCGGAACTATTCGACATATCGGGACACCGGATAGCCACGCTGCTTGATCTTAAAATGATAGCCGGGGAATATAGCTTTACCCTAAACACATCCACACTTATGCCCGGAAGCTATATTTGCCGGTTAAGCTCCTGCGATGAAGTAGCTCAGATTATAATTATTGTAACAAAATAATAAATATGAAAAAATTTAAACTGATTTTTTTTTCTGTTTTTTACTTGATAAGCCCGGCTGCATTTTCACAAACCGATAATGTAGCGGTCAACTTCCTTACCACCAACAACTACATAACTTTATCAGGTAGTAATGCTTTCAATATCCCTGGTGCTATGACCGTTGAGGCCTGGTTTAGGGTGGATCACTTCGACAAAGCCTACCAGGCAATTATTACCAAGGGGAATTCCAGTTGGAAACTCGAAAGGTGGGCGAATACAAATTTCCTCCAGTTCAAATGTGCCGATGACTCCGTTCAGGGTTCTATAAACATCAACGATGGCAAATGGCATCACATCGCAGCAGGATTATCCGCTGTGGGTGATGTTTTCCTGATTGTTGATGGTGAAGTGGATGCACAGAAGTTTGTTGTCAATGCAGTTACCCCTGGCAACAATTTTCCCGTGTGCATTGGCGAAAATATAGAAAAACCGGGAAGGCATTTTTACGGACAGATAGATGAAGTACGGATATGGAATTACGACAGAACGCTGTCGCAAATCCGGGAAAACATGAACCTCCAGGCACTTGGGAATGAACTTTTGCTGGAAGCTTATTACCGCATGGATCATAATTTTTACCATCCGGCCTACCTCGATGATTATACCGGAAACGGCCACACAGGATTCCTGGCTAATACTTATGGGAATTACCAGGTATTTTCGGGGGTAATATTTGCCAGCCCGCCTTCCGAAGGCGATGGTTCTATCGGAAATCCTTATCAACTGGATTCGATCGCTGAACTTTTCTGGATTACACAGAATTCCGAGCGTTGGGACAAAAACTATGTCCAGACCGGCAATATCAATGCAGTAAATACCGAATCGTTGTATGGTGGCAAAGGTATGCTCCCCATAGGAAATGCAAGCACACGGTTCATGGGAAGTTATGATGGTCGTAATTTCACTATCGATGCCTTGGTTATTAACCGCCCGGAGGAGGATTATGTGGGATTATTCGGTTATGCCCGGACTGCCGAACTCACCAGGATCCGGCTCACCGGTGCTGCTGTAGCCGGAAAAAATTATGTAGGTGGAATTGCAGGAATGCTCAGTGGCTATTCCGAAATGAATAAATGTGCTTTTTCGGGAAGTGTTTCCGGCACCGACAGGGTTGGGGGATTGGCAGGCCAGAATTCTTACAATTCAACTATTTTGATTTGTAGCAATACCAGTGTAGTAAATGGTGAGGATCATGTGGGAGGCATTGTGGGCGATAACTGGTCGGCAGCATGGGTTAAGCGATGTTACAATGAGGGAACCGTAACGGGAACCGGCACTAACAGTGGCGGGCTTGTGGCTTACAATCATTCCAACAGCTACGTGTTTAATAGTTACAACACAGGTAATGTGTCAGGGAATATTGCTGCCGGCGGACTTGTGGGTAACAACACTTCATCAGTTGACCAATGCTATTCCGTTGGATTCGTAATCGGCACCGTTTCACCCGGCGGGCTTATAGGCACCGGCTTTGGCACAGTTATGAATTCATTCTGGAATACCGAAACCTCGGGACAAAACTCCAGCAATGGCGGCTATGGAAAAACTTCTGCCCAAATGAAAAACGTAAATCTTTACACCATAATTGACGAAACTGAACTTTTTGCTTCCTGGGATTTCATCACCAATCCCAATGATGATGATGAAACCGCGGGATATTGGAATATCGACCCATCCGGGACAATTAATAACGGCTATCCTGTCATTTCGTGGCAGGCTCCTGTTCCATCAGCTCCATCGGGTAGCGGCACATCGGGCGATCCCTATCTGATAACTAACCTGAACAACCTGGTTTGGATGTCACAAAATATTCCTTCTTCGGGAAAATATTTTGTGCAAAGCACCGACATCCCGGCCGATGATACCTGGGGATGGGAAGGTAAAACCGGGTTTTGTCCCATTGGCAACAGCTCCACGGCGTTTGGTGGCTTTTACGATGGGCAGAAATACACGATCGACAAATTGCATTTCACGGGTTTTGATGCAGGGTACATCGGTTTGTTTGGTTGGATAAACGGGAGCAACCTGCAAAATATAGTACTTACGGATGTCGAGATTTTTGCAAGCACTGTTGGCGGCTGCACTGCTTGCCTGGTAGCCCTGGCCGAAAATTCGACCATCTCAGGCTGTAAAACTGACGGACAGATTACCGCCGCATCAGCAAATGCCGGAGGCCTGGCAGGATACGTCAGGGGCAATTCCATAATCGAATGTTGTGCTGCCAATGTTTCTGTTACCGGCTTTGCTATCGGATACCTTCCGAACCGGATTGGCGGATTTACGGGTTGTGTGGAACTTTCAGAAATTAGCAACTGCTATGCAAGGGGAACAAGCTCAGGTGATTATTGGATTGGAGGATTTGCCGGAGAAAACATTTCATCGGCCATCGACAAGTGTTATTCTACCGGAGTTGTAGGCGGATCAGGATCCGACTTTGGGGGCATGGTTGGAGAGAATGTTGGCGGAACCGTCACCAACTCCTTTTGGGATACCGAAACATCGGGTTATACCACAAGTGACGGCGGCACCGGGAAAACCACTACTGAAATGAAAACCCTCAGCACATTTACCTCTGCGGGCTGGGACTTTTATACAAGTCCCGTTTGGGCTATCGATGGAATGAGCAATGACGGCTACCCTTATCTTTCAACAGAACTAAACAGCATAATCTGGACGGGAGCTGTAAATACCGACTGGAATACCGCCGGAAATTGGAGCGGCAATAAAGTCCCCGGAGAATTGGATAATGTGATGATCCCCGCAAGGGACGATGCCCCGCTTGTGAATCAGCCAGCGGCAACGCCTGCCCTTTGCAATAATCTGAATATTCAAACCGGCGGATGCCTGACCCTGGGTGCCGGGAAAGCCCTCACGGTAAACGGATCGTTGACCAATGGCGGAACAATGACCGTGGAATCGGATGCCTCAGGAACAGGATCTCTCATCGCTTCCGGTGCTATTGCCGGCGAAATAGATGTTGAGCAATATATCACCAATGCTGCGTGGCATCTGTTTTCACCCCCTGTTTCGGGTATCGAAGCCGGGCTGTTTATGAATAATTTCCTGCAGTGGTATGAAGAACCGCAAAACCAATGGACAGATATCGTGGATCCGGAAACGGTACTTAATGCAGCGCAGGGCTATTCTTTATGGAATTTAACCAAAGCCCAAACTTTTACCTTTCATGGCGTTCCGCATTCAGGCCAGCATAACTTATCAGCATTTTCCACACCGGCACTTACTTTTACTGCCGGGAAAGGCGAAGGGTGGAACCTGATTGGAAACCCCTACCCCTCAGCCATCGACTGGGATAAGATTTATAAAAGCAATTTGGATGCGGCGGCTTATGTGTGGGATGCTGCTGCAGGAAATTACATTTTTTGGAATGGAACAACAGGAAGCCTCAGCGATGGCATCATCCCTACCATGAACGGTTTCTTTGTCAAGGCATCTTCTGGTGCCAATATGTCTATCCAGGATTCTTCGAGGGTACATGCTGCCACAGGTTTTTATAAAAACACTAAAGAAGTAAAAAATCTGCTGGCAATTAAAATTGAAGGAAATGGATTTACAGATAAGACTTATGTCCAATTTCAGGAAACTGCAACAAGCGGTTTCGACACCCAATTGGATGCCTGGAAATTGGCGGGCGATGATGATGCACCTCAATTCTACAGTTCAAGCGAAGGCAATGATTTGAGTATAAATGTGCTCCCTTTTTCAGATGAAGAGGTTGAAATACCCTTAAACCTGGAAGTCGGGAAAGAGACAAGCTGCAAAATCACGGTGGAAGAAAACTCCTTCTCCGAAATGGTTGATCTTGTACTTGAGGATTTGTTTACGGGCGAAAAGTACGACCTGAATTCCCAAACGGAAATTATCGTAAACCACACACCCGGAATTTCTTCAGAAAGGTTTTCGCTGGTTATCAATGGCGTAACCGGTATTGAGCCAATCCATAAAAACGAAAACAACATCAATATTTACAGCTACAATAAGCAGATTTACATCAAAACAATACATCCTGAAAATCTTGAGGTTCGGGTAACGAATCTCTTAGGTCAGCAGGTTTTTTACAAGAAGTACTATAATCAGGATGAGGTGATCATTGAAATGAACGCAAAACCCGGTTTTTATCTGGTTAGGGTTAATACCGATAGGATCGCTATCCTCCGGCTTGGCTACCGATAGGATCGCTAACATCGGCTTCGATGTTAGCGATCCTATCGGTATGCCGGGGTTCGAAGTAGCGATCCTATCGGTATACTCGATTTATTAATAATATAATTCAAATGATGAAGCTCAAACAAGAACATTTAAAAATCGAACTTTCAGGCTCGTTCGACAAAAAGAAAAGCTATGTTTTTGAAACTTATCGGCTTGCTGTTAAATTGAATATCACAGGATATGTGAAACGCTGCAATGAGCAAGAAATAGAGATTGTAGCGTCAGGTTCCACCGAAGCTATCCAAAGCTTTGTCTCCCACCTGAAAGACCTGTGCGGTGAAATCATCAAAATAAACAGCATAAAAAATAAACAGGATATTGCTTATCACGAATTCAGAATATTATCGGGATGTAAAGACGGACGGCCATGCGTCTCAACGTACCGAAAAATAAAAAACTAACAAACAATAAATATAATTAAAAAACTAACATTACCATTTTTAGTCCTCTTGCTTTTAACAGTTACATCACAGCCAATTTTCGCTCAAATTGCAACGCAACCCCCTGGAAGCGGCACGGCGGAATCCCCGTATTATATCAACAACCTGGAAAACCTCTACTGGATAGCAGCCACGGATGTTGTGGTTCCAAACCCTTCACAAACCGTCAGGTGGAGTTCGCATTACCTGCAAACAGCTCCTATCATCGATGCCAGTGCAATATTTACCTGGTTCGGTGGATCGGGTTTCCCGCCCATAGGCAAACTTTTTTTTCCATTTAACGGAACATACAATGGCCTGGGGTACATTATAGGAAACCTTACAGTTAATAGTGGGGGAGATTATGCCGGCTTATTCGGGTATTTAGGAAATACCGGGAGCATTGAAAACCTGCAGCTCATAGCAATTACTGTAAATGGAAATGACCGGGTTGGATCGCTTGTGGGGTCTTCGAGTGGAACGGTAAACAACTGTTCTGTTATGGCAGGCAACATCACCGGGAGCAATTATGTTGGCGGTCTTGTTGGTTTCAACGGAAACCTGATTAATAATTGTTTCACCGAACTAAGCACAATAGGTGCATCTGCCACAGGTGGGCTTGTTGGCCAAAATGACGGCACGATAAACAACTCCTTCAGCCATTCAGTGGTAAACGGTCAGGATAATGCAGGCGGGCTTGTGGGTTATAACAACAATGCAGCTAATATAAACAACTGTTACAGCACGGGGGCGGTGAGCGGTTCTTCAAATTCGGGCGGCTTAGTTGGCTTTAATTTTTTTGGAGGTATAAATAATTCTTTTTGGGATATTCAGAATTCAAACCAGGGTAGCAGTTCCGGGGGAGGATCGGGATTAACGACTTTGCAAATGCAGGAGGCTGGCACTTACCTTTTGGTAGGATGGAAATGGGCTAATTCGGTTATCCGTAATTGTTACTGCAGGAGCAACGTTTCAAACATTAGCAGCATATATACCAGTTTTGGGGGTTTTATTGGTTCAAATTCCGGCACATTAATTAAAAACTGCTTCTCAACGGGCAATGTTTATTTGGATGGTTTCACCGACAAGGGATTCGCAGGGCAATCAGGCACGGGATATTGTTTTTCTAATTTTTTTGATAATACGACTTCTAACCAGTTAACAGCTATCGGTGCTACTGCTCTAACTACCGCCCAAATGAAAACTGAAAGCACTTTTACCGATGAAGGGTGGGATTTTACTTCCATCTGGGATATGAATGGGGTGGATAATGATGGTTATCCCTTTCTACAAATGCTGGGGATTCCGATAATAAACACAACAGAGGTTTTCAATATCGGGTCAGATACGGCCCAATCGGGTGGGATTTTTATATATGAAGGAAATAGTCCCTTAATTGCCAAAGGAGTGATTTGGGATGTAAGCAATAACCCAAACCTTACGAATCATCTGGGAATAAGGGATGAAGGTGGAAGTCCAGGGGGCTTTACCAGCATGCTAACAGGACTTTTGGATACAACGATTTACTATGTGCGGGCTTATGCTACCAATAGCGCAGGGATAGGATATGGAGCAACCATATCTTTTTACACCATATTATCACCTCGTGAAATAATGATCCCTCCAGGCAATGCCCTCGATTTTGACGGCACCAACGATTATGTGAGCATCTCAAATGAATCCAATTTCGATTTTTACTTTAAAATGACCCTGGAGGCCTGGATTAAAATTGATGCTTTTGATAAAGAATGGCAGGCCATAATTACAAAAGGGGATGGTGCATGGCGCCTGGAACGATACGGCACTACCAATCACTTGAATTTTGGCACAACAGGAACAATTCCAATCGACCTGGAAGGTACCACCAATGTGAATGACGGACAGTGGCATCATATAGCCTGCGTCATGAACGGTTTAAGAAAATACCTGTATGTGGACGGGCAGCTTGATGCTACTAATCCTATTATAGGAGACATTGATAGAACGAATGATTTGCTTTATTTTGGGGAAAACAGCGGTAATACCGGGAGAAATTTTGATGGCCTGATCGATGAAGTCCGTATCTGGAATATTGACCGCACCGCTGCTGAGATCCAGGATAATAGGAACATCGTGCTAACGGGCCACGAAAACGGCTTGGTGGCCTATTATAAATTTGATATGAACTCGGGAACCTATTTATATGATCATACCGGGAATGGTAATGTTGGAAGATTACAAAACATGGGCAACAGCGATTGGGTGCCTGCCGGATGGGGCGAAGATAAAACGTACACCTGGACAGGCGGCATCGACCACGACTGGACAAATCCCGGTAATTGGGATGGGGTTTCGGTGCCACCTTCCTCCGGCGAAAATGCCATAATCCCGCTTACGGTCAACAATCCCCGCCTCGAAACCACTGTCGAAATTGGTGGCCTCTACATAATTAGCGGAGCCTCCTTAACTATTGCCCCAATGGCAAACTTACTGTGGAGGGGCTTTTGAACAATGCCGCCGGAGTAAGCGGCCTGATGATCGAATCCACCGCCGCCGGAACGGGATCGCTTATCAGCAGCACAGCCTCGGTGCCGGCCACGGTGCAACGCTACATCGACGGCTCTTCGGCCTGGCACCTGGTGTCGTCGCCCGTGGGCAGTGCCACTGCCGAAACCTTCCTCGGTCATTACCTCCAGTTTTTTACGGAATCATCGGCCGATTGGACCGATATTGTTAGCCCTTCAACAACGCTTGCACCCGCCCAGGGATATTCGCTATGGTCGGACACAGAAACCTACACTTTCGAGGGAAACCTGAATAGCGGAAACATTTCCATTGCCACCAGCCAGGCCTAGCAAGACCCGGTAACGGAGGCATATTACGGCTGGAACCTCCTGGGAAATCCCTACCCTTCGTTCATCGACTGGTCGCAGCTTGACGACACCTGGGGTGCCGTGTATTACTACACCGGCACCACCTACGCCACCTGGAACAACGATGCCCAACAACGGAAATGGCACCCCGAGCCAGGGCGGAGGAAATACTCCGGTAGGCGGCGGCGCACCTATTGGTAGCGGATTGATAGCCCTTGTACTTTTGGGTGTGGGTTATGGAGCAAAAAAGGTTTATTCTTTTAAAAACCGTAATCATATAGTTCCCTAAGATAAGGTCTTCAAATCCGGGGATTAGCGATTAATGAAATAAGGTTTTCGTTGCGTTGTTGGCGGGGGCTATTCATACCAATTTAACATCAGAATTGTTATAATTTGAATCCTTTAACTGCGAAATTTTTGTTAATGTACATATACTATGATTTAATCTAAAAACTCAACCAAACCTGTATCCAAATGATAATATGCCGGGAGTATTTCCAATTTTCCTGAATTTACGGCATCAGCAATTATTGCTGACCGATTGCTTAAATCCTGAACGGTGAGTTTAGCGTTAAGCTTAGCCACATCATTTACAGAAGCATTTTCTGCTGATTCGCAAATAGCGGGTGTAATGTGGGCTAAAAGGTGATTGATATTGTAACCATTGTTTCCTCCCTTTACGGCAGCAGTTACCGCACCACAATTTTGATGGCTGAGCACAATAATAATCGAGGTTCCTAAATGTGCAACTGCATATTCGATGCTTGCAATGGTAGAAGTGTTGGCTACATTTCCGGCAACACGCAGAACAAATAATTCTCCAATTCCCGTATCGAAAACCAATTCGGGTACTATGCGGCTATCTGCACAACTCAATACTATTGCAAAAGGATCCTGCCCTTCGGTTAGGGTTTTTCTTCGGTTTGAACCCTGATTTTTCGATTCCAATTTATCATTAACAAAATTTTCGTTTCCAGATTTTAGCCTGTTTATAGTTTCAGTTTTGTTCATAGAAGTAGATATTTCAATTATTAATAGTTTGCTTTGATTCGGTAAAAATAGGAAATAAGAGAGAAAGTTATTAAACTGTACTGCAAATTCGCAAACTGAATCCAAATTAGTCAAATTAAGCTAAGCACAGAGGCTTCATTTTTATAACGCTTTTATCCAACTATAGTTAGTCAACAAACTCCAGTTAGCCACAGATTTCACAGATTTTCACTGATAAAAATCTGTGCTAATCAGCGAAATTTGTGGCAAAATGTTTTCCTGTATATAGAAAATCCGATTTTAAGGGCAGAATCTAACTAATCTCTCTACGAAAACTATTTCTTCCACCACTCATCCATTGGAATGGATTCTCCAATAATAAACTGTTCTCCTATTTTTGGAGTTGCCATTGTTACTTCATCAGAATTTATTGCCTTTTTTAAACTTTCTACCGGTTCAGCCCAATCATGGAGGGCCAACTTAAAAGCACCCCAATGAATGGGCATAAATACCTGGCATTGTAAATCCAAAAGCGCTTGCGGCACTTCTTCAGGCAGCAGATGAATTTGCGACCACTGCTCGTTGTATTGTCCGCATTCCATCATAGCAAAATCAAATGGGCCGAATTTATCGCCTATCTTTTTAAAGTGATTACCATAACCTCCGTCACCACTGAAGAAAATGTTCGTGTTTTCGGTTTGGATTACCCAGGAACACCAAAGGGTGGAACTTCTGTCAAACAATCCCCTTCCTGAAAAATGACGTGATGGCGTAGAAATAAAAGTCAATTCACCAAAAGTCTCACTATCCCATAAATCCATTTCAGATATCTTGTCTGCGGCAACTCCCCAGGAACGTAAATGAGCGACAACCCCAAGCGGCACATAAAACTTCCCAACTTTTTCTTTTAGTTGCATAATACTTCCATAATCCAAGTGGTCGTAATGATCGTGAGAGATTAGCACCACATCAATAAATGGAAGTGCTTCAATGTCGATGGGTAAGTTGGGATTAAACCGACTCGATCCTGCCCAGGAAACAGGTGCCGGAACCATGCCCAGCATCGGGTCGATAAATATAGTTTTACCCGCAGTTTCAAGCAATATTGTCGAATGGCCGAACCAGGTTACACGAGTGAGGCTATCATCAAAATTGCTGATTTCGTTGGGTAAAATCTTTTCCACCGGAATTTCAAAATCGGGGACTTTACCTTCATTGGTGAAATATTCGGGCAGTGTACTGATTTTAAAATTAGTCATCACAACCGTTTCTTCCGCATTCACGAATTTGCCATCTCTAAAATTTGGAGAATTTAATACCCTTGATGTTTGAATGGCTTGTTTGGATGCACCAAATTGAGGTGATAAATTCAGGAATAATGCTGTGCCGACTACAACTATTCCAATTACAATGGCAATTATTATGAGGATCATTTTTAGTTTTCGTTTCATGTTAAGAATTTCACTGCCGGGATTGCCCGAATATCTTCTCCCAGATTTTTCATGTTTAAATCGTTTGAAATTACAATTTTGTGCAATATAGGTTTGTCCAAAATGTCTTCAAGGTCACGTAAATGTTTAGCGTCAACCGGGCGTACAGCCTTACTTTTTTTAATTTCAATGGCAATGTATCCGACTTCGGTTGCGATTAGCAGATCAACTTCGTGGCCATCGCTTGAACGCAAATGGTAAACTTGTACATCAACATCTATTGTTTTGATTTGTTTAAATATTTCGGCAATAATTATTTCGCTATTCCAAATATTACGCCGGACTACAGTTCATTGTTGTTATTATTTCATTGGTATCAGGTAAAAACTGTTCATCCCCTACGGAGAATATTTCAGAGAATCTAATATTTTTTTCCACAGTACTTTATCCGCTACGCGGAACTCGCCTCGCTGCGAAGCGGTTTCGCCGTAGGCGATTTAGTATTGTAGAGAAAAAAGTAAACCCCTAAACTATTAATACCTCGTAGAGCCCCCCTTGCCGCGAGGCAGGGTTGCACAGGTAATAGTTTTTAAACATTTCTAATTCTTTTAACCGGACTCCAATGTAGTTACTTATCAAAGGAATCGAGGTAAAAATTGGTCTTCTTCTTTTGCTTCTCCTTACCATCAATATTATAAACAAAACTCAGGATAAAATACTGTGACTCATTTTTCCTTCGGTTTCGCTGGCTATACTTGTATCCGTTTTCATCTATTGCGTCAAGATCAAGTCCGTAGCGGTAGGTATTAAATACATCCGACACTTTAAATATCAACTTGCCTTTCCCCTTTAAAATATTTTTGTTCACGGCCACGTCAATGTAATAACGCTCCATGTATGTTCCCATGGCCGAGGGCAGTTTCGACCGGTAATAGCCATTTAATTGAAAGCCAAAACCTGCAGGTAGTTTAAAGTTGTTGGCAATACTGGCAGTCCAGCCAATCTGGTCCCTATTGATTTCGTTGGGGCCATATTCCCCAATAAGCCGGGTGTAAAAAACATTTCCACTGGCATTGATATGCCACCATTTAAACGGTTTGTACGATAATGATAGTTCACCACCAAGGAGTTTTGCATTATCAAGGTTCATAAAAGTAACAACAAGGGCGCTGTCGTTTGAAGCCGTTTTTACACGCGAAATGGCCTGGTCGATATTCCGCAAATATCCTGAACCGGAACCTGAGACTTTATTAAAACTAAATCGGGTACCAGCTTCAAAAGAGTTTACATACTCGGGTTTCAGATCAGGGTTTCCTACATGCATGTTCAGGATGTCGGCATATTCATCCGTAAAGGGGTTGAGCATTTTAATGGTCGGACGGTTAATTCTTCGGTTGTAAGCAACAAAAATATTGAAATGATTTTTCAATTGTTTTGAAATATTTATGGAAGGAAACAAATCAAAATATTCATCTTTGATCTGACTATTTTGCTCATTATTGGTGT